>Ga0126342_10001946_pt1 | contig 30909 bp, 20 predicted proteins | sample Cyp1metagenome_FD_92528 | JGI IMG/M metagenome (GOLD analysis project Ga0126342, IMG submission 92528) | Coral microbial communities from Lord Howe Island, Old Settlement Bay, Australia - Cyphastrea 1 metagenome | ecosystem: Host-associated > Invertebrates > Cnidaria > Coral ...
ACTCTTTTGGCAATACTAAAAGTAAATGGAGCTAATTGACTTTTAGTATTGGAGAAAAATTGGAGTTGCGGAAAAATGTTTCTACTATTGACAAGATATCACTATTGGCTAGACAACATTAATTAATAAATACCCTAGGGTAAACTGGCATAGTCTAGATGTGTTTTTTGTTTGCCCACCATTTGTATATCATTTTCCGGACCCCGTGGGATGTTCACATCTTTGTTGGTTTACCCTAGGGTAATAGTTAGAATAATAACCAGTTAATCATTGGCCTACCGGAAGGGTGCCCTCCTAGGTTGTTCTTGCTGAACTGGGCCTCTCAGGGTGTTCCGGTGAAACGTGGGGGCCCCAGCCTAAGCAGTACAGGTGGTGGCGAGCCTGTCACCAGGGAAGAGCGTCTCAGCATAGTGCGGACATCACCAAACAAAATAAGATTTAACCACCACACATGATTTTTACCAACAAAACAGAGTAAAGACAAAACTATAGAAACAATAAGTAGATAGAGCCAACAGACATGAGCAAACTGTTATCCATACTGAGCTAGTCACTCCGAAAAGTGCCAGATGTTCTTGGGCCGAAAAGTTGAAGGTGAAGCATCAGGCCCCAGCCCGGGTCGATAGGCTCGTAGAGGTAAACGCACATATCTCACATGGCTTTGTCCATACCCAAAATCAGGTTATTTTTGTTGTTTCATCATATGAAAATTTTGAAGGGGATTCCTGTTTTCAGGCACACCCATCGAACTGTTGATTCTATATCCCATCAGGTTCCATTATATAATATCCTCACAATTGGTTGGTTTTTATCACGACATGATTGTACTTTTCCGATATTTCTAGAATACATAGTGACATAGTGTTGCTTTGTAGATTCCATAATATGTTTTAGTGAAACCTCATTTGGGCTTTTGGATCCAAGCTTTTGTTGGTTATATTCCCAATTTGTTGGATCATTCTGGAAATTTTTGGTTTATTAAATCCATAGTGTCCCTTGTTAAATCCACACTTTGTTGCTTAACTCTCAAATTTGGATCATTCCGGCTGGTTAAGTAATGTTAAATCCATTTTTTTTGCCTCGTTATCAATCAGTTCGATCCTCCAAATTTTCCCTGTTTCATTCCTCACGGCATCCGCATCCAGCTGAGGTTTGGAATGCATGCAGGCAGCCCTGCAGGTGGTCAAGCGTGTCAGGAGCTCCCAGGACAGCAACAAAAAGTCCATGATTTTTGGATGATCCCTTGGGTTGGGGGTTGATTATAAATTGATTATAGGGGGTGAGTAACTTCTAATCACTTTAATCAATTTATAATCAACCAATTTTGATTGATGTTGGGTGACTATCACTAACACAATCATACAAAATCATTATTTTACTACTCGATTCATTTTTTTTGGGATTATATAGGGGATTTTTCATCACAGGTAGGTAGTAACTGATCGCCATGTTGATCCAGAGGATGAAGGTGAAGGGCAAGCTGCAGTGCTGAATATGTTTTTTTTCCGGGAAACCAAAGGATGTTTGCCAAGAAACGCTAGAAACGAACTTATAATATCTTATATACAATATCTTATAATATCGTTTATATATTATATATACATATAATCATGGGGACCCACTTTGTGGTGATTTGCTTCATGATATTATTGAATATTTATTGTGAGCTGTTTACCAGATCGTTCCTTAGGGTACAGCTGGGATTCAACCATCACAAATGTAACCAGCTAAAATATGATTGTTTAACCCTGGATTGTAATACAACGGGTATCATCGGATGTTTCTATACGTATATACGTATATAGAGATAGATATATTTGCGTGTAATTAGTCTTATAACCAGCAAAGATGGGGGTACTTCACTGCGGATACACAGCTCGCGAATGGAGATATGAGCGCTGATTGTGAAAAATGGTGTTTAGCCGACAAGAATGAGCGTCGAGATGCGTCGGCCAAGAGACCTTTGCCAGTACAAGTATATCATGTACTGGTCCAGTACTGGTATCACAGCATATTTAATTTTAATACATCTACCGGTCAGTGCAGTGGGGCAAATCCTCTGAGAAACCCTGGCAAAAAAAATGCCGTAATATACTAGTAATCCCATCATATCCCATCCCTCCGATACTAAATACTGCCAGAGTTGGTGGCAATTCATGAATTGATCCAACATATTCCACTAGGGTTTCTTGGAGGTATTTCATAATTGCATACCATTCTGAAGGGGTCGGGATTAATCGTACCATCTTATAAATGCAATTGTACATCCAATTGCTGAACATTGGTAAGCAGTATATCCCCATGATATCCCGCATTTCTTTTTTTGAATCCTCACTTATTACCCCAACATCAGGAAGGATTGTACCAAAAAGACTGGCGTGACTGGTCAATACGCCTGGTAAATAGATTGTAAGCTCCATTAAATCCCATTAAATCACTAAATAACCAGAGGATAAATCATCGTAAGTCCTCTTTAAACACCATTAAACATCATTAAACACTACATTAAACACCATTAAACACTACATTCTAGCTGGTTAATAATAAAAAAATCCTAAACCAGAGGGCGGATATCCCCAAGGTGCAGGCACTGGACGCCATGTCTGAAGCAGTGCTAAGGACCAGCTGTCACCGGTGGAGGGATCAACAAAAATGGCGATTTTTTGGTGAATTCTTGTTGTTGATTTGTTGTTGGGAATTCTTGTTGGGGAATTATAAAATGGATTCTTGGGTAATTAGCGTTATATGTTAGTATTCAATATGTTGTTGATTGATGACATTGATGACTTTTGTTGTGTGAGTGGTTTTTGGTTTTAAAGCCTCCTTGGGCGCAAAAGATCATTTTTGTGGCATGGTGTTGCTAGTGCTGCTAGTTTGCTTCATTTTAGTTTGTGCCTGCTTCAAATCCTTATCTCCCAGTTTGCTAGTTCGCTTCACCTTACATCAAATTGTCCTGCATCAAGTTAAAAATGGGGTACCCATGGGGACCCCATGCAATGAAACTAACACTGGACATATTTGGGACATATCAGATGTGTATACATATATATACAGATAGTGACAAGAAAAAGCAACCATGTTATATTAAGATATTATAATTATGATTACAAATGTGTATATTAATAACTACACTGTACAATCATATCCCCATCTTGGTGCGAAAATCGGTCCTCACATCCCTGGCGATGTTTGCCACTTTGATGGCCCAGGAGTGAATATGCCAAGTTGGTGCCACTGCCATCAGAGGAGCGTTCGGGGGATTGCTTCGGTTTTGTCCCGGACTTTATCACCAAAAGGATGAGGTTTCAGACGGTTTAACCATGAAAAATAGGTGATTATCAATAAAAATGGACGGTTTAAGCATCGAAACCGGGTGCTTTCACCATCAAACATGGATGGTTCAACTGGGTTGCTTAAGCATGAAACAATAATCAGGTGGTTAGGAGAAATAGATCCATCATATTCCTGAATATTCCATTAGCAATGGGGAGCCAAAAAGCTACTTTTTTTTGGAGTCTCCCAGCCACATCATGGACAAACAATGGGATACCATATTATTATTATATATATATATATATATATACATAGTGGGATAAGACTTGGATAATATATTATACAATGGAATGGGATGTATAAACAACCATATGAGACGGGTTGTCCAAACATGTGGCATGGGACTCAAAGATATGACCATTGGAACGGGGAACATGATCAATGATGGGATTGCCCCATGTTCAGACAAACCATATGGATGTAGTCGGGTGTAGGGTCAAAAGGCCCAGGTGCTTTCAAATCACTTGAATGGTTTTTCCACACAGGCTTTGATTTCTCAAAATCAGCATTCTTTAATGTGGCAAACTGGCAAACCCAATAATAAATAGTCCTGAATATTACCATAAATAGGTTCACCGGCCATCCCCAATTCGTAGGTTGATTTTTGGGTGTACCGCATTCCTTGCCAGTCAATTCAAGACCATCCGGAGTTCACCATGTGGTTTTGTCTGGAAATAGGGTAGCCATGGGTAGCCCAAGTTTGCGGGTTGGTCATCGTTTCCGCCAGGAGGACTGCAATTTGACGTGTGTGTGTGTGTATATAGTCCATTTTCAGATTTTCCCCAGTATAATTTTGCTGATTAATGTTGATTCTATATCCCACTATATCCCATTATTTCCGAATAAATCGTCACAATGATATATCCCCATATCGATTTGTCGGATGATTAATAGGGATACCCCCTAATTTGATGTTTTTTTTTTTCCGGCGGTATTTCCAATTTTCAAACAAATCCAGATATCACACTTTATCACACCATTGGTTAGTCATGGGTCAGATCCCATTCATTTTCAATTATATCACAGTGTCGTTGTGGCGAGGCTGGCAAGGAGCGTACCATGAAGGTTCGGCTCCGGTGTGCGAGCTGCATCTCAAGCCATGAAATGGAAATGATATGTGACCATCAAACAGCGGGTAAATCAACCATAACGGGAGTAGAATGGGGGTATCGTGGGGATATAATGGGCTAATCGGAATATGCTGGAACGAAGCCAACAATAGCGCTCGTTTAAAAAAAACAAAATGTATATAACCAATACAGGTTAAAACATATTATGTAATAAGATGATCTTATTGGGGAAGATATACTGTAACCAAAGCATCATATGTTTATCCCATGTGGTGGTTGAAATTTGATCAATCATAGGATTTTACACATATGGGACATGTAACCTTCAATCGGACACCGTGATAATCATGGGAATTAACCATCATTGGCTTTTTGAATATATTTGAATAGAAATATGATGATAAACATAACAGATCAACTTTGGGTAGCCTATGTTCAGGCCCCATTTCTTTTGTCAGAGAAGGCCATTTTAGGTATGTTCATCAGTCGATATCGTTGGTTGTAGCGGATGGCCGATGATGATTTCATCAGGACTGGACGGCATGGATGTGATCAGCAGCCAGCGCACTAAACACGGCATGGATCCTTTGATGAAATGCAATTTGTTTTTTCCCTCACTTGTGGAATTTGGATGTATTTGGTATTTTGTGTGTGTGTTGGTATACATGCCCTCCTATTGCATCGCTCATGTTTTTTGTTTGTTTTTTTGTTTTGATGTGTCTCCTCCCCTGTTTAGTTGTGCGTGCAGATGTGCGAAAAATAGTTTGAACTTGTTTGAACTGATAGCCTTTTGTGGAAAATCATAGTTCAAGTTCATATGGTTTTGTTTGAAAATAAGAAAGACATTATGAAATCATTTCCAAGAGTGATTTGTTTGACCTGAACTGTATGCAGATGTTGGCCGACATAAAAAAAAACTCAAGTGGCGATGGGACGTGGGACAGTCAAGCCATGGTTCACCCACAAGTGGGCCATGCTGGGTCCATGACCCATTTGAAACGCAGCGAGACTACATTTCCAAGGCTGTGAAGAGCGGTGTGATAGTGTCGGCCTGATGACACAGGTGTGGCATGTGAAGATTGCAGGGAAAGATGCGCGGCTGGAGATTGCGCCAGTTGTGCCTTGAAGGAGTCCTCCCTGTGAGGCATGTTGCGCACATTAGAAAAGGGAAAATGAAACTGAATTGAATTGCATCCAAGAATCAAAAGGATATCATTGGACTGTTGGAAGTGATGGATCGAACATTTTGGGCCCAACAGAGCTGCAATACTGCTCCTATGTGGTATCAATGCGGTATTCAACATTATTCAACCATCAGTTTTGAGATGTAGAGGATGAGAAACACCCAAATTTCCCTGTTGAAGGGTCCTTGGAAAATGTTGGCTTCGCGATCCAGAAATCCAGATAGTTCAGGCAGCATGTTTCTCGAACAGGTATGAACAGCAGTACTCTTCAATAGGACATCTCAATTTCCATAGAGTTTGTGCACTGAACACAACAGTATGAACCATTGCTGGTTGGTGGTTTGGAACCATGGAATTTTATGACTTTCCAATTACTTTCCATATATTGGGAATAATCATCCCAACGGACGAACTCCATCATTTTTCAGAGGGGTAGGTTGAAACCACCAACCAGAATACGTTTCGAAGGCAGCATGTTTCTTCCATTCCGGCACTTTGGGGTCTTTTTGGCCCAGGAATCAATGGAAAACTGCGGCCCTATTTGGATGGTGTGATGGTAGCTCAAGGTAGGTTTCTTTCAAAAGAAAACGTCCCCAGCTTTACTTGGCAACAATTAGAAGCTGTACCTCACGACGATTTTGATTGAAACATTGCTAGAAATAGTTCTCTACCGACACTAGCTTTTACACATTTTTACACACTGTACATACCCTTGATTATGTCACGTGTTCTTTACAATGACGTTTCCTGTTTTGCGGGTGTGACGCTTCAATGTTCTTTTTTTGGTCTTTGTCGTTTGATGATATCAGTTCTGTTCTTTAAGTCCTCCATGCTAATTGTCACTTCTTGTTGGTTGGTGTCCGAAGATTCTGGCCGATCTGGGTGTCATTTGGTGCCAGTTTTGAACAACATCTGAACACACTTGTGGATTGTGGGGAGTTAGTCTTTGTTTGGTCCCACTCGTAATACTCCTAGAATTGGAAGAAAGGAAAATATGACAGAAAACCGGCACAACCCTTCATGTTCAGGGGGAAAAAAGCGGGGGCGGGGGGTCCGATTTTTTCCCTTATATCATCAGCTCAAGGAAAATGTGTAATACGCTTTGTTTCGGCTCCGTTTACAGACTATGCCACATGTCGCTGGTGTCCCGCACAGGAAGTGCTGCAACGGTTGAAGGAGGCGAAATGCAGCTTTTGGGGGATGCCAGGTGAGTTGCAAATCCTGTTCTGTCGGATAGTGATTAACCCAAAAAAATGCGGTTGCTATCAGCAAAAATTGGGATTTAACTCACAAAATGTTGGGAAAACATGAGGCAATTGGGAAGGTCAGGGCATATCTTGTTCTGATTTTTTGTTGGTGTTCAATGTGTGTTCCTCCAGTTTGATGTTTTTACAGGTGGGGTTTTGGGGAATATTTTGATGCTAAAGTGATGTGTTCATGTTTGGATTGGATGATGGTAAGAATTGTTGTTGACTGTTCGGCTTTACACTCCTGTTCAATGGTTCATCCTTGGTTTTGATGTTTCACGTGTGGAGACTACGTGTAGTTTAAATTATGGCATTTCTGACGGTCATTTCGGTCTCGATCATGCACTTGTAGTTTTAAATTCACGCAAAGCTCCTTTGGGAGGAGATTTGTGTACGTATGTATATATATATATATATTTATAATATATATATATATATATATATATACGTGTACATATATATATATATTATTTATATAGATAATATTATATATTATGTGATTCCTTGTTGGCCAAACAATGTTGAAAGTCCAGTGTTTATTTGTGCAGCATTTGGGTGGTCGCTCCTTGAATGTGTTTCTAGAGTCAGCAATTTTGGTCAACTGCCTTGTTTTTGTCATACCAGTAAAGTACCTTCTTGGTGTTGGTCCCTCCCCTTTATGGGGATAAAAACACTTCCAGAAATTTCGAGAGGCCACCAATAGTCAGGGTTAGTTGAGGGCTTAGCAACCACCAACAACCACTACTCAATGTTTTGTTTGACCATCTATTTTTGGGGTAGTTATTCGATTGTACAGTATTATATAATAAGTTATATGCATAGTTATCTAATCCCCATGTTATAGACTGTTTCATTGGACTATATCCGCATCAAATGCTTTGGTTTATGCCTATGCCCTCATTTTGTTGCTCAAACCACCGACGTTGGCCGCTTCCCTGATGTTCCTAAATCAATGCAGCTGTTGGTTCGACACAGCCTGGTGACGCGCCCGTCTTTCGCCCCTTCGGCGCCTTTTCGCTTTGTCGGTGAACCTATTTGGTTCTGGCCAGCTTTGGGAATTTCTTCAAGTGGTGGTTGGCTCATCTCTGGGCATGTCTATGGGACCAATCCTCCCAAGGGGTCAAGCACCACCCCCTGCACTCAGGCATACCTTGAGGTGATGAGTCAAAAATTTGTGTGCCATCCAAAGTGAGGTTGCCGTTGATTCTTAATAGTTAGTTATTAGACTAAGTTTGCTAAATTGCATGCCATAGCATCCCTATTTTTGGTCTATTGGTGTACATATTCTGCGATACTGTGTGTATCCTAATTATGCACAAGTGATATCAAATGACTACTCTGTGCGGCACAGAACGTTGTTTTCATCCTTTTCGTTGCATTTGGCACACACGCACAAACCCACAAGCTAGGGTTATTCCTTGGGTAGGGAAATCTCAGTCCTGAAAACAAGAATGTGGAACACTTAGAAAAAGGCCTACATGTTGAGATGTGTTAAGTAAGTATGTGTATTCAACATCCAAACCCATGGTGAATTTGGGTACTGTAGGTTTTACATTTCGCTGACCATTCCCCAGTGGTACCCCGTTTCGCACGAAACATCCCGCAGCCTTAGCACGGCTCAGCTCCCAAAATTTTGGACGGCTCAGCGCCACAGATCTCAGTCCAAATGTCATGGAACACGTGTTCTTTGCTCAACTGATACTTTTTCAAGATATAAAATTCCCCCCCTGCCGCACTGCACCATGGCGAGAACTCCTTTTCGATTGATGGGACGCTCATCTGAAGATATTTTTCTAGAGCGTTCCTGAGAGTTTGCAGGATATTTTTTCTATGGATATCTGCATTTTGTTTGCAGCTAATGGCTAGCATTGTAGTTTTTGAATGTTTTTTTTCATTTTTTTGTATTGTTGTTTCAAATGATTGTTTTTTCAAGTTGGAAGAATCCGCCTCTACATTTTATCACGTATCCAGTAGTGCCCCCGAGACACCAAACAAAGTTTTATTGCTACCCTCTGGCCATAGCTGGCCATAGCGAACTGGAAAATCCACCCATTTTTCAACCGGAAAACTGGTTGGTGGTTTGGAACATGAATTTTATTTTCCCATATGTTGGGAATAATAATCCCAACTGACTTTCATATTTTTCAGAGGGATTGAAACCACCAACCAGAAAATCAACTGAATGCCACATAGACCAAGCGGAAAAAAGTCCTTTTTTTTTGAGGGGGGCAGGGGCCATGAAAAAGATGAGCCATGGGATTGGTGTTTTTTCTCAATACTGGATCATCATTGGTTTAGAAATCATTTTCTCCTGGGATATATGTATATATATATATATACACATTCACACCTAAATGATATTTTTTTGGGTGTTTAAAAAGGACACCAGCTGGTTTGTTTAATAGTAGTTATATCATTACAGTTCCACATGACTTTTCCGTTGAAATCATATAATGACACACCATGTGCGCTGGCTATACACCCAGCGCCGCCCTCAGGATGGCTCCTTTTAGGGGCCATCACCTGGCAGATTGGCAAGACCTTTGTGGCACCGCCCGTGGCCCCCAACCAGCAGGTAGGGGATTTGCTCAAAAGTGGCATCCACTTGGCATCCAACCTGGCATTCATAACATGTAGAAAAAGGTGAGTTGAACCATAAAATAAAACTGGGTTCAAATGAAATTATGCACATCTAATTGGCATTGAGTTGCGAACATCGATTTTAATGGTGATGTTCAGTGAGATATGCTGGGGATTAAGCATTCAATGTTTATTAGGATTTTTGGCGGTTTTAACTATCAAAATTGGTTGGTGATATGGGTTCACAATTTTAATTTCAGTTTATGTCATTCGGGGAGATATTTGCTTGATCCTTAACCAACGACCAAGTTGAATAAAAGTTGCCAGTGAACATGGATTGGAAATATTTGGAAATTAGTCCAGATGTTGGAAGCTTAAAGTGGGGGATTCATAAAAAAGACTAGGGGGTTAACCATTCAATAATAGGGATCCAATATGATTAAAAACACATGTATCAAACGGCAATGCATTTGGTTTAATGGATGTTTGTTGAATGAATCTAGATGCTGTCCCTTGTTGGTATGATCTCGATTGGTTAAGCTTGTTGGGATAGGTCGCAAGATTGTTGGGATAGGTTGAAAGAACAAACCCAGTTGCTGGATGCATCAGGTTGCCAAATGCGACTATATAAATGTTCACCATATATCCATACATAATAGTATATAATCATATAATCATATATTATATACATATAATTATATGTATACTGGTATAATTATCCATATATCTTAGGCATTAGATTTGGGTAACCGCCAAGACATAGTCAACTATGGTATAAGCAGGTTTTGGTTGCCGTCCTTTGTCAACTTTTGGCAGGGCATCACGAAATTAAAAAAACGGATATAACTTTAGGCCGATCATTTATGTTCAACAACAATGAACAGAATGAGCATGCCTGGCAACATGATCCACATGGGTATGGGTCAAAACTGGGGCACCACAGAATTGGCATGTCTTTAGTGTCACTGTTTGCTTTTTTTTTCGGGCATGTAACAATTGTGAGCGATATCCAAATCACGAAAAATATCGAAAAATCCTGTTAGTCAACGCCATTCACTGCATAGTATTCGAAGCCATGGGAAGGTTGGAGGCAACGTTGCTTTTGGATCCAGCCTGCCTTCGACTTCTTTCCAGGTGCACAAGAATGCAACCGATTCAGAAAAGGAGAATGAAGAAGCGGGTCTGTGCGAAGTTGCCGAGTCTGATGACGAGATGGCAAGACATCGAAGGCACAGCAGGTCAGTGGAGCAAGTGCTGCTGAGCAGTCCAGGACTGTTGGTCGCAGGAAGGAAGGTGAAGCTGTGAGCCTGCCATATCAGTGGAATGAAGCTGGAGCCTAGCGGAGTCTAGCGGAACAAAGAGAGGAATGCTATTCTAGCTGAATTAGAGTATTTCACCAACATGACATAGTTATATAAGTTAGTTATACATAATTCCATTTTGGGATACTTAATGCTTACCCCAATCCTAGCAATCATGTACAGTGATGTCGCGACGTGAGGTCGTAATTGTAATTTAGCGAAATCACTGGAATTATAGTAAACGGTATTCGATTTGTAAATTATAGTGTGTAACAACAGTATTCAACAGTATTATAGTATGTAATTATACTCGTAATTGTAAACTCAGTGGTATTCCAATTATGTACCCTCTGGCAAATTAACATAGCTATTGAAAATGGCCATTTATAGTGGATTTACCCATTGAACATGGTGATTTTCCATAGTTATGTAAACGGTTACCAGAGGGTAATTACAAACATTTATCCCAAGATGACAACTGTACCCAGAATCCAATGGTTTATAAATTGATGTTCTGCAGAGAAAAAGGTGCCAAACAAGACACACCCAACTACCATTAATACTGTTGGTTAGTCAATGTTAGCTAATGTTACTTAAGTAATCTTAGTTAATGTTGCACTTGTTCCTTAATGTTACCCTCTGGTAAACTAACATAACCATGGAAAATCACCATGTTTGATGGCTAAATCAACTATAAATGGCAATTTTCAATAGTTTTTTCTATGTTTACCAGGGGTAGTGTGATGTGAGTTGGTTAGTTGGCTTGGTACCCCAACTTGCCCTGAGATCCCAACTTGTCCTCGCAGGTGCGTGGAGGCCGGCCAGCGCTTCAAGCTGAACCGCCCCAGCAGCGCATCAGCCCAACGGATCGACAGACCTTGGCCAATCTGTTGCTTGGAAAATCCTGCGACATGTCGGAAGGGTAACGGCATGGTTTGGAAAATAGTGATATTAATGGTGGTTCATAGGGTATAATACCAACAACAATGGGAATATGATGATGATCTGCTTGGTGGTGACTGGAACCATGGTGGTTTTGGATATAATTTGATGACTTTCCACTGGGAATGTCATACTCCCAACTCCCAACTGACGAACTCCATGATTTTTCAGAGGGGTAGGTCAACCACCAGGCAAATATCGATGGGAATTCCCGGATCCTAGCACCATATGTTTGGGAAAATATCCTCTCATATAGCCCTGACATAGACCTTATCCATGGTACCTCCAATTTAGGTTTCCTGAAATGTCCACTGAGCAGAAGGAGATTCAACCATATTCAACCACAAAGCACGGATAACAAACTGGGGTTTGAACAACTCAAAATGTAGGTATAGGTATAAGTATATCATGGTGATATGGGATGGAAGGTTTGAGCTCGTTGATGGGATTTTATCATGAGGAAATGTCCAAAGAAAGCTTCATAGAACCACATGAAGCTGATTCATGATGTATGATGAATTGATCTCCAACGAAAATGAGATGGTCTAAAGGTGGCTGAATTGGAGATATCAAGGTAGTTGTGACAAGTTTCAATGTTTTTGGGACAGCTTACATTCGCGTTGTGCTGACTGTATTTGTTAGAAGAGAGCTGGAATACGTGTAAGAGTCGGATTGGTAGCAGCAATGGTGGATATTGGGAGCAACCTCAGACGACCATCATCGTTTTCCTCGTCATCATGATCATCCGCTTCCTTTTCTCTCCATCATCTCACCCTGTCATCTTCTCATCCTCTCATCCTCTCATCCTTCATATGTGATTGTTATTGGTATAGTGGACGTGGACACCTCAACTGCACAGCGGGATGTAAAAAACACCAACACTCGGACAGTGAGCCCCTTGTTTGCAGCGCGATACCCCCACGGGAGAGCCCTGCGGGTTAGGGATGGATCAAAACCGACAATACCTGGTTGGTGGTTTGGAACATGAATTTTATTTTCCAATTCATATATGGGATAATCCTTCCCATGGACTAATATTTTTCAAGATGGTTAAAACCACCAACCAGATACTATCTTGGGGGTGAACATGCATTTTACCAGCGAGTTTGGAGATCATCGTTATACCAGGGTTCTGAGCTATACCATTTTACCGTCCAATCACCAAGGTTGGCTCCCCCCGATCAGTTGTTCGAGGAGTCTGGCGGCAGCTGCAGTGCTTGTCCAATTCATTGTTTCTTAAGATTGAACCTACAACAAATTGGATCTAAACAACAGAACTAAAATTTACACAACCAAAATGATGATGTAATCAACATACACGGTGATAAACCAACATACATGTGGATTTAGTTTAAAAAAAAAACGTAGATTCAACTCAACAAAACTGTGCAATGACACAACCATGGTAGTATAATGGGGATACAATGAGGATAGTGGAACATATTTTTCATACTATCCGGCATTTTTTAAGTTTGGTATGGAAAATCACATTTTACATAGCAGGTAAATGTAGGTAAATCATCCAAGTTTTTATGGTCATGGCTTCCACAGGTTGCCTACAGGTTCCATGGTGGTTTTGGTTGGATCCACAAAGGCTGGCTGAAAGTAGGTTTCCCATGGTGTTTTTGTTTTCCCATTGGTATCCCCATCTATACTGCTTGGTGGTTTGGAACATGAATTTTATGACTTTCCATATCTTGGGAATTTCATCATCCCAACTGACTTTCATATTTTTCAGAGGGGTAGGTATACCACCAACCAGTATAATTTTGACATTCAACATGTTGGTGCCCATGCAACCCATGTCTGGAAGTTTCAAAGATTCGGAGTGCTGAAAGCGTCCCCATGTGATGCAACCCCTTTCTGCCACTTGGAAGACTCTCCTATTCCGTTTTTTTGTCATTTTCCCGTCCGGCTGCAGTCCATCTTTTTATGCTAGAATCTAATTTTTGTTTGCCTAAATCCAATTGATTTTGGATGAGTCAAAACCATGTTGGTATACCAATGGTAATATTGACATATATTGACAATTTTTAATCTTGGCTAAGATGATTAACATTATCACCTCGTGTATGTTCCAAAACTTGGTTACCCTAACATGGATTATCATGTTCCGTTTCTGAAAAAAAATAGCCTTTGCAGCACCAAACATGGCTAACCTTTCCCTGTGCAAGGAGACCGAGGACGGCATGATTTTGCGGGAGAAGTATCCCGGCGGCCGTCAGCCCACGTCCGTCTTCTGGGCCATCGTGCAGCCATTGGTGCCGTGGTGGATGGTTCTGGCTAAATTATAACGACCTCACTGCGACCGAAGCCTGGAATCATGGTTTTCATAAGGGAAATCATCCCCAAATGGCCCAACATTTGGACCGCAAGAAGTTGGTGGCCCAACATTTCAGGTTAGGGAACTATTATAATTTACCCAGATTGGTTTACGGAAAATTATGTGTTTTTTCTCCCCGCGGGAAATCCATTACTTGGGAATGTATAGGGAATATTTTTTTGGGGGTGGATTTCCTTGAGCAAATCCAGGTATGTAAGTATTAAAGATCCCCAAGAAACCATGTTTTATAATATGTATATAATATATATATATATACATTCAAAGTATATCATAGGCGATGAAATCAGATCTTGCTACCTATTGGGCCGTAGAATGTGGGTGTGTAACCTTAGGAGAATGGAATTAATAACCCCCACAGAGATTTTAGATTTCGGATGACGACTTACGTTTTAGTTCATAATGATTAATGATCATCTATGTTTGAAATTCCTGTGAAACCACAAGCAAGCAGCATGGTCTCGTTTTTTGGCGGGCGCCATGAGGCACACGGTAGACTTTGTTTTTTTATATATCAACATATATCACCATACGTTTTGTTTTTGTTAACGCAAAGCAGCACTAAGTATATCACACCATGTACTGTATACGCACAGACAATCCCAGTAAGACGATATTGTGCAATTCTTTCAGCTGGTAGTTGTCATTTGCTATTGCAGTTTTTTTTTAAAAAATATATATGCAGCAACAAGGCAGCAAGCTTAGGAGGAAAACTCATGTTGAGCTGTATTTGGGATACCCTCTGGTAATTTAACGTAGCTATTGAACATGACCATATAGTGGATTTTCCCATTTAAAATGGTGATTTTCCATAGTTATGTTAGTTTACCAGAGGGTAATGTTTTGTTTAGTTACTTTGAAGGTTTCGTCGTTTTTTTTTAAACATGTTCTTTTGATTCTCCATGACATCCCGGTCAGAACCATCTCACCGCCGGTTCACCATCAAGGTGTCCCTGGGTTTCCTGGTGGTTGGCCTCTCTGCCTATTTCGGTGAGCCTATTGTGGATTGGAACCCTCTCACGGCGGAGTACCTGGGTGGCTTGGATTGAATGAATTCAAACAAAGACTACAATGAGGGTTCCCTTAGATAGCTAAGTTGGTTTATGGCTCCAATGACTATGGTTTATGATACCTATAACAACAGCGTTAATGGGGTTTAAAAACCAACTTATAACTGGGTTTCCATAAATGGGGGTACCCCCCATAGCTGGATGGTTTATAAGGGAAAATACCATCTATAAATGGATGATTCAAGGGTACCCCTATTTCAGGACACCTCCATTTAGTCCCCAATACAGATTTTTGGGAGGACACATGAGGACACTAAGTCATGAAGTGAACAAGATGGATTGTAGCCACTGGAGGACTTCCAGAGTTTGGATTGTGGCCACCGGATTAGATTATTTCTAGATGGTTTCATGGTTCGGGTGTTTTTACGTCCAAGCTATGACTGGTGCTCGTTTTATATTTGCCGATCGGTAATGACTGTCATATCCGAATGGGTTATAATTAAAAGGACAAGGGAATCGAAACTACTGTTTTGTTCCTGTCCAGGTTCTCCGAGAACCCATTGTTCCCATTGTTTTGTCGTGTTCGAATGTTCCCTGGCTATGCTCTTTGGGGGTGCAGATGGCCCAACCGCAGTGGGGCCATTGAGAGAAACAGAGGGGGCTGCAATTCTCGATGTTCGTCTCTTCTAGATGATCTAAGATATTCTAAGATTACCCTTTGGTAAACTAACATAACTATGGAAAATCACCATTTTCAATGGGTAAATCCACTATAAATCACCACTTTCAATAGCTATGTTAAATTACCAGAGGGTAAGTAGGCTTGAGGTCCTTAGTTTCATTGTTGTTGTCCCCACTTTCAGTGGTTGGATGCCAGATATTGGCACCCAATATATCTGTTTGTGTTGTCTTTATATTACAGTCAGCCAACACCACTTGGTATTCAAATAATTTCAAAGCTGTTTGAATCTATCTCTGGTTTGATTCTTGATTTAAGCAACCTTATTGTTCTTTTCCGTAAAGAAAAACATTTGAAATGTGTGTTTGACGATCTTCACCATGTCTAAAGCAGCAACTGTTCGCAGGCTTTCTGCGCCCCTCTGACGGCATCAACTTTTTGCCGCAGGGAGCCTTCATGCGCCCTGGCTGGGAAACTTTGCAGCCATGTTGCAAGGTAGGTTTTGAAGACAGCTAATTAAGGTGGTTTATCATGGTTGAGAATGGTTGGGAATGGTTGATGGTGTGTATGTCTACATCTACATTATTCTACATTCACGTGTAGTGCTTAAGTAGCATCCCCAATGTTTGCTGTTCCCACTGCATGTTCAAAGTTTCAGCGTGTTTCAGCGATGCAGGTGCTTCTATGGCTTCTTCGGCTTCTTCATTTTTGGACCCATCCAGTGGCCTTGGCCAAAGAAGACTGGGTGATCGGACTGGCAAGTGAAAATCCATGAAAATCCGTTCAGCCATTTTGATGAGGGCATATGTATGCATATGTTGCATACACAGCCATATATGTTTATATATAATTTGTAACTGTATTTTGGTAGGATATCCAAGCCTCAAACTTAGCCATGAACAGATGGAATGAGACAGCGGTGCGATAGCTGGTGATACTGTAATCAGCTGTTGAGGTCAAGATGCCGGCCATGGCAACTGATCTAAACATTCTAATGTACAGATATATATATATATTTGTATATGTATATAGAAATATATATATATTATATTGATTGATTGTGTATTTTGGTCCATTTTTTTTTTAATACAGTACTCATTATGTCTCACAATGGGCATGTAGATAAATCATTCTACGCACACACCATTCAGTTGGGAATTTCACCATTCCAACTGACGTTCACTCATATTTTTCAGAGGGATAGGTATACCACCAACCAGTATATATATAGTACCGATCGTCCAATTGGTTCCGACCTTTTTGGGTTGCTGCCACCTGCCAGGTGGTACATCAATATCTTCAACATCGGCCAGGGTGTTTGTGAGTTCAACAAGAACGATGGCCCCTCGGGTGTGAATTCTGTAAAAACGCGGATCTTGCGGTGAGTTTGTCCGAAAACCGGAACCGTGTTTGGGGAAATCTTTTATCTTCAGGGATTTGTGAGAATGACTAGGAAAGATTCTGGGGCACCCTCAGAGAAAATGGGAAAGGAATGATAAACCATCGGATTTGTTGGTTCCATGTTGTTTTTGGGACAAACACGTACATGTCTTGGCAGAGTCTTGGCACATCCCAGCTCAACGTACTGCGTGTCTGCGTGTATCCCTTGTCGCAAACCAGGTTGACCCATGGTTTGATGTGATGTTTCTCTTTTTCGTTGAATGTGTTACCATTTGCTTATTTAACATAGCCATGGAAAGATCCACCCATTTTTATGAACGGTAAACCATCTATTTCTATGTAGTGTCAGATTTGATCTCCATTCGATTCCTAGATCTTGGATGATCCAGATATGATGTGTTGAAAGATTCGATGGTTTCCCCTGGATTTAAGATGGTTTTACCCAAAGAGATAGAGTAAGCAATCTATAGAAAACTGGGAATCCTCAGGTAAATTCATGGGGGTCATCAATCTACAGTCTACAGGAACCAGGATTGGGGGTATACCCCAGGAGAAAACACACTTAACAGATCTTAACAGATAGGTAAAAATCTAGAAAACCCATGGTTTACTGTTTACTGGGAGAATGACCGACTTTCGTGGCTTTTCCATGGTTTTCCTGGCTCCTGGCGACAAGGCATGATGTACATCGTGAGGAACAACGAGATGATCCGCGAGGTACGTCGTGACGTTGTAGTTGTTCTTTGCGGGGACATTGAAGCTATGGCACTTGGATATTGCAGTGTGTATCCATGCAGATTTAGTAATATAAATATATACACAGATAGATATACACTGCACACACACATATATATATAATATATATATGTAATCATGTGCTGCAAGGTATCTATATATAGGGCAAGATTGATTTGTAAAGTCAAAGGTCGCAATGGGATTGCATGAGTAAGTAAGTAGTGCTGTGTCTGTTTTTTGTTTTTCCTTGATGATGCATAGCAAACGATATGTCAGATTTATAAGTAACCCTTGGGATGCAGATAATTGAAGGAATATTGAATATGCCGCAACAGGTCATCCTTAAGCTCATGACTATCCTCATGTTTTTTAGTATCTCAATTTAGCTCAAACTCAACCATGTAACAAAATCATCCTTGATACTATCCTCATGTCGAAATCTTTCCTCCATGAACAGGACATCTACATGCCATCCGCCCGAAGCACGGTGAAGCACGGTTCAACGGTTACCCTCTGGTAAACGTTTACATAACTATGGAAAGATCCACCATGCTATTAATGGATAAATCCACTATTTCAATGGCCATTTTCAATAGCTATGTTAGTTTACCCACTATTAACCAACTATTGACCACCATTTAACCACTATAAATGGCCATTTTCAATAGCTATGTCTATGTTTACCAGGCCGGGTAAACCACTGGGAGGTGCCGCTGGAAGACTTCCAAGCGGTGAAGTTTGAGTGGACCAACTTGGCTGTCACTGAGACGCAGCCAACAGGCAATGCCTATGACCAGATCTGAGGAAAATGGAGGATCGAAGCAGAAAAAACATGACATTTCACCAGCAAAAAATAGTGATTTTATCCAGTACAGGTGGTGATTTATAGCACCAACAAGTGATGGAAGGTGGTGATTTGACCAGCTAAAAATATGTGACTTAATCGAAGATTTACAGCCTTGAAATGTCACCTGACCTAGCCAATACCTGTAAAAAAATACCTTGGCCGTACTTGTTTTGCATCAATTTCAATGGTTGGAAAACGTCCAAAATGGCCCTTTGCAACGAGCATGCCACTCCGCTGCTGGTTTTGAACCATTTTGAACCATGAACATGAGCCATTAACCATTGGGGCATGGTGATTGGGATGTGATTTTGCAACGGCTCCTAGCCACCCCAGATTTACCATCCAGTAGTTTAACATATAAATCATTGCAACTCAATGAATCAATATAAAATATATAAATCATGCGTTGTTTTTCGAGAATTACCCTCTGGTAAACTAACATAACTATAGAAAACCACCATTTTGTATGGGCAAATCAACTATCCCAGATGTTCCCAGTAAAAGTTGGTCCATTTCGACGCCGAGGTGTTGGGTGCGCGAGATGTCTACCTCATCACACAGGCCAGTGGGCGGACGGTTTTGACCTTAATGTATATTATATATGTAATAATAAATATATATATATATGGCGCTATATATATATATACATGATATACATGTATATGATATGTCCAACAATAATGGGTACGAAGAACTTTCCAATGTTGCTTTCCCTGTGAAACGTGGTCCACGTTTCAACCAGTGACCAGTTTTCTTGTTTTGTTCTTGAGTTAAATATGATTCTGCTGAACACATCTATACATGTTGCATGTGTCGCTGCACAATGTCCTGAGTCCTCACATTTACTGGATCAATTCTAGTGACATACCCTCTGGTTATTTAACATAGCCATGGTATAGATGGCCCATAGAAATAGATTGTTTACCTATTAACAATGGTGATTTTCCATGGCTATGTTAGTCATAACCAGATGGTAAGTAAGTCTTTTCTTTCACTGCAATGGATGGAGACGTGAGGCCCAGATGTAACTTTTCCTTTGGAAAAGGTAGCTGGCTAAACGCAACTGTCGTTGAACAGGCGATTTACCTTTTTGAAGTCGAAGATTTCACCGGCCAAGGAAAATATAACAGAGGTCATTGAGGTCATGTGTTTTTTTCAAGTGAGTTTATCTCGGTTCACCAACTTTGTTGTCCAATTGAATGATCTCCCCATCATGGTTTTGCTGAAACATCCTAGGCCCTAGGCCTTGTTTTTGGTGGCTCAGAATGATACCCGAGATAAGGTCTTTTCTCCCTGAAACATGCCACAGGAAGGACAGGAGATTCACTTCATGGACGATCCTGAAGTGCAGCTTGGACAACCTTTTTGGGCTTAGTTCCCCCTCCGCTGCCGGTTGATGGTTTTCTTTGGGTTTGTTTATGTGAATGTGTCTGAAAATGGAGCATGCTGTAGTTCCAAATTGCACTCTTTATAGGGACAAACTGACTAATTACTGGGTTTTGGATCACCCCATGTTTTGCAGAAGGGATGACAGGCATGCATAGTAGGCATTCCAGCCTTTTTTCACAGCTGCAGTATGTTGATTTGGCAGAGATCATCCATTGCCACGAGTCCTTACATGTCAAAACCTCAGGCTTCAGGCAAGGATCATTGCAGAGATTCTGGGTTCATTTACCCTCTGGTAAACTAACAGTTTGCTATTGACAATGGCCATAAAAATAGTGAGCTGTCCCATTTAAAATTGTGATTTTCTATAGTTTTTTGTATGTTTACCAGGCCGGGTAAGAAGAATTGGGAAGAAATCGAGCTATTGATGGAGGTTTTGCCAGCTAAGCCTAAGCCACCACGGATGGCGACCGGCTGGCGACCTCACCAGAAATGTCGAGCAGAATCGTGAATCAGAAACGTTGGACATGATATCTAGACGTGCTAAGTCTCGAGGAGAAACAAATCGAAAGAAAAGCCAAGCTTGTGAATTTCAAATATATATGTAAATGTGCAGCCTGGCAGCCTGAATCATCCTTGCCCAGCCCCAGCGAAAAAAGGTATAGCAAGTTTGTGCTGGAGAAGCGTGCTGCCAGATTATCCGAGTTCCTGCACCTTGCACACCTCGTTCGAAGATCTCACCCGATGTCCCCAAAGATATGGTTGCTGTGTTAAGCCATGCTCACAAGAAGGTGCATTAATGGATAATGCCTACTAGCAGGTGGTTGCAAGAATCCAATGCAAATAGAATTTTCTGACTTGGTCAGAAACAGAACCGCTTTTGTGGACCCACCGATTCCAAGAATTCTGTTGAGCACACTCTTTGGCTGACCCTGTCAGCATGGCACTCTCAATCGCTTTCTCTCTAGTGAAATCTAGGTAAATGGATGTAAATGGGGGTCAGCCAGCCAAGGTTGATAATCCCTCCAGAGGGCTCATTCCTACAGTTGTTGAAGGGAAGAATTTACAGGAACTGCTTTAACATATTTTAAAATTATAGACTTCTAGTGCCAAACATTGTTTACCGTAGAAATTCCTTTTGACCAACTCCATCACTTTTTCTTCCCAAGTCGACTCCCCAGGAATGTGGAGCTTATTGTTGATGACGCATGAGCTCTTAATGGGCTGAGGGAGACTGCGCCTCCAGCGAGAGATGGGCTGACAAGAGACAAGAACTGTCAAGAATTCACAATTCAATAGAATTTAACCATCCCATCACCCGTATATATACATATATATATATATACATACATATATACACATGTTTTGTATATTTACAGTATTCAATCTATAGATATGTTTTTTTCTATACATTGGTTCCTTACTATATGTTGTGCAAACCACACAGGTAGGTACAAACCTGAGTATGTATAGTCTAAATTGCTACTAATTGTTCAGATCGTCTATGATCATGTATACCGGTGAGGTTCTCTACTGAAACATAGTATGTAACACCTATGATGTTCTGAAAAGGTGATTCTATTTTGGCTTCTCAAATTCTTGGGCTGCTGGGTAGAGCTCAGTGTCGGGTGAGCGGGCCATTTTTTGCTGCAAAAGGACACATATTTCACAGCCTGAAAATGAACATGTGAAAATGAAAATCCTCGCAATAAAGTTGTTTGCGGCTAGTAAGTATCTAAGATTAGCATAGCTTAGCCATGTCATTTACTGAGAGTTCTAGATTTTTCATTTCAGGTTTAGACGGCCGAACATCTGGAACCACTCTGGAATGTTTTGTCCCTTCCACTGGAAGCCACTTCTGTTTAAGGATCATCATGATCATCTTACAGATCAAATGGGATAGAGAGAGTGAAAGTGGACTGCCCGTCGGCTTCTGGTTTTATATGTGTAGGTGCTGAGATGTGGTCTCTTCAGACCCACCAGAGTTCTAGATGCTACTTTGTGTTTATTCAAAGCTTTCTGAGCTGTTTGGAAGCAGGAGACTACAGATGGCATTCCCCAATTTAAAAAGACCCAAAGAAAATCAATTAATTAAATTAATTTATGTTTTTAATTAAGATTACTGGTTTTCAGGCAGGGAATCACTGCTTGAACTACTTGAGAACGAGTTTGAAATTGGAAAAAAACAAATCCCAACTTCTAACCAAGCTATGGCTGCTTGCAATAGCTCCTGGAATAGGTCTTTCTATGTTTTTCAACGATGGCATATTTGGCTTGGATCGAAGTACATCCCCAACCTTGGATATGATTTTTGTTGACTATCACAGATTGACCATGAGTAGAAGCCTGGTTTTACAACACGGATGGAAGCATTTTTGCAGTAGAACATCCTTTTGCTTCCCATGTTTATTTGCCTTCTTTGCTTGCCACTTTTCACTCAAACCATGCCACAACTGACCAAAGCATACCGAAAACCATAGCCGCTATAACGTGCCATGCGACACTGTACCATACCACACCGTATCTTACCACAGCCATATCTCCCAGCCACCAGCTGGGTTTGAAGAGACAGGTCTGTGGCCACCCGCCCCACGCTGCGCGGATTTTTTTCGTCCCGCCGCGCCGTGTTGCCAGGAAATGTGAAGCCAAACTTTTTTCCCATCCTAATGGTCTCAAGCTTTGAAGTCTTATTCTGTGATTTGTGTGTGTGATGCCATGGCTATCATGGCTTCATAGTCGAAGTATGTCGAAATTTTGTATTCGGCCAGCCAACTCAGTGCACGTGCCTGAGCTGCCCCAAACCGAAGACTGTTCAGATCGCGCGACAAAAAGGAAGCTGCTTAGAGCAGAAGGGTGGCGATGACATGGGTGTTACAGTCGGACAACCAGGGAGTAGCCCGAGGGAACATTCAACTAAGTAAGGATACAAGTGAAGTCATGTGTTGCTTCTTCATGTCAAATAAGTGTCACAAAGTTTCATGTTATTTCCTGCTGAAATCCTCAATTTTGCCCAGTTTGGGTACAAGAAATTTCCGGAAGGTCTGTCTCAATGTAGGGACTTGATCAAGTTTGATGGTTGATCATATTTCCCCATGGAAATGTAAATCTATGGGTGCCGTTCCCAAATGTCAAATAAGGCCCCACTCAGGATTTTTACGACCCTAACAAGAGGGGCTTAAGCCTCAATTCTTGGGAGGGATACCCTTGTGCGGCACGTTGAAACTCCCATGATATTGAAATGCCTGGATTTGTTGAAGATAATGTGGCTGATAATCTCAATGGGAAATCCACTACTTGGGGAGTTTCTAGCCCCAAACAGGTTGATGATGGTTGATGAACTCCATCCTCATGCTGATGTTTTATCCAAGAACACATATAGGGAAAAATGTATGAACATGTAGTATTTTGATGTATTTTGTCATTTAGATAGTGGATGATTATCTTAAATTGTCATTTACATAATCATCATAATTATCCTACATGTGTTATTTAGTGGCTCTTCCTGGATCCCAAATCCCAGACTTGGACAAATCCAGCGGCCCAGGAGACCATGGGAGTTGGAGAAGCAGCGATTCCTCCAAGGGTTTTTTTGCCTCAGATCTGTCAGATCTTGGTGATTTTGGTGAAAACCAAGGCGAATTCTGTACTTACCTGGGATAGCTGTTTAACTATGGAAAACATAGATGAAATTGACAGAAAAACTGATAGTTTGATAATTCCTTCCTAATTTGAAGACCCCCCCTTCAAAACCAGGGTTTTGTATATATTCCAGTTATCCAGTTGCTCATTTTTGGGTGCTATATGGGAGTGTATTTAAATGTATTTAATTAATATCTGGTGTGGTACTACAGAACCATGCTCAATCTACTAGTAAAAACAAACCATCACGACTTAGGGGCCTCTAAACCTCAAAGTAAGAGGTTTTATTCATGTTTTTTCTACAGTAGATGTGGATACTGCTGGATACTGTACATCGGTATTTAAGTGTGCACTAAGCAATGGACTTTCACTTTGCTTTTCTAGATCTTATGTTGCTTCTTGAGGAACCATCAATAGAAGATACCATCTGGTTATTTAACATAGCCATGGAAAATCCCTTATAAATGGAGGTTTCAATGGGAAAATCATCTATAAATGGGCCATTTTCCATGGCTATGTTAAATAACCAGAGGGTAGAGGATACACAATTCCGAGGATATGAACGGAACCAATCACCAAATCTTGGGACTCAACCTGTACCAAGATCGAAGCAGGAAGTTTTACCAAGAGAAATGGCGGAGAACTGGTACTATTTAGGTACTCTTGTTGAGCCAACCCAGAGATTGTTTCATGGGGCAAAGTCAGTGGGTTTCATCGCCCGTTTAGCCCGCAACTCTTCGTTTGATCGTGTTGACTCTGTGGGTTCCTTGTTTATCGTATCAAGATACAAGTGGCAAAAGCCTAAGTATCAGACAACGGCTGTGTATATCAATTGTTCGGCATATCCTAGTCCTAGGCCAGATCCTGATTGCTAGCTAAGAAAAGATGCGGTTGTAGTCCCTCTTCAATCACATCACAACAATCAACAACGTGCTGCATCTCCACACGTGTGGTGCTTTTGTTGGTGTTTCTTTGTTGCTAGCGGCATTGCACAGCGCATTGAATATCAAAGGCTACTTTGTATATTGATATTATTTTTGTATTGTACTTCTTGATTAACGATTTGCCTTCAACACTTTACCCATGCATGATTGAACAAACTTTTGGGAATTCTGAATCCAGGGCTGTCCCAGAAACGTGATCATTTTTTTTGGCAGGAGAACTTGATTTTGGATGGTACCACTCCTTTCCTTTACACTTTCCATTTAATTTACCCATTGATAAGTCATTGTGAGCTGACCCATTTGCCACATGGCAGCTCCATGATGGGCTCACATCGCCACCTTTGGCTCTGGGAGTTCATCCCGGGTAGAACTCCCAGTGGGGCATGATCTATGTCGGAAAATCATGGTCCAAAGCCCATCAAGTTGGGGGGTTACATGATAAATTTCGGAGATCTATCCGAATATTATGTATATAACTACATGTGTATATATATATATATATATATACATATGTACATTTTCTATGTTTTATATTCCCATTATGCATAAATATAACCATTACATAGATCCCAATAAATCAGTGATTTCTGATTTCCACCAGAATTTTGGTGAGACCTCGAAGGGGCCCTCGAAGGGGCCCTCGAAGGGGACCGCACCTCGGCTGAGTCTTTGATTCTTTGCGCTGACTGGTGCAACATCTTGGCACCGGCCTCAGAATATTGGTATTTATATATAATATTAGTATAATTATATAGTACCATTTATATATATAACGTTATATATATATATATTTATCACATATATATATATATACCAATATTTATTATATCATATATATATATACATATAGGTATATTTATATAATCAAACAACCACCATATATATATACCATACACAGAGATAGTGCGTCAATTTGGTGGTTAGGAAGGAGCAATGTGGAGCGAAGGAGCCAAAAGTGTGCCAACTACATGATAGTTGTTCGCCAGCAAAAATGTAGTTTTGTTTAATCATGTTTAGTTGTTTATATAATCATCCTGAAATGATGTGGTTGTTTGACTTTTGTCAAATCATGTGTTGATTGTTGTTTCATCATCCTGAAATGGGAACATATAGGCCATTTAATGTTGAATACGCCCAATTCGGGGCACAAAATAAACAGTTTTTATCTAGCACTCAACCAAAGTGATGGTGACAGATTATCCTAATTTCCCTATTCTTTCCCATGTCATGGATAACCATGTCTTTTTGCAGCTACCTACAAGGTGGTGCCCCCAAGTAATCTATGCTGTAGTCCCCCTTGCACCGACCAGGCTGGAATCACATTGGTGATCTCTTTTACCATCATCATGTGCCACTTGCCACGGGAACACTGGAAGACTTTTGTTGTTTGTTTTGTTTTTAAATTGATCTTTGTGATGTTTTGTGTTTTCTCATCCAAAAATGATTTGCGTCCGGAGTTTGGCGATCCTTTTCTTGCCACATCCTTCTGGGGCAGGAACCTTGGAACAGTGCCTGTTTTTTGGGTGAAACTTCCCCATGCAAGTCCTCTAGATGGTGGTCACCACGGAAATTACCCTCTGGTAAACTAACATAATTAGCTATGGAAAATGGTACATTTATAATTAGTTGATTTACCTTTGAAAAAAGGGAATTTTCCATACTTATGTTAGTTTACCAGAGGGTATAAGTAATATGTCCCAAACCCACAATGTATGGTTTATTTGCACTTGCGCACTATGTGTTTGTTGATCAACTGAGAAGGCCGTCGATTTTGGTGTCGCAAAGACAAAAGATCCCAGTGCAGAAAACATGGGCATTGTATGGTACGATGCATATCCTACTGCAAGATGTTATAATCTCTTAGGCCCGTTCCATTTTCATTGATGAAAAATCATGCAGATTCAGATACATCTATAACTATAACATACCATAACTTGAAATATAATGTTCATTTTTCCCGCTGCCTGGCGAACACGTAGAGGAGTAACAAACATTCTGGGTGAATGATAGTTTCAGTTTTGTTTGTCAAGTTCGATGAATTTCCCCCATGACATCCCCAGGTTGGAGGCCTAGCCAGCCGAGGCACCTTCACCTTCAAGTGGATCGAAATGCCCCCAGGGTCCACTTGGCACACCTTGATGCAGGCTTCGCGGGGGAAGTGGGGAGCAACGCGTATGAACAAATTGCCACATATTCATACATATTCCATGTACAACTGTGTTCAAGTTGAAATATATGGAAAATGATGGAAACTATGTTGACTGGTTGGTGGTTTGGAACATGAATTTTATTTTCCCATAGATTGGGAATTTCAAAATTCCAACTGGCGAAATCATATTTTTCAGAGGGGTAGGTATACCACCAACCAGTTGATCAAACATTTTTTATTTTCCATAATATACGGAATAATCCTTCCCATTGACTAATATTTTTCAAGATGGTTAAAACCACCAACCAGAAAATGATGGAAACAATGTAGACAGTAGACATTTGATTTTAGTAAAACCCCCCAAAACGGGACTCCGAGCAGGTGACCATGTGCGCTGAGGGTATCTTTTGGGCCCTGGCTGCGGGCATGCTTGCGCGGGTGGGGGAACTGCGGAACGGGGATGGCTGAAACTGGGTCAGTTGGAAAAGTGGTGATTTATGTGCTGTTTACAACATGGGATTTCAATCGGATTTATATAATGGGATTTCAATTGGATTTCAATCGGATTTCAATGGGATTTCAATGGGATTTAATGGGACATGATGGGATATAGCCTATATGAGTTACAATCAAAATGCTTGCAGACCACTGTAGTATTGCAGAAGCACTTTTGTCAGAGATGTCCACGAAACACTGTAAAGGGATCGGACCTCCAAAAGCGATATGGGCCCCCAAAAGCGATATGGGCCCGCCCCAAAAAGGCGACAACTGATAGCAACTACTGAGATGTAAAGGATTTTGACGGGAGCTCATATTAGGGGTGCAGTTGGGTGATTGGTGAGTATAGCTGTGGTAGCCCCAAAGAGTTGGTCCATTTTTTATTGCCAATGAGGTGGGAAACTATTTTTTGGCAAATGCTAAACACTATTTTGTTTGACACTATTTTGATATATAGTAGTATATTTCCAAATCTTTGAATCCATTGAACATTCATGTTGGTTGGTGAAATCAAGTTTGGATAAATGATGGTTAATAATGAAGGTTATGATGGTGTTAATGATGGTGAATCATGATTGTTTAGCAACAATGACAGGGACTTGACCAACCGAAATGATGGTATAGAAAAAAAAACAATGGCATGGGATATATGCAATTTGGAATGTCCGGATAAATTATGTTGCAACCTCACACTGGGATGTCACTGCAAGCATGGTTTGGTAGGGGTTACTCCCGCTAAATGGACGTATTTCAGATTAGTAAATTTTGTTTAATTAAATTGATGCAGATGAGTTGATTCACAGTGTTCTTTTCCCCACCCTGCAGCAAATCAACATACCTATAAAGAAAAAAAAGCATGGCTCTTCCATATCCATGTTCCATCTCTGGCAGCTGAACTGGGGAAACCTTTGATGGGTAGCGTATTCGTATTGTTTTTTTTTGGTGCTATGAATATATACATATGATTAAATATGAGTATTTCTACTAATCAGCGATAAAACCATTTCATTTTTCGCTGGTACCCCAAGATTGACCACAATTTGGAAAAGTTCAAAGGGAAACTAAAGATATTCAAGCCTCTTAGGTTTGGTAAAGTCATGGACGAAAGATGAGGTTGAACCACAGGAATGAATGGGGATCATCATCAGATTGTGTGTATTTTTTCGAGTGGACAGCTTTTACAAACCGAAGCCACCAGTCAAGGATAGTTTTTCATACTGTGGATGGTTGCGAAATCCTGCACCAGTTGATAGGTGGTTTATCCCATTATTTATAGGGTTTTAACATGTTTTATCCATCCAAGGTGGTGCAGAATTTCTTCCACCCATCGGTGGTGAACACGGTGTATACATGTAGGACTAGCGGGGCCATCTGATGATGATCACCGGCTTGTTGGCAATGTCTCCTAGTTTGGTTTCATACGTACCACCGTGTTGAATCGTTCAAAAATTGGATGACGGGCGATATTTATCGATATTTACCCTTGGGTTTTTACTCACATAGATGTGGAGAGACCACCATTTGTAGATGGATTTTCCTTGGTTTTCCCAGGAAAACTATTGGATTTTCCCATTTTTTAATGTTATGTTTACCCTAGGGGACCTGCAGGGCCTGTCAGGTGAATGTCATTGTGAACAACGCGGCAGGGGCCGTGATTCAAGTGCAACCTGGCTGGGCCGGGTGAAGCGTATTGAATGAGGATTCCTACCCACACTTTTCGGATCTTTTTGGCCAGTATTTGATATCAAAACATCAATGATGCACAGTATACTTACTTCTATTTTATTGGTAAATGGTAAATATAATGAGAAGTATTTGATTAGCAAGTGGTGTAAAAGCCGGATAAACCATTTACTGATGGGGAAATCATGAGAAATCTCTAGGAGAGGTTAAAGTGCTGGTGGCACTTATATAAATATCTTACATAATTTTCCAGTTTTGGAATGATGATCCTCAATTGTCCCAAATTGGGAGGAAAATCTCAACCCGCAGGCTTTTCGTGCGGTTAAACACCCCACAAGACTCTTGTTTGATAGTTGATTGTGCAAGTTTGGGCCAACCTAGGTATGTCTATTATGATCGGGACATTAAAAAAATACATATTGTGTGTATTTATGTGCGTGTGCGCAATATATCAATATAATATATATATATATATGTGTATGTATAATCATGCATACATATGCATACATATTCACACGGATAAGTACCTGTATACTGTATGATACGTGGCATTAGTATATGCAGATATATGCATTTCTTTAATGGTTCAGTCATGTTCAGTCCATCAATATCCATGTTCCACGCATAGCTGAGTTTGTCCCAGGATCATTTGCTTTGGCGGAATCTTCTTCGCCATCAGCGGCTACTATGCAGCTGGGACTATGCAGCAGATAGACCCGGAAAACGTGCCCCTTGAAATCCACAGTAAAAAAACATGTAAAAGAAAAACGTTGTAAATCCACGGCAAAAATCTAAACATATCCTGAGATAGATGATAATTCATTACCTACCTTGTAGTGTTCAAGGTTGGAAACTATGTTAGAGTCTACTGCATATCTAATATGTTTGATGGGTGTTCTCCTCGGGTTGTTGGTAGTGGTCACCTGGTCGTGCTGCCACTTTGTTGGTATATGCCTGACCTGAATCACCCCAATTACTTACAATTGGATTGTAATTAAGTAATATTTCTAAGGAACAATTCCTGGCTTCGATTTTTTCCCTACTTGGACCCCAATGATCATCATTGTTCAGCAGTTTTTGCCCCTTTCAACTTAGTGACCGGTCTTGTCACCATTTCTTCAACCATGTTTGTGATCAGCCGCTTCGTTCTTCAATAATTTGTCCAAGCACCCACTGGAGTACACCGTTGTTTGACAAGTTTTCCAAGCACAAAAGTTGAATAGCGTAGATGTTTTCTTCAACCATTCTGTCCAATCACCAACGTCATTTTTCCATGTGTCAGCCACGCCAAGCCATCGAAAATCAATCGCCAAGCCATCGACGTGTGAAGTCCTCTAAGGATGGCATTCCCGGAAAGGTGATCAGTTTGGGCTACATCTTCGCCCCAGGCGTTGTGGTGAAGGATTGCGTCGCTGGTGAGAGCTGGTGCCTTGGCCGCCGCCATTTGGGGAAGTATTTGGCCACCAACAAGATAAACCGAAAAATCAATTCCATTTCTACGCTTCAAAAATAGAGATAAGTTGGTTTACTATGTTTTGGGGTTCACTATGTGATTTACATGCACATATCCTTCTTCATTTATCTCTCCAACTATGACATACTATTGTATAGTATAGTAGATATTTATATATATGTAATATATTGCAATATCTGTTTACGCAGTTCTACATCTATAGGCAATTATGAAGGTGTATGTTTGGTATTCAAGTATGTATATAATTATATATATATGTGTGTGTGTAGGTGCACCTTTATATTTTCTATTTCCCCACCTGCCAGGTGAGGGTTGTTAGATTTTATGTCAGTTGCCTCCTCCTCCTCCTCCTCCTGCTCCTCCTGCTCCTCCTCCTCCTGCTCCTCCTCCTCCTCCTCCGCCTCCTCCTGCCTCGTCCTCCTCCTCCTCGTCCTCCTTGTCATCCTTGTCGTCCTTGCTCAACTGC
>Ga0126342_10001947_pt1 | contig 30886 bp, 31 predicted proteins | sample Cyp1metagenome_FD_92528 | JGI IMG/M metagenome (GOLD analysis project Ga0126342, IMG submission 92528) | Coral microbial communities from Lord Howe Island, Old Settlement Bay, Australia - Cyphastrea 1 metagenome | ecosystem: Host-associated > Invertebrates > Cnidaria > Coral ...
AAAAAAAAAAAAAAAAAACAAAAAAAAAAAAAAAAAAAAAAAAAAGGAAAAAGCAAAAAAAAACAAAAAACCCAAAAAAAAAAACAAAAACGTAAAAGAAAAAAATCCAAAAAAAAATAGGCCTCCTTTTTCAATATCCTCCGCTTGTTGATTCATCCTCCCGAGAAGCGCCTGCCCGTGCAACAAGCTCTGCGTTGCCAACAGCCTGTAGCGCTCCTTCTCCCTAGGCCAGGACCGGGTAGGTCATCTGGGTCAACGATTCCTCTGATCATCATGGCTTTATGGACATGTCCAATTTTCAACAGGAAAATCCCGGAAAACTAGCCTACTATAAATGGATACAAATAGGGGAACTTACATAGATCATGGAACATAGTAAAATAGCCCACACATTGGATATTGCTATTTGGATTGTCATTGCTATGCCAGACGAATTTCGAGAAGCTAACTCACCTCACCTCGGCGGGTCCTATGAGGTGGTGCCCCACAGTGATGTGAATGTTGGTTTTAGTTTCGTCCCATGAAATAGATATAGACAATTATATTCAGCATGAACCCCAGATTTTTGCTAGCAAACTAAGTAAACATAATTATAAATGCTGGTTTTATCTCCATTAATCACCATTACTCTCACCATTAATCCCCTTGAATCCAGTAGTTCTGAACCGGAAAACGGGTTCCACTCAACTGACTCGGCGCCTGTCTTCAGGCCGCAGGAAGGGCAAAGTTTCCAAGACGGAGAACGCCTACGTTTCCAACCCGAGTTGCAAGGTGTTTTTGGGTGATGTAAGTGATATACCTGGATTTTCATAGTCATCAGGTGATATACCAGGTGAAAACCATTTAAGTGATATACCAGGTGATACATCTACCATCAATGGGTCTGAAAAATGTGGCACGCGGATTACCATCATTTTCCTCATTAAATGACAGTTTGCGGAGGGGTATACCACATTTTCAGATACACCCAAATGGGTGATCGATTTATTTTTCTGGGGATATAGACAATAGACTGACATAAACATTGACTGACAATATAATATACCTTGGGATGATCTAGGCATATGGATTCTGGATTCTGTGTGGCCAAAAAGAAATCGGCATGGTTTTTCAGATCCACCAAGGTTTCACAATTTATGATGGGTATCTTAAGGGTTTTTGTACGACATGAACATCTACATTTTCTACCAGATTCGATCCAGGATTTTTTTTCTGGGAGTTCCATGATGAATTTTCAGTGGGGTCACTAGTCGCCTCCTGCAACTCTGGTGGTCGGTTCATCTTGGTCATCGCATCCAACTTGGTCCTGGCGATGAGCCGATTAAAACCATTTGGCCCTCTGGTAATTTAACATAGCTATTGAAAATGGCCATTTATAGTGAGTTTTCCCATGAAAAATTGTGATTTTCCATAGTTATGCTAGTTTACCATCTACATGATCTACACCATCTACTGTAGATCTAATATGATCTACAGTAACTACAGTACTTAACAATTCCACTCGTCGGGGTACCGAATGACCTAACTTGACCCATGCCCCCCCCATAAAAAAAAAACACAGCTGCATCTCAGCTCTTTGGTCAGAAAATTCCATGCAAATCAAAAGATGTGACGAGCCAGCCTTTCAATGTGGTAAACTAAACTTGATATATACTATAAATCACTAAAATCTTGTCAAAGGCAAAGTGTTTGGTACATTAGGCACTCGTTGTTAATCAATCACAGCAATCGAAGTTCTCCAATTTGGAACAGGCATCTACAATTCGAGGAATTCCAGCCTGCGATGTTGGTTGCCATAGGGGAAACCATTTGCATATACCATCCCAATATTTTCCAATACATACTGCATCTTCTTGAATTTGTAAACTGGATTATTAACAAAGATCTCTAATCATTTAGGATATGGCAATCATCCATCTATGTTTTTTTTTTAACATGCACTCTTGTATGATATTGCATGTATACATCACAATAACCCATAATTACCCATCATCCATCCATAATAATCCATCATATAATATCCATTTATGATTCTTGACCAGCAATAGAACCCATATCTATAGATTGTGGATGGAATGTGGTGTATTTATATATATATATGTATATTATACATTTTATAGCGGCTATCCATCATTAATGGCATATTATCCATCATTAATCACCATTTTTAATGGGTATAAATCAACTAGGAATGGCCATTTTCAAAAGCTATGTTTGTTTACCAGAGGGTATCTATCATCCATGCCAAACATCACAACCATGTCCTGCGACCGAGTACAAATGCTACTCGACTCCTCGTGGCCTCTTGCGCCAGCTCATGCACCTCCTAGGGCACCGGTGGACCCCCACAACGGTGTTTTTGTTGGGGGTGTGAAAGGACCAGGGATCACGGCTAGGGCCGCTAGGGATAGTACTGTAAGAAACCAATGGAAATGCCAAGCCACCTTTCTTCCGAGGGTCATTACATGATAGAAACATATCTTTTTGACATTGCTGTCAATTGCAAGATCATCAACATCTAATTCGTTGAAGTGCTAGAATTCGGTCAAATCACCGAAGTTGGCTAAAACTTGATTGCAACTTTTTCCTGAAGCCACCGACCATGACTAAATATCACCAACAATGAATATATACAACGAAACACAATAATAATACGCATAATATAAACATAATGACAAAAACACAAAAATGCAATGAGTTGTAACATACATAGTCATAACACCAATAAACACAAACATTGCAATACATATGTAATAAACATAGCAATCAATCCTAGTCAACATATGTCAACATAGTACTAGCATGTACTAACACTAATCATAAACATGTCTAATGTACCTCCCAAATCACCATAAGTAGGTGGTTTTTCCCACATGCTTTGTTTATGGCATTGTTCTACCCACACTAGAAGAAAACGCATAATATTTTTTTTGGCCCATGATCCCCATTATATCCAATGATAGTCCCATTATTTTTTGATAATCACTACTTAATAATTACAACCCCATAAAATACCATGCCATTATATCCATTGATATCCCATGATGATACAATCCCATTAAATTCACCACTCAATGATGCTATCAATGAAATCCCATTAAGATATATCCCATTATTCATTGATACTACCATTATACTCCCATTAAAATCTCGTAAAAATCACCACTTCCCCCGCCTCGTCGTTCAAGGCCGCGTCCAAGGCTCTGGTGGGGCTCTCAGGTGCTAAGGCCTCAGGCAGCGTGGCTGGAGTCTCCAAGTAGCCATAAAATGGAGTAAAATAGCGCATTTAATCGGATTGACGGGATAAATATGGATAAATAACCGCAGTTTTGACGGGATAAATATGGATAAGTAGCCTTAAAAATGATTATTTAACTGCTCATTTAATGATGGATAAATCACCAGTTTTGAAAGGTAAATCATCATCTTTCTCAGCAAAAAAAGGCCATGGCTTGCAGCTCGCAAACCGTTAAAGTACCAAACGGTACTATATCTACAAGTATTTTGATAGAATATTTCCGTATATTTCCATGGGGTAAATTCCATAAACATGGGGTACAATTGTCTGGATTTAAATGAGGTAAATTACAAATTTGTGTAGGTACTTGGAGGGTGTGTGTATATATATATATATATGTATGATATATACAGTATATATATATACCACTATATACCGGCATCCTCCTTTGGGTTCTGTTTTTCTGCCTTTAAAAAAAGTTGTTTTTTTGATTTGGCGGCAGTTTTCTTGATTTAGCAACAGTTTCCGCTGCTGCCTGATCTATCACTTGTATAGGCACTTGTGCCTGAAGGATTTGAATCTGATTCACATATTTTTTCTGTTGAACATGTTTGGCATTTCAGTCTCATGGTTTGTTGCAACGAGACTGATTGATGAGGTAAACAATGCTTCTTCATAATGGTAAGCAAACAGGCCAAATCATTCATGAACAGGCACAAACAGTAGAGTTTGTCAATCTGGGCCTTTCACTTCCTGATACGAACGCCTTGCTAAAATGGAAACAGTACTGCCGAAACCAAAAAAAACGTAGGTCAGTTCCAAACTTTAAGAGTTCCAAACAGGCTCCTCGAAGACAATCATGGAGCCCGGACATCCCATATATGATCTACACTTCAGAATGCTTTTAGCAGAATTTCATGAATTCCAAGAGATCTCTTCATGAAGTTCATGAACTCGAAGCATGATGTTCATTTGTTTCATGAATTAGATTGATGATTTTCATGAATTTCCGGAAACTTGCCGTCAAATTTATGTCTCAAAAACAGAAGCATGTTCAGGAAATTCATGAACTCCAGGAAAGATTCTTCATGAAAATCAAGGATCCCTGAACCACTATTCATGAAGTTTATGCTATAAGTCTTCGAACTCCAAGACTTTTATTCACGTAATTAATAACTTCATGAACTCCTTGAAAATAGAAATGGCTATTAACTTTGGGGATGCTTTTTTTTTTGAGCAGTCATTAAGTTGTTTGATGTGGCCGTCGCCCACATCCATATACCAGACTGTTGATGTTGTCAAACGCATGTTTCAGTCCTCAACTGTCAAGGTTTTGTTCAGTGCATTCCGTGTTTGTAGCGTGTTTGGCAAATCCCAGCGGCTATTCTTTCAAATTAGCGGCAGTTTTGAAAATTAGCGGCAGAATTCAATGGCCAAAATCGTAGCGGCAGCAAAAGTGTATAGATGCAACTATTGCGTGTGTATATACATAGAATGTATATAAAACAATCACGTACAAAAAAAGACTAATACAGAATATTAAAATTCAGTATGTATACACAAGCAATCAAATATACAAGTATACTTCAAGAACTTCAAGTATATACAGTAAAACTCCTCCATTCCTCAATAGACTGGCTGGTTGGAGCCGTCTATACAGAATCCAAATCAACGTTGTCAAATCATGGATGCCAGTGACAAATTGTTACAAACATGTCAACATAAATAACAGAACTAACAGAAAAGAGAGGATGGAACAAAGGGGCTACATGCTTCAGGACTTCCTGCGATGAAAGGACATGAAAGGACCCACACATACTGCCCAGGCCACCGTTTTCTCGATAGAATTCTCTAAGACCTCCAGCTTCGCCATCTTGCTCCGATCACAAATGGGGCGCCAAGCTGCCGGAATTAAAATCAAAACTGATATAGTTTGGGGTGGCACCGCAAACGCAGGCCAGGTTGAGCTTGCCAAAGGAGATCACAGCAGGTCTCACGTCTTAGTTTCTATATGTGTTTACAGTATTTTATTGTTCTGCGCTCGCATGATCTAGAACCAATTTGAGCAGTTGAAACTTGAAACATCTCTGTATCTTCTTGGCAGCGCATCCCAACCCCCAATTTCACCCGGACCCTTGAGTCGCCTCAGTCTTTTCATGCGAAGAGAGCCAGGTCCTCCGCGATTTGCAAGGCGTGGCCGCTGTAAACGACCTCCTTGTCACATTTCGCCCTCGAAACGCCCACGCCGTGGCCTTCAGAGACGAAGACGATGCAAAGATTTTTCTCCAGATCCATCCCAGGGAAGGACCCCAGGCGATCGGAGACCGTCAGCACACGGTCCGCATCCCGCCAGCTGAACTGGATCTTTGAGAAGCTGCCTGGCAGGGCCAGCTCTGACTTGTTTGATGGTCAATTGACATTTGGATCTGGGGATGATCTGCATCAGAATCAGAATCATTCAAAATTTCTGCCCTCATTAAAATAAGACTTTGATATTTTGGGCCGGTAGTGCTCATACGATTTAAAGTGCCGGAACATTCGCTTCCCAATCTTCGCCCCAAAAAAGGCCACGGCCAAAACGGAGAACCACCGCCCCATCGCAGCAACACCTCGTTGATACTTTGAAGAATGACCATCGTCTTCAAAGAACACCTGGCAGCAAATGGCCCGGCTGTGAGGTCACAGGTAACTTCCAAGAGGATGACTCCAGCCATATGTGAAAACATCAGACTCCGTGCAAACTTCCAATGTTCAACCTCTTGGGGGCCCACTTCGGGGATGATTTTTTGCTGTAACCCACATCCATCCTGCAACATCCGGCCAAAAGGATACACACGCACACCCTATGCAAATCGCCAAGCCAAGATCATGGAAGAGCGGCACACTTCCCTCCAAAATCCATGTGATCTCTGTGATGCCCGCTTTTTGGTAGGAGTGTTGTGGCATAAACTATTCTGGCACAGCCTCCAATCAAAAACCATGACATTGCAAACAGTGCCTGCAGGTGCATATCTATTATCTATTGAGAGGGGCTCTTTCACTTGAAGAACGGGATTGCCGAACCAGCCATGCTCCTTCACCAAAGAGTATTGCCGCACTCCATTGGCTCCCAATGACCGGATCCACCATCCACCATCCTCATTGTGAATTTCCGTTTCCAGCCCCAAGAAAACCCCAACAATTTCTACCTCGTTCACCATCAGCATCCAAAACCAAGCTGCACCACCTTATTGTGGTCACCATTGGTCTTTCTACTGCCCAGGCACCCAAGTTGCATCACCACCTTTGTAGACGCGAACTTCCAGATCTTTCGGAGACTTCTCATTGGCATATTGCAGCTCCGGTCCAAGGACCTCAGGTGTGACTTGGTGCAACGATCCGTTGGGTTATGATCTAAATAGGATAAGCCACGAATATAATAGGAGACTGACTAACTCACTAACCAAGCTTACATATTAACCAATTACTAAGTGGGATGATCTTCCAAGTAGTTGGTGGTCATTTGGTGGATCAAGAATCAAGAGTATGCATGCTATGTTGGCTTGGGCGACGTTGACTTTCAGCGCAGGAACTTCAAATTTATGTTGGCCACTTGGGGTCAATCATCACAAGTTGTGATGGATACAAAATCAGTTTTTTTAAATAGAAGTGACGTCGCCGTGAGATCAGGACAACTTTTTAAATTTATCATAGTTAACCCCACAATATCCCACATCAGAATCACGGCACAAGTTCTCGACAGAATCTGGCAAACCCAGTGCCATAGAGCTTCAATCCGGGATGATTCGGAAACCAACCCTTTTCTGATACCTGTTCCTGGGAAGCATTGGGGATGCTCTACTCTGAATGGTTGGCAGGGTCTCCCTCTCTGAAGATGTCATCTCCATCTCTGGATGTATCTGGTGTGTCATCATCCCAGGGCCGATGTATATCACAATTGTATATCTCTCTCATTCTTGGATATGGTGGGCAAATATTCCATATTTATACCATATTCATACCATATTCATACCATAGTAATTCCATATATACCATATTATAATACACATTATATACCTGGTTGGTGGTTTCAACCCCTCTGAAAAATATGAAAGTCAGCTGGGATGATCATTCCCAGCATATGGAAAGTCAAAAAAATCCATGGTTCCAAACCACCAACCAGATATAATCTATATTGGCTAGTATAATCCCCTATAATCATCAGCCAACAGGGGTTTATACACATGATATGCCGTTGGAGCCGCCCAACTTAGAGCCCAGTGACGAGGATGGCCCCGGCGCGCACGAAGCATGGCGCCTCCGTCAGCTGGAACTGCACCGAGACATGGGAAGCGCCCGCGTGGGAGGTGCCCGTGTGGAAGTTGATCCAGGAACCTCGGAACAGAGCTGGATGCTGGGGATGATATGGAAAAAAAATGATGAAAGTTGCACGTTTTTTGGACTTAGAGGAATTTATAGTATAGGTAGAAACGAATTCAATTCGGCATGTTTAGCGTTAGTATTTAAATGGCATGTATTTGGCCATTAAAAAACATTTGGTCATGTATATAGGTATTAAGCAGCTACAGTATGTTACAGTTACTATGTGGATGCAAATGATGCACATATCAGTAATTAAATGGTCGTAAATGATCGTAAATGTGGTATATCCAGCATGTATATCCCACTCCATTTTTGAAAGATCTTGAAAGGTTTCAAAGTTTACGGACATCTGCAGTCAATGCCGAGTTGATATGGAACCAACACCATGCTTCCGCGCAAAATTTCATCAAATAGTCTTAACAACTCTGCGTCCCTTTTGAGGAAGCCTAGCAGATCTATCCGGCCAGCGCCAAGCTGCCCTTGGGGAAATAGACTTCCCTGGAGGTGCTGGATGCATTGGACACGAAGGGCGTCACCAGCAGGGCCGTGCCAAACATGAACTCGTCAGCCACGTTCCACAGCTGTGGATCTTCTGGGAAGTCGAAGATCAAGCCGCGCTGCATGGTGTAGCCTCTAGTCTCCACCTAGGCAAATTGAGAATCCCCCGATGTTTGCAGACTATTCACCTATTGAAAATGGGAAATCCCATTGAAATGGCGATTTTAATTGGAAAATCATTGCGGTCTGTGATGAACGGTGGGTATTGAAAATTTATGTTCCATTGCTACGGTGTTTCGCTACATTGACTATACAAGTAGTTTGCAGCTGGCAGCCTCTTTTCCAGCAATCAAGCCTGGAAGTCGCAAGTGAGAATGGTTTCTCTTGATTAATGCAGGTGTAATATGATGTCATGTAGATGTAGATGTATATATATATATATTATATCTTTATAGATCTATGATGTATAATATATATATAATGCTAGATTTGAATATATTTATAAACAATAAAGAGTCACAAATGAGTCACTGAGTTTGGTCAGTTCAAGCCATTTCACAACTCAAAGCAAAATCAAAACAGCGGGAGGTTCGTCTCTTCTTCGGCAAAATTTAGCTCAGGAACCTCCCAGAATCCCGAGTAGATGTAGGGCAACAGCCTGCGCAGTGAGCTACAAAAAATGCTAGCACCTTGGGCATCGGGTCTCTGAAGATACAAAAAATGTATCAATATGTTCACCATACAATAGATACGGATGAAAATCCCAACCTGCCAGTACGGCTTAGGAACTAGAACCACGTAATCCCCTGCGATCTGCTCTTACTTCGATTTGCAGTTCAGATTATGTCATCGTGAAATCTGGATCCCTGCCTGTAACGAAGAGTGATGGCCGAGGTGTTAATTGCGTTCATGGTCTCCATGCCAAAATTCCAGATTTCTGTGTGAGTGCCAGCACCATGGACTCGAAAAATGGGCGTGAAGACACCAAACTGGAACCAGCGGATGAGAAGTTGGTGGTACTCCTCAGAGTCATACTGGTCCCTTGGCCGGAAAAAACCTCAGGGACTGTCAACGGGAAGAACCATAGCCATCCACCGGCAACAGAAGTATTGACATCCATGGATATCCATGGCAACATGCCATTGTTCCAAAACTGCAATCCAACTGCAATCCAACTGTCGCCCCAGACTTTGGAAGGGGCCAGGCCTCCAATATCTTGAGACCAATATGGAATGCCCGAAAGCCTTGGTGGAGGTAGTCCAAAAACTTGAAGCCATTGGGACCCCCCCCCAAAAAAAGTAGAACTGTGCCAATTGCAGGGTTAAATTGGTGCAAACATGGCAGTAGACCCTAATATTTGATGGTATCCCATTCCCCTAAAATCCCACCTGGTAGTGGTTTATATAGTGTTGAATGTGTTCATATATGGGTTGCATCCTTTTTAAACTTAGGAGGAAGGGATATTAAAGGGATCATGATTTCCGGCCAAGTTTCCCTAAATCGACCCGTTAAAACCGTGCACCTCATTCCCTCATTAATGACACCTGAACACACCTGGAATGGCATTGCGATGACCACCCCAATTCTTGAGAAAAATATCCAAGAGACATCATATTAAAAGATATCCCAAGAGACATTTAAAAAATCCTCTAAAATCCACATGTTCAGTTGGTAAAAACCATGTAAATCCATCAAGTGCGGGCGACGGGTAGTTGATGGAGCTGGCCACTTGACGCCGCAGCATATCCCATGTTCCCGCGGTGTCACCGGTCCTTACTGCGCAGGGACGATACCTGGAGTTACCCTGCAAAAAACATGATGTAATGGGATAACCATGGGATAGTCATGGGATATATCATCTAGTAATCAAGCACGGCAAAAGAACATCTCCCATTTAGTTCGATGATTTTCCCATTTATAGGAGATTTTCCATTGCCATGTTTGTCTACGGAAGTGTATACAGTCCGTTATATACTGTAATGAGAAAAACTTGTTGATTGCAAAGTTGGATCCCTAGAAGTTTTCTTGCTGAGCTGTAGTGCCTCCCTCCAACATTTCTGCTTCTTTAAATTATCTGTGTGATCATGTGGCCTCTAGCAGTCCAACATGGCAAGTGGCAAAACGCCCTTCTTCGATGCTTTACAAAATGGAACTCCCCATGTGCCATGTCACCAGAGCAGCTGACTCAACTCTGAGCATTCACTGGACCACTGGACCCATGTTCACACAGAAACCTAGGATTTGAATCGTTACTTTCGTTTCATTTTAGGAACACCCTAAAAAATATTAAAGATTAATTATATAAATTATATAATGGTAGTGTATAACATTTCCCTATCATGGATCCAGTTTCGGTACAACTCCATGGGCCCTTTGATCCCTTTAATCCCTTTGATCCCTTTAATCCCTTTGATCCCTTTAATCCCTTTGATCCCTTTGATCGCTTTGATCCCTTTGATCCAGGCATCCAGAGGGCTGCGCCTGTTCGCTGCTGGCCTGCGAAGGAGCTCCTGCACCACCAGGGTAAGCCAACATGTTAGATATTAGATGGATATTGAATGAGTGGATTGTGGTGGATTCATTTCATTGTGAATTTCCAGCAGGTAAACCAGCCACAAATCTCTCATTAAAAAAAAACGACCCCAATCATCCCTAGAGTATTTTCACACAAAACACGGTAACACCGGTAACACCGGTAACACCTTTGTTTCATGGCCATTTTTTCCATAGAATTCCACCGGTTTCCAGGCAGAATTTCCGCATCTCACCATGTCCATCGCACCTGGTGAGGCTGAAGACCCGGGCGCCCTGGGCCTCTGGATAGTCGCGCCGCAAGCCAGCAGCGATGCCTGGGTGAAATCTATCTGTCTGTCCGTCTTGCTATCTGTCTATCTACCTATAAATATTTATAAATAATATCTACACACACACATATATATATATACCTACCTACCTACCTACCTGCCTGCCTGCCTACCTACCTACCTACCTGTCTACCTGTGTGTCTGTCTGTCTATCTAATCTATCCCTTTATTGTGCTACAGCATTTATTGATAGACAATAAGTCTTTCTTATCTAATCTAGGAGAAAATGATCTAAAATTAAAACCTGATCCATGTATGAATATGCGCAATTATTAATGCACGAGTAAATATGAAACATATGTGTAAATGTATGTTTTCGTTGGTTTTCAAATCACCAGCATACACAATTGCAAGCCGCACAACATGACCCCTCCGAGCCGAGATGCCAGAAGTGGTCTCCAGGGAGTAGCTGTTCATCAACAAATTGCCTGAACCCAAATGGGTCTCCTAGGCGAAATGGACCTTCAATCAGGTGATTCAATGGGAGCTGAATGGCTTAATAAGCTTCACGGAAGATGCCTTAAATTCATCCTGTCAACAGGCGGATACCAAGAGATTCGGTAGCAATCGCATCAGCGGATGGGCCTGGTTCAGGTTCACCAAGCCCTCCGGTTCCGTGGCGTCCAGCCACAAACTTTCCACACCAATGGAGAAGTGGCTCTGGTTGCCTAGGCCGAAAAAAAGCTACCAAGCTCTCATAGCGATGCTGGCTACTTTGGCAACAGGTCTGAATGAAATTACATAAATCTAATTGTTTAACTTTTAAGGGGTGGCACATGTTTATGACATGTTGACATTATAAATAACAATGAAGAACTGCGCAAATGCAATTAAATCATGTTAAATTCAGAATTGGGGTGAGTCAAAGCCAGGCATGTTGGAACACCTTGGCTTTGGGTGAACATCACCATCACTAATTGTATTATCCGCACATGGTCACTGGTGATTTGTGGGTTAGCTCCCCCGGCTGCCCTTGGACCATATGGCCTCCCCCATACATATACTGTAGACGTTGATTTGTGTTGCATGATGCTGCATGATGTTACAAGTTGTCACAGGTCACACATGTCAGAAACAGTTAGGAACATGTTCGTTATATACTGGCGGGGCCTCAACTAACCCCGGAGAAAAGTTGAATTACTTAACTTAACCTTTCGCCTTCCCAAGTAGGAGGAGCAACTAATGAACCATATTGCAGCTGAAACAAAGGGCAAGTTGGTACCCCAATGTGGTTGGTTACATGCCCACGTTTGTCCTTTAAATTGACCACAACAAACTGGTTCAATCTCATGTTTACTGTTTAATAATAATCCGTTATCCTTCTGGGTCGTTTCCTAATATGTGTGCTTTCTCCATTTTTCTCCTATGATCCCTATGTTTCATAATGTTTCCCCATCTCCTCCAAACCAGATCAAAGCAAGCTCCAAGGCACAAATCGAGTAATAAATTTTCCTGGCCGGCTGGGAAACCCCCAATGAGTGGTCGGCAATGCCATCCCCCGATGATTCAGCAAAACTGGAAATGGAACGCCAAATGAACAGGTCTTCATTGCTAAGCCAGGGTTTCAACTGGGGGTGATTCTTGGTAGGGGGCCAGGGATCGGTTTCAACTGTTCAACCGTTTAGTCAATGGGACAATGAACCCAGCTTCGATGGGGGAAAAAAGACAACGATCAGAAACTACCGCGCAAATATAGTTTGACAAGCCCCTGACAAGGGTAATGCACCCTCAACATGTAGCACATAGATTCACGTAGTAAACTACGCACTGTGCGTTTCCAGGAGTGGCACTTGACGAAAATCGGCAACCACTGGGCATACAAACAAGAACAATCTGGGATACATTTGACATCATTGACCTTCTGTTCAATATCTGGTTGGTGGCTTCAACCCCCCTGAAACATATTATATAGTCAGATTGGATCATCATCCCAACTATTGGGGAAAATCAAAAATGTTCCAGACCACCAACCAGTGTTCAATATGGTTTGGAAGGTTTTGGAAACCCCAGCTGGCTCTCACCAAGACAAGGAGCTGCGCGTCCACGCTCCATGCATCATACCAGTTGTTGTGGCTCTGGTTGGTGTTTCCCAGAATCATTCCCGCCTCGAAGCTTGGATCCGGAAAAACAAACTATACCAATATGTTGTCAAAAGGCGACTTTACCCGACCGTGGGCGACTTTTGTGATTTCAAGTAATCAGGGCCACTTTTTCGATGGTGGTAGAAGACCCTCAATGTTTTCATGGCTAAATATGCCAGTCCAAAGACAAGATAAGACAAGGCAATCTTTTCACCAAATTCCCTCAAATCTATGGATGAACCTGGGTTTAACTGTTTGAAAGACCTCGCCAAACTGCAAAGAGGGCCGTAGCACAGCCCACACTTTCTTACATGGAAGGTATACTTAGTTTCCTACATCTATGATTTTGGGCTATTACCAATGCAGGGCATTAGGCCCAGGCATGGTCATTTGGATCTCTGCCGCAAGAATTGGAAAACTGCTTGGAATGCCTTTGAATTGGGTATTGCTGGTATTTGCAAAGTCTTTTCTTCTCCTGGAAATGTGTACATAACTATATCAAAAGATAAAAACGGAACGGGCGACCTTACCCGACCAATGGGGGCAACTTTACCCTTGATGCATGATTTCCCACTGGGGCACCCATCCAAGGTCAAATTCAAACATGTTCATGCCAGAACAAACCTTTGCAATTGCAACAAACCGGTGTGTGACAGCTCGGGATAAGACCATGAAATAGTTCAGGTAAAACAACCACTCTGCTGGGATCATGTGGGATAGTTTGGGTCAACCAAGAAATGCATTGGGGTAGTTTGTACACAAAGAAACTTGTTGGGATAGTTTGGTTGAACTGTGGTGTTGGGCAAACCAAGAAATATATGGATTTTTGTAAAATGGAGGAAAATTGGGTAGATCAAGACATGTCTAGTGAAGTAATTTGCCTAGTAATGATTTCCCAAAAGGCAATGTTGAAGACAAAGGGCGATTCTGAGAATTTCGAGCAGAATTTTCTTCCAGTAAAAGGGCCAGAAAAACGCATACGTGGAAGATCCAGCTATTACCAAAAACACCCCACAAAAAGGGCACTCAACTGTGCCAACGATTTCAATCTTTTCTCTGGCTAAGGTTCGTTGGATGCATTTCAAATATATCTCAAATATCACTTTTCCCTATGGTTTCGTCTTCCCTTCAATCCTGCCATTTGAAGGAGCCCAGCACCTCAACGTAGACGAGCGGCAGATTTGAGCGCCTGAAAGAGCTGCGTCTGGTTGTCCATCTTGCCCCAGACCGAGACCATCAACTTCCTGGGCGAAAAAATACGGCCGGGATTCATCGAGTCATGCCATGGGACATCGTGGGACTATGATGGGAATATGATATGGGATGATATGGGATATTTTAGGAAATATGATGGAACATATAGGAAGATATTATATATATATGTATATATATATATAATGTTGGGATAGTTTGGGAACATGATGGTATATTTTGGGGAAATAATCAGGATCGAACATATTGCCACTTATGGCAATTGGAATGGGGGATATGATGATAAACATGATAGGCCACTGGACTTTGTTGCTTACCGAATTTTCTTAGACTAACCTAGATGGCAACTGGAGGTGTTTCATGCACCGTCCCATAATCAAATGGAAAAACCTATGAAAAACTCTACAGTACCAGCTTGGGTGATTTCAGGGGATGCCTTTTACAAACTGCGATGAAAAGTTGTGCGCCCAAATCCCAGCGGGTCCCAGCGTCAAGTGCATCTGGTCCAGCTGCTTCACCATGTCGGCAGGATCTGGGTAGGTCTCTGGATCCCATTCAGGACCCCATCCCAGTTTGCCCCAATAGAGCCAGTCCTAACACGGGCCACGGATGGCCACGGGGTTTTCCCCAAATAGCCATCTATTGGGGAGGAACCCAAGTAGGGCAACATAGAAAATGCCAAAATCGTGGCTTTGAGCTGGTTAAGCTGGATTGAGCGGTTGGGTCATTGAACCCCAGTTTTGTGAAAGTTTACATGTTGCTGTTACACTGTTACAGGCCCGAACCCGAATCACAATGCCCGTCAAATTCCCAAATTTTGAATTTCAAGAAGATAACAAATCCCAACATTTCCCAGTTTCGGTATGTCGTTTGGTATGAATGAGATGGTACAGGTGCCAATGGCAAACGTGTCAATACTTACCATAATATCACAAAAAATCAGTCTTCATGTAGATGTCGCAATTTCGGTGGCTAAAATGAATGGGGAACATGCGAAAATCACCCAATTGTTGGTTCAACCTCTGCCTTTTGTTGGAAAGTCCCTGTCCCTATAAATCGCTGCTTTGCTGATTAACACCCAAATCCTCCATTGATAATTTATCTGACATATATAAGTTATATATATATATATATTAAAACTATATTTAGCCAGGAACCCACATTTCTAGGATTCTCTGATCTTGCACATCCGCGTTTTTTCTAAAAAATCCCAAGGTTTGGCGCTATTGAAACCCGTTGTTCATCCGCCCATCCTGCACGATGGCATCCAGGGGAACACCTCGGCTCCGGAACTCCTGCGCAGCCTTCAACAGCTCAGCCTCTCGAGGGGCCATGAAGGTATCAAGCATGGTAGCTCCCGTGCGGGGTTGGATCACAATCTACAGGAAACAATGGGTTTTTCACATCAATATTGAGGTTTCCTGTAGATATCCTGTAGATTTTCCCACCAATCCAATAAATCAATGGTGTGTGTGTGTGTTTATTGGAGTGACCCCCCCCTCTAACTGACATTCTATCGGCACTTGATCTGGCATTTTGTTGCATTCTATCTGGCATACCCTCTGGTAAACTAACATAACTATGGAAAATCACAATTTTGAATGGGAAAACTCACTATAAATGGCCATTTTCAATAGCTATGTTAAATTACCAGAGGGTATATTCTGACATTCTATCTGGCATCTGTTCGGGTCCGCCGAGGCCCAAAAGGCTAACGAGCTCGCGATAGAGTCATGGCGTAGATGTGGCTGGCAAGGAAGCTGGCGATGACATGCTGAGGGAAATGGAGATGACGTTGGCTATGAACTTGGCAACTTGGCGATGAGGAGGAGAAGGAGAAGCAGCGGGCAAGCTGGCATTGAATCTAGAGACCCTCACATGGCAGGTGCGAGAAATTGTAATTCATATTAGTAGATCGATTTAACCTCAGTACACGTGATGCTCGATTCGTTTCAGGGAAAATCACCGGTTGAAACAGTTGAAACCATTGGTGCTTAACGCCACAACAATTAGAAATGTGGAGAAGAGGGGCCCCATTTCCCCATGGGCCCTCAATTTTTAACAACGCTCCAGAAACAAGGGGTTCCTAAACCATTTCCCTTCAAACCATCTTCGGGTGTTTATGCAAACATGGTTACTGTACATGTTGCCTAAACACATGGGGGGTATAAGATATTTATATTTATATGTTATCAATATTTTTTTGCGGGATGCATTCTATATGTCACGATGATGACATGATATATCCTGATAATGATTTTTACCACGCATTTTACTGCAGCATCTGAAATCATCTGAAGCATGGAGCCAGATCGATGATGGTAAATGATGATGGCTCAGAACTTGTTTATAGTGGCACAAAATGTTATATACGTTTGCTGCCCCGCAACAAGGACAACACATATATCTAACAAACATGGCCAGAGTGTGTCTATGAAACAAGAGCCTGTAGTACACTGGTGTTCACCGTCTAAATGGAGCCTTAGGATATTACAATTATATATTATATAAGAAAGGTTGTACGCAATAAACACAATATACTGGCATACAACATTGCTTAATCTGAGGCCATATACCGCAAACAGTATAATTACAACACTGACTACGGCTATGTGAAGCACTTCCCAGCGCGGATGCACTCTTCAAGTAGAAGCCTCGTGCTCCCGAGACCACCAAGATGATAGCTGGGAAACATTTTGTTGGTACTTCAACTGCTGAAACCATGGAGGAGTTGGTGGCTTCAACCCATCAAAGAACATAGTTGCGTCATCATCCCAAGAAGAAATGGAACGACAAAACGTTTGAAGCCACCAACTTGAACTTCTGGATATTACTGTCTCTGGGCCTTGCTTCCATAGTGCTCCCTGCTTTGCCAGAATCCATAGGCGAACCTCAGATTTACTCCAGGAACTGGCCCCTTCTCACCTTCAAACCAGGGGACAAGTAGCTGGGTGGGGAGCCAAGAAGACTTATCATACCACTTGGTGGATAGGCAGTCCATGCCAATGCTACAAACTAGGTAGTGTACAGAAACCATGAGGTACTCAAAGCTATTCAAGTCAAAAACATATACAGTGAACAAATCATATTCAAACTACAATCAACGCAAACAAAGTTTGAAAACCACACCACCAAGCCATCGGCCCCTGAAGAAAAATGAAGCAGCCATTCAACTTGACACGTATGTTGCAGGTGGCAGCTTAAAAAGTTCATCACCGGAAGTCCGTACAGAATCCCTCTCCCTCAAGACAGATTGTGGCCAGTGGAAACCATGACCCTCCCATGGCCGTCTGCCAGGAGGCTTTCCATAGAGCGGAGCAGCCCCAGTGATCCTAAGCCGAAACCAGGCCTGTGAACCTAATCCGTTCATATCGGATTAAGCCTATCATTCTCCGGGAGGCAATAGTTTTTCCTCCACCTCCATCTGTTTTGGAGGTGAACAGCCACCTCTTCCCCCTGCCAAAACCATGCGTCAAGAAGCTCCCGGTAGCCTCCAATGATAGCATCCACACTGGGACCATAGACATAATAATAGTCAATGGCCTCAGCATACCTTGGATTTGCGGTAGGAGGGCCGCACCACCTAGTTTCTGGGTGGAAATCAGAGGTAATAGTTATAATTAGTCGATTTCCCTATCAATGATTTGTTTGTTCTCATTTTTTGTGGTTTTTTGGTGGATTAACTAAGTATGCCGCCAACAAAGACAATTAACTACAGTTTTCCTATATGGTGGGCCGAAACAAATTCAAAAAAACATAGATTCCAGAATATCCCTCTATATATATAATTATATATTGTAATATGCCACATAATAAATCATAAGATGTAATGTGTCCGCAGATGAAACGATAATCTTCAATGTTCAACACATCTCCCATTGAACATTCCCCAGAAAAGCCCAGGAAACTGAGACTGCAAAGTGGTCAACCCATGTTCAGGTCCCTGGACATAGATCCCTGCGCCAGGAATGTCGAAGCTGAAGTTGATGATGTACTTAGCCCCGGCCGGCAGTGAAATGCCAAATGGATGTTGGTGGTGGTAGAAGGGGAAAAACCTCTGGGATCGAACCTGTCAATGAAACATGTTCATTCTTGATGCATGTGTTCATCCCAAAATTATGAATATTCCGCTGTTTGTTTTTTTCCCTGAGGTGTCGGCAATCTGATTTGTGGCAGATGGTTCTTCCATCTTCACCCAGATGCAAGCGTCACATCTGTCATACATACGAAAGCTTTGAGAGCCTTGAGGGTCTAACTAAACGTCAAAGTCAGCCAAAGTATCAAACAATCTCAGTGGTTTGGTTCTCTGTTGATGGTGTGAGCCTATTCCAAACTTTTACTCAACGAGGATTATGATCTGAGGTTCACATCATCCGGTAGTTTCACATATAGCTATGGAACATGTCCTATTTAGCTCAATGATTTAATTATTAAACATGGTGATTTTCCATAGCAAACAGTTGACTGTTGGATTACTGGAGGGTCATTCATGTTCATACCCCAATAAACCTCCATATCATCCAATTTTGTTGGTTTAAATTTTAAATCATCTGATTTCAACGAAATTTCACCCACCATTTTGCCGAAGCTACTTCAATCCCCCCACGACACCTTGACATTGGGGAGGCGGCCAGTCATGGACGAAGGATGATTCTGCTGATCCCTGGTCCATTGGATGATGGTCTCTGTGCTGCCCACCTCGCTGCGAAGGATTTGATGGATTCAATAGAGATTTACTGGTGATTGTTGAGCAGGATTTGATGGGGTTTGGCATTGAAATGGATTGCAATTGGGAGATAATGGGATTAGTGGGATCTAATTAGCCAACTTGAGATGATAGATGGGTGTCTGCGGGTTTGCCCTCTGGCAATCTACTGTAACATATTGCTATGGAAGCCATGGCCACGCCATGGCTATCTTATTTTTTTCCAAAGGGTATATGAAACGGTTCGCGCTCATGTCTGAAGGTTTGTTTTTTGGGCATATTATATGGGCTCCTCGTGTCATTGTTGTGAGTCGTTTTCACCAGCTGATAGCTGACCACCAAGTAGGATGCTAATTCAAGTCATTGGGTGGAGTCGCCCCTAATCTGCGCCCACTGATTTCTACATTGAAGCTTTGAGCAACAAGACTAAGTGGTTTCATACAAACACAAACCTGAACGCAACATTTACAAAATATTGGTAAAACAACAATAGCTTCAAAATACTGCATTCAGGTTGCGGGAAGCCTAGAAGAGACGACTTCTGGCAAGAACCCCCAGAAGTGAACACAGTTGCTCTCAAAGTTCAGCTGTGTTATAGCTATAGTCCAACAACGTGTTTACAGTCATCCCGTCATCCCCAAAAAGATAGAAAAGTGACAGTGAAAAGTAACCCCCCACCAAAATATTGAAGATGCACTTTTCTATCGGGTATTACTATAATAACACTGGGAGCTGAAGTATTTTAGACCACTGAAAAACAGTGGCAAGAAAGAACTGCCCATTGACCGCTAGAAATCAGCCATTTTTGCTGCCGCGCCACACCCTTGGCAGTGATGATGGTTTCATGTCCAGCTCCAAAGGACGGAACTTTGGCATCATCCATCAGCCTGCTTGGCAGGTGCTGGGTGGGGCCCAGTCAAACACAAGTTAATTCTTAGCAAATCAACCCTAGACCTTTCCCAAAAATAGGGTTTCTTAATTAAAGGGCTGCTTAGTTCGTAAATTGAAACCCTATCACAAGTCAATTGAACTTGTTTTCTCAGCTTGCTGCGAAAACAGGGTACTCATCATTAACCTACGTGACCACATTTTTTCAAACAAGAAGTCGAAAAACAATAGCTCAGCACGTCATGGATGAACCATTTACTCCACCAGGAATAAGTTGCATAGGACATATACCTGACTTTGGCTCTCCTGTTTCCCGTGTTTCCCTTGATTTTTGAGAAGAACTTTGAACAACCTCCCGCAACTAATCTGGTATAAGTCAACCAATAATTCATGCATGTTTGGCGGTTTCCAGCCCCCATGCAACAAATTCTTCGAAAAAAGTCCAGGATCATACCAGGATCATCCCAGAAATATGGGTGACCGATCCCGGCCTGCCAACATGGAAGAAATAGTCACCATCTGTAGCGGCTTGAAATTCAACTTCCCCACTTTGTCCTTTCTCAGCAATGGGCTTGACCTGTGGCAAGTCGCAATACCCTCTGGTAATTTGACGTAACTATGGAAAATCACCATTTTTGATGGGAAAACTTACTATAAATGGCCATTTTCAATAGCTATGTTAGTTTACCAGAGGGTATGTCGCAATAAAAAAGGAACCGACACTTCTTGTGCTTGCGCTGTGGCAGTGGATAGGTGCCGTAATGATCGTAGGGAAGGAGTTGCGTGACCAAATTTCTTTCGCTGAACTTGTATCCCTCAGATTCATGTGCCGCTTGCAGCTGGAACAAAATCTGCATCTCCAACCCAACATCCCAACGCAGTTTTCCTTTTTACCCTCTTATAATTTAACATATAGCCATGGAACATTACCCATTATTACATGGCAAACTGTTAGATGTCCCATGATACCTTCATTGTACCATCATCATGTTTATTGACTGAACCTCCAGAAAGAAATCACCATTTTGCGGACTGTTAGATGACAAAATAGCATAATGTTAGTAAAGCCAAAGCAAACCAACCCCAAATTTACCATAAATGGTTGGTATAAACCATCAAGCTATGGATGCTTTACCGTCCCCTTACCAATATTAACACTCTTCAACCAACCAAAGTCTTCTCCCTCAACTCGGGGAAGGCCGCGTTAAGGTCCAGACTAAGGCGTCCTTGGGCGGGTTCAGGTAGCTCCAAGCATAGTTGTCCCACAGCAAGCCGTAGCCACTGGAGGAAACGAAGACAGGAACCACGGCCTCCAGGTTGAATTGGATCATGGACAGTGGAGCCTCAGATGGGAACTGCTGGGGACTGGTCCATCTGGAAGTACAAAATATGTAAAAATGAGGGAAAGGATGAGAAATCATGATTAATATGCACACCATGGCCCCTAACAAGGATCATCCAAGTATTTCTGGAAGATGAGGAGACACTTGGCCATTCAGAGATAGCTGGCAGCTCGATATGCCGCCCCTCCCCCCAAAAAAAGAAAAACATTATCCAAATGTTGACAGGAAAAAAAACGATGTTTCTCCATGATTTTCCACTTGCCACGCGGCACGTGTGTTAGTTCATCCATCGAAACAGCAACATGCTGCAGAAAAGGGACCCCTTTGTAGTTGACCAACCCGTTCTGGTAGGAGCCGCCGCCATAGAGCGCCTGTCCCGCTGGCAGTGGCACATGGAACTCACCTGATTTTTCCCGTTCCTCGGCATGTCTGAAAAAATTCGGTTGCGTAGACCTTCCCCTTCCTTGCCTCAGAAGGGTTTGTTGCCCGCCAGGACTGGAGAACTTGGTGGGATGCTTTTCCCATGTCTTCAGTGGCAATGAAGCTGTGCCCTGCATCCTCCAAGATCACTTGCTGCCTCAAGCGCAACTCGTCGAAGGGGCTGAATGCCAGAGGCTCAATGCAAGGCCCTCGGGTTGGTAATCTCTGGTTGACTAGTGACTCATTGCCCTACAGGGTGGGGAGAACCCCAACCAATCGCTTGTTGATTTGCGTTTGACACTAACAGCTCTCCAATCCAGCTCTCTGGTTCCAATGAGTCGAGCTGCGATGGTGTCCCAAAGCTGTTGGCCCCTGTGGCCCTGGTGAAAGTGAAGGACACATCCGAAGTCGTAACTTTGATTTCCTGCCATCAACGGAGTCCACAAAGCCATGCGGGGACAGAATTGAAAGCCAAAAACAACCCAACATTTCCCAACAACTGTTCAATTTCAGTGCCTTCGGTGATTACTTGTATGATGTTGTCGATTATATCTAGTCAAGATCTATTAAGCACCACTTCCCAGTTTCGGGATGTCTCCAATATTTTCAGCAGGTCCTCCGGAGATTCGTGAACCTCAAATCTTGTCTCTGGCCACTCGGTTTTTGCCACCAAACTGATGCGTCCCTTTGCCTTCGCCGCCGCGCTGGGCCACCTCAGACAATGGAAACTCAAAGGGGTCACATCCAAGAGTGGAATAATCATGAATAATCTGCAGTGCGGTTCCTTCTTTTCAGGGGTTCCGGTACCACAATAGGTTGTACATGGCCTCACCAAAATCCATGTTTCTCTTGCTCCTGTTGCCCCAGGTCTCCGGTGTAGGTTGGGCATCGAAAATCGCCAGCTCTTTCGTTCTAAGGCTCCACAGAAATGATCCTTGAAGTTAGCATCCCCCCTCCATGCACCACCTGATTCCCACTTTTCTCCCAAAAGAGTGTCATTTCCCCCCCGACGTTGATGGTCGATGGTCATCTCTGCCACAACCGCGACCAAACCCCCGAGACATCCCGAGACACTTGGTGATGCGCAACACGTTGGCGGCGCAGACCCGCAGCTCTGTCGTGGCATCCAAGGAGATCACCTCCGCCAGCGTGAGCCGCGCCAGGGCCAAGCAGATCCAACGCGCCATGGCTGGTGGCCGGTGGCTCAAGGGGAGCTGAACAAAGCTGCCAAGGATCAAATTCGGGGAATTCATCAGGTATTAGTCCATGAGCTTTGGGGGAGCCCTACTTGCTTGCAGCTCAAAGCTTGTCCGAAATGGTGGTAGGCCGGTGGTAGGCGCACTCTCGGCGAGAAAACCTGACCTTCAGCAAATCCAGGGAGTATGTATAACATTAATGATATTAATGGTTGAGTGATGTTGAGTGAAGTCTTGCCCATTTCATCCACTGGATTGTATACATGTAACATGTTCTACTATACCCACCATGGTTAAGTAATGGTTAAATTCAATCCCCTGTGATGGCAGCTGGGATTCCCGACCTTCAGCCGTGCCATCAGCAAATCAATGCTTTGCCTTGGCCGAAGCTTGGAATGGCGTGGCAAGGATTGGCGCAGCTAGGAAATTCCCTGGCGAATCTTAGAAAACCTATTTTTTTTAGCTGGGAACTCTATACCATTCTATGCCTATGTATATAAACCCATATTCAGAATTTCAAAATATGCATGGCAACTACAGCTATTGAACTACCCAACTAAGCTTTCCGCAAGAAAAACACTCGACCGATATGTTCTCTGACGTCCCCATGGCAGATCAACTGACTGGCAAAATCATGTTATACCTACAATAACTAATAAACATAGTCACATAGTGTATCAATGTTCCCTACAACGGTAGTAGTAATCCCTAACAAAAATCACTTAGAGTCCGAAAAATTGTCTCCCAATAGGATGATTTTGCGGCTGAACTTATTAAGGTCTTAAATTTAGGTTTGACCATCCCTATTAACCGTTGGAATTGCAACCCATTATCAATGAGTATTATGACATTATATCAAGTTCAGGAATTGACCATTATGAACAATTATGTCAAATTAGGGTTGTGATGGATTGCCTAGGTTTAACCATTATTAACCACCATTCATCATCAGTATTGACAATTATTCACAATTATGTCCATCCTGTAACTTGACAAAACTATGTCTATTTCTAAATGTGTTTTTGTTCCTCAAAAATGGTGAACCCCATAGCTACATAGCTAAGTTAAATTACCAAAGAATATCCCAACCCCATATTTTTCCCATTCTCTCCCATATTCCCATTACACCACAAATTTTGTCAGTTAAACCACACATTCTTGTTGGTTAAATCACCCTTTTTATTGGTTAAATCATGATATGTGTTGGTTAACTTACAATTTTTTTGGTTAATCCACATGTTTGTGGCTTAAATCACCGTTTTTGTGGGTTCACACATTTTTGTTGGGGAAAATCCACACGGTTGTGGCGTAAATCAGCATGTTTGTTCCGAAGCGCTGCGGCATGGAACTCAGCCTCTTCCATCGATCGGCGCCTCCGAGAGCGTCCATGGCCATCTGCCTGCGACGTGGGGACCAGTTGGAGGATGTCATAGAGGTTTGAATAGTTTTAATCATTTTATAAAATATAGCTATTATCCCAGCTATGGGATTACATGCCGACTATGGATTTCATGATGCAGATAATTGGCTATTGTGTAATATAGTGTAGTATAGTATAGAGTACTAGTGCTATTCCTAATACAGCCTTTAATAGTTGGTGCAATTGTAATTACGCTATTCCAGTTATATGATTAGTGTTGCGCAATCGCGCAATAGTGTATTTATAATAGTGCCTATAATATTGTAAAACAAGATTTTACTAATTACAGTAGTGTAAATATAATATATATATATAGTTATATAGTAAAATTATTACTGCATTAGTTGCTTAGCACTATGATTGTTGTAAAACTAGTAACACTAGTAGCAATTAATAACAATATCGAGCCCGGCAGTAAACATAATAGAACGATCAATAGTAAGTGTTAGTATATACTCCCAGTGTTTCATTAGTATTACTGTTGAATTACAATATAAAATAGCATAGTACCTGGCTGCATGTTTAGTATCGCTACTAGATCATGGTATGTTTCATTACTCGGTAGCTATTAATAATACGTGTTATTCCTATGTTGCCATGAAAATCAAAGACTACTAGTAACACTAGCAACAATGATAGTAATAAATAACAATATATATCATTGTTGATGATGATAACTATAATAATACATGCATCTGTATACATACATGTATACTGTATATATATATATTATCTATATATATATATGGCTGTGAGTCAAAATTGTGTATGGAAAGTTCCGCGTGTTCCGGACGTATGGAACGAAGGAGCTTCGTAACTGGTCTTGTTCCGGAGCTTTGTAGTGTGATGAAACTTAGGCTGCACATATATACAGAATCCAATCCCTTCAATATTAAACAGCCCCTGAACATGGTGTCTGGGTGTGTTTTTTTTTTTTAAGGGATGGGATTGTATGTTTTTTGGCCAGTGAATGTTGGAATGATTCCGATGATTCCCCTATAAGTGCATCCATTGGCCAAGGAGCCCGTAGAGCTGCAAGGTATCTTTGAGCTCCTCAAAAGAACAAGTTGCGGGATTTCCGATGGTCTCATGAAACATGATATATATATATATATGTTTCCCTATAGGTTCCCCCAATTGGTGGCTCTACCATAGGGAAATAAACGAATACCTTCACCAACTCTGTACGCTTGGGAAACACGAAGAACTTCCAATGGAAACACCTCAAGGTCTCCAAGGTTCAACAAGGAAGTCACCAACATACCAATGATCAAAAACAACATGCTGGACGCCCGGGGGGGCATGTCACATTCAATGAATGTATCTGAATGATTTGATTTCGGCTCCTGCTAAGCATTGGGCGCTTAAATAGCACTCCAGCATCTAGCAATGCTTAGGCAAGCTTGCAATTTGTACCAAACACATCCAACCGTTTCCGTTTCCCCGCAGACACCAAGATATACCAACCGTGTCAGTTTAGGTTTGTCCTAAAATCCATTAGTTTACAATACTTTAGAATCTCATTTTCCCATCAAAATCGCAACAAACGCAGGGTAAATCTCCCTTGTCTGGACCATTCCACGTCCACTAATGGTTTTCCCATGGACAAACCAGGTATTTCAATCTTAAAACTGCCCATAATGCAACAATCAATCGAAAAAAACTGCGATTTCTCCCAAAACTCATGATGTCAAACTAGCTTGCTGATCAATTCATAAATATATATATATATAAATCCATCTTTTTTTAAGCCCAACAAAAAACATTGTAATCGTCCCGTACAAAGCGGGCCATCGCCCTGGAACTCTGCTCCTTACCCTGCAGGATTTGGGAGCTGCTGATGGAGGCTTTCAGCAAACGTCGGCACACGGAGGTAGCCATCCTCAATGCGGTGAAGTTCGATGGCCATGGTTAGCCCTTTTTATCTTGGTAAACACCATAGGTTTCAGCAAACACACATGGGAATGCACATATATAATATAATTATAATATATACATATATATATTTATTATTTACTGATTAGTTTTTTTTTTTTATATTTATTTATGTGCATGGTTCAACCATGTTCAAACCGTTGTTAGGTTTTTCACCAAGTGTCATTTGTATTTAATGGATTGGTGCATGGGAATGTTTGCAACAAATAAAGGAATCATGTCCATCTGATATTTTGATATAGGGGTTTCCTAAAGATGCCTACGATGGGCCCTTCATCAAGCAAATGGTGATCAGGACATTGGATCATCGGCCAGCTGACATGTGAGCCCAGAAGGACAAGAAGGAGGAAAACACACACGCACACACACACATTATATATATATAATAAAGCATATAATAAAACATATAATAAAACATATAATAAAACATATAATAGAACATATGATAATATCAATAATAATAGTCTTAGTGATAATGGTGATAAAAATCATCAAAGAACGTGAAACTTCAACTCAAATATGACTTTCCGAACTCACGCCCCAGTGGCTCCATCTGTTGTACTCCGTTCGTATCACCATCGCGGTGCAGAAAGGTGCAGCCAGGGTCGTCCTTTCGACTGCGCGGAGACATCAACTGCAACTCGTGGAGGCTCTTCTGCCTGGCGGCGGCCTGGGGATGTCCAAAAATAGAGTTTTTTCCATGGTTTACCAATAAAATAACAGAACATATCAACATATCATGATTTTTTATGGTGATATCATGGCTGTTTAAGGGGGAAAATGATGATAAACCAGTTGATTTAGGGATTACGGAGGAGTAACCTCTGCTGAATGAATTTGGGGGATCACTGGTACCTCTCCTTCGTCGACGGATTCCAACCTCGAACCCATCCAAAACTCACAGTCGTCAGCATCAGCGTGGCTTGATCTCTCCAGTGATTCTTCCCAAATCATGGCTGGATCTTGGCAAATGATTCCCTTGAGTTCTCTGAATGATCTCAATGCTTAGTGGTCCGGATGATATAAAGATTGAAATAGCCGGTTTTCCTCCAAGATCTTCAAGTACATTGCCTTCCAAATCAAACATGGCAATGGAAAATCTATGGGGCATCTCCGGTTTCTATTGGTATGGGGATTTGCCAGCCAGCCAGATGTAATCAAATCACCAAAGATTTTGCTTTCAAATGATGGCTGAACACATCACTCATTCACCCAGCATTCAACCAGCATTCACCAGCCATTGAGAGTTCATCTTACGTTGTTCCTTATTCCCCTCCAGTAAATCAATAATACAATACAAAATAAACACCATTAATGCATTGTTGTAGATCATGTTCCGAACGGAAAAACGATCCCCGGTCATTCACCGGGCGCCTGTCACACTTGTAGCCCACGACATCGGACCAGCAGCGCAGCTGGTTTTCGGCCACCACCTGGCGAAACACCACGGAGACCATTGTGGCATACAGTGAAGGCCTTTAGTCACATCAACTTTTTTGGGGCAGCATAATTCCTATGCGGGGAAGTCGATAAGACCCCTTCACATCATGGTCACATCAACCATGTCAAATCGCTTGGGAGAAGGCTGTATTTTGATGGTTCTAAAACAAGAAAATTTAAAGACATGTGCTGAAAATCTTATGTTTTCACCCTTGTTGATGTTCAGGGGGAAGGCGTCCGATTGGATTTTGTAGCTACAGACCAGGTGAGCACACGATGCCGCCATACAGAATGAAACGCAAGACCTCCAGAATGTGACCCCGGGATCTAGTGGAATTTGTCGGGATGCAGTGGCATGTAATTGGATCTACTAGGACTTAATGGGATCTAGTGGGCAGAGATGGGAGGGGTCTGGAACGACCCTCGAAACGACCCCAAAACGACCCCTGCAACAACCCTCAAATAGGAGATAGATAGGTGACTGATCGCAGAGCATGAAGTGTAGTTGCAACATGTTGCAACCCATAGCAGCAGTCTGGCAGCAGTATGGCAACAGCCTTGCAGCAGTTCAATGGCAATCTACCAGCAACGAGCATCTCCACCAACAGGGGACCCCCCATATATAATATGTTCAAAAAGGTTCCCATGTGCTAGCAATCATACACACAGATAAAACGACGCCCACAATGCTAATGGTTCTGCAGCAATGTATTCTTCATTGGTAAAACTTTTGCTGGTGTCACATGCCTACCCACAATTGACAATCAACAATGATTATATGTATATATATATATATAGGATATGTATATTCTACTCATTGCATATGGTAAGATAAATTTCATGTGAAATGGGTTGATACAGAAAGCATGGTACATACTGCGAACCATACCCTCTAAATCATACTCCATTTTGGAAATATATGAACATATTATATTTTGATATATGTCGGGGATTCAAACGGTTTTTCCAATTTCCATCCTTTGAAACGTTGGGGCAATTATTTACCAATTGCTGGAGCAACCCTAATTTTGTTGATGGCTTCAGTCCCTGAATCCATTGATACATGCTGCCGGGGTGAAGAATGTGAATGGGCTGGGGGGTCATTTAGAGGAGAACCCCCGAACTTCAGTATCACAATCTCAGTTCTTGAAATCTGTTCTTGCGGAGCATGGCACCACGTTGGTACAGGCAGATGTAGATAAATAGATTATTTTGGATCGGACTAGATTAGATTAGATCAAGGCTTGGCCAAGATCAAGATTCAGACTAGATTAGATCAAATGGATAGCTATAAAATGCTAAACACCCTCCGGTAATTTAACATAGCTATAGACAACCACAAGTTTTAATAGATATAATATATATAATATATTATATATACCATCATCATCATCATGATCATCATCATCATCATCGTCATCATCATCAAGCAAAATGCGGCATAGCTTCTATAGCAAACTGGTAAATTACCGGGTGGTATTTGTACTCCCATTGAACTTAATTAAATCCTACCTATTAAATCCTATGTATATATATATATGCAAATGCCATTCTCTTGTAATATAGAAGGCCCGTGACCCATCTTTCACCCACCTTGCAAAGCTCCAGCCAGTGGCAGCAAAGACTCGCCTGTGTTTTCTCTGCTGACTGACAGGGTTAGCAAAAATGGTTTATAACTAGACTAACTAGGGCTTATGGTGGTTATAGCTATACTATAGTTAGATGGGACCATACACCTAAGTTGTAACTAGGGGTCACCAACCTTGTAGTCACCGGGGGGGGTATCAAACTTGCAACTGGGGGGGCACCACATTGTGCAGGCATATTCTGAATGTGCACACAAACACACACACATATACACACACACGCACTAGACAAGAACTGCATCATTGTAGTGATCCGTCGGGAACTGAATCCCAAAACGTGCAATTAAACAAGATTAGTGATATAAGGTAGATCTCCTCGAAGGTGTGATGCAGGTACGTCCAGCTGGCCAAGCTGGAAATCCCATTTCACTGGTAGCTTCGTTGGACACAGTCCCAGTGAAATGCTGACAGTGGAAGTTTTACATCTGTTCAGATGTTACACACACACACCCACCCACACACACACACATATATATATATGTATACATATTTGTATATATACTGTATATATACTGTATGTATATATATATACTGTATATATACTGTGTATATATATATATACTGCATATATACTGTATATATACTTTATATATACTGTATATATACTGTATATATACTGTGTATATATATATATATGTATGTGTGTGTATACTGCATATGTGAAACAGATAGTCATCTAATTACATATATCATATAACTAACTGGCGAACTATCTGTCTTGTACCGATATAATACGGATTGAGCAGAGCTATTTGACACATCAAGGCTCCAGTGGGAGACACAGTGGTCACACGGCCGGCCAAGAAGTATAGATGGAACAACTGGACATATGAAAGCCATGTGAAACTGCAAAGTAAAGGTCGTCCATCAGGAATAAACTGGCACAAAACATCACTTCTATCCTTTTGAGTGCGGCAAATCCCAAGTAACCCACTTCAGCCCAGAACCCCCACTTGGAGTATCAGTATACTACTGGGATGCACTGCCAAGATCTGCCACATTGGTCCGAGAAAGCGATCCAGCAACGAACCAAGAGATGGGCACGATCAGTGCAGTGGTAATGATGATTTAACCGGAAAGAATCTGGTTGTTGGTTTTACCCATCTTGAAAAATATGAGTTCGTCAATGGGAAGGATGACATCCCATATATTATGGAAAATAAAACATGTTCCAAACCACCAACCAGGAATAGGTAAGAAACGCCAATTAAACAGGTGGATTGCTTGGGAGTTGAAATGATGAAATGACACCGACAAGAAAGACGATCCGGCGCCGGAGAAACACCTGGATTTCAGGGTGATGTTCACCATTTTTGAACCGCAAAATGGCCCGAAAACGATCGAAGATGGCAATCTCCACACCTCGAAGACGTGTGACCAGGACGTGGCCAATTCGCTGAGCTCTTTAAAGTTCACCCTGCGACCCTCACCTGACGTGGATGGCGGCCCGGCACACCGGGAAGAGGCGGTGGTTTGAGGGAAATTTGAGGGGTAAAACATGTTGAAACATTGTTTTGTTCCCCACCTGCCAGGTGAGGGTTGTTAGATTTTATCAGAGCTGTTCTCCTCCTCCTCCGCCTCCGCATCCTCCTCCTCCATCTCCTCCGCCTCCTCCTCCTCGCAGTCCAGATCCCAGTG
>Ga0126342_10001948_pt1 | contig 30885 bp, 29 predicted proteins | sample Cyp1metagenome_FD_92528 | JGI IMG/M metagenome (GOLD analysis project Ga0126342, IMG submission 92528) | Coral microbial communities from Lord Howe Island, Old Settlement Bay, Australia - Cyphastrea 1 metagenome | ecosystem: Host-associated > Invertebrates > Cnidaria > Coral ...
AGATAGATAAAGAGATAGATAAAGAGATAGATAAAGAGATAGATAAAGAGATAGATAAAGAGATAGATAAAGAGATAGATAAAGAGATAGATAAAGAGATAGATGAAGAGACAGATAAAGAGATAGATAAAGAGATAGATAAAGAGATAGATAAAGAGATAGATAAAGAGATAGATAAAGAGATAGATAAAGAGATAGATCAAGAGATAGATAAAGAGATAGATAAAGAGATAGATAAAGAGATAGATAAAGAGATAGATAAAGAGATAGATAAGGAGATAGATAAAGAGATAGATAAAGAGATAGATAAAGAGATAGATAAAGAGATAGATAAAGAGATAGATAAAGAGATAGATAAAGAGATAGATAAAGAGATAGATAGATAGATAGATAGATGGATGGATGGATAGATAGATAGATAAAGAAATACATAAAGAGATAGATAAAGAAAGAGATAGATAGATAGATAGATAGGTAGACAGATAGATAGATAGGTATATAGATAGATAGGTAGATAGATAGATAGATAAACAACTACAACTACAACTACAACACGACACATTACACTACAACTACAAATTTTGAATATACTACGCTACATTACACTACACAAATTACACTACACTACACAAATTGCACAACCACGACAACAACAACAACAATTACTATTACTACTACTGCTGCTGCTGCTACTGCTACTGCTAATGCTACTGCTACTGCTACTGCTTCTGCTTCTGCTTCTGCTACTGCTGCTGCTGCTGCTACTGCTACTGCTACTGCTGCTGCTGCTAGTGCTACTGTTACTGCTACTGCTGCTGCTGCTACTGCTACTGCTGCTGCTACCGCTACTGCTACTACAACTACTACAACTACTACAACTACTACAACTACTACAACTACTACAACTACTACAACTACTACAACTACTACAACTACTACGACGCCTCCTACTACTACTACTACTTCTACTACTACTACTCCTCCTCCTCCTTCTCCTCCTCCTCCTGCTGCTGCTACTGCTACTGCTACTGCTACGGCGACGGCTACTGCTACGGCTACGGCTACTGCTACCGCTACTGCTACGGCTACTGCTACTGCTACTGCTACTACTACTACTGCTGCTGCTGCTGCTGCTACTACGACTACGACTAGGACTGCGACTACGACGACGACGACTACTACGACGACGACTGCTACTACTACGACTACTTCTACTACGACTACTACTACGACTACTACTACTACTACGACGACGACGACGACGATGATGACGACGACGACTACTACTACCACTACTACTACTACGACTACTACTACTACTACTACTACTACAACACCTACAACTGCAACTGCAACTGCAACTGCAACTGCAACTGCAACAACAACTACCACTACACGACACATTACACTACAACTACAAATTTTGAATGTACTACGCTACATTACACTACACTTATTACACTACACTACACTAATTGCACCACCACCACCACCACCACCACAATAACAACAACAACAACAACAACAACAACAACAACAATTGCTACTCCATACTACTACTACTACTACTACTACTACGACTACTACGACTACTACGACTACTACGACTACTACGACTACTACGACTACTACGACTACTACGACTACTACTACGACTACTACGACTACTACGACGACGACAACGACGACAACGACGACAACGACGACGACCACCACCACCACCAGCAGCAGCACCACCACCACCAGCACCACCACCACCACCACCACCACCACGACGACGACGACTACGACGACGACGCTGACGACGACGACGACGACGACGACGACGACGACTACTACAGCTACAACAGCTACAACAGCTACAATAGCTACAATAGCTACAACAGCCACAACAACTACAACTGCAATTACAACTACGCTTTACTAAACTAATTACATTGCAGTACACTACAAGCACAACTACAAAAACAAAAACAACTACAACTACACTACGGTACACAACACTTTGCTACACTAATTACATTACATTACATTACATTGCATTGCATTCCATTCCATTCCATTACATTACATTACACTAGAACTGCAACTGCAACTACAACTACCACTACATTGCACTACACTACACTACAATAATTACACTACACTACACTACAACTACAACTACACTACACTTCTTTACACCACACAACACTAGACTACACTACACTATACCACACTACAGTACACAACACTCGTGTACACTACAGTAATTACGCCACACCACAACTACAACTGCAACTACACTACGCTATATATATATAATTAAACTACATTTCAACTGCAACTCCACTACACTACAGCTACAACTACAACTGCGCTACACCACACTACATCCAGCAGTTGTGGTGATGTGACCACTGCAACCATTGCAACCACTCCACAAACCACAACTCCAACCACCTTTCGGTCCATCAGTGGATTCGCTCTGCCATCCGTGATTCACAACAACCAACTTCTCATATAGGTGTCCTATTTTTGAAACTTCCGCCACCGCCTTGTGCGGTACTACTGGAGAGAATATGGATAGCCCCAGCTCCTTATCTAGTTCCCTCCTAATCACTGGATTTTTCGGCTTCGATACTGGCTTGTTAATAAGGATTCCCCGTTCATAGATTGTGATATTCCCCAAATGTATTGCTTACTCCAATCCCCAACGAACCGGGTTTTTGAACACTGCTCAAATCATTCCATTCGTAGCGACCAGTGACAGGGTTCATCCCACCCTCTCACAGCCACGATCAGGGCAAGACCTGCGGTACCCAGCATTGGGGGAATCGGATCAACCAAACTCGGCATTGAATCCGCACATATGTGGATATGATGGTTATATAAATATATAGTTATATAGTTATATTAATGTTATACTGATATTATTTCTTTAAGGGGGATACAATGGGGATATCATGGGGATATGATGGTTGTCGTCGTTCTCGTTGTATTACTTATTTAAGGATATTCAAGGGGGATACAATGGGGATATGATGGGCATAGCGTTGGAGAATAGGGTCCACTAAACGTTTCTCGGACCGATACACCATGATACACCGATACACTGCCTTCGCACCGATATACACCGAGACAACACAGCGATCACGGCGTATCGGCGCAGGCAACTCACAAGCGACCCCGGCAGAGAGCAGGATGGCAAGCACAGCATTGGGATTTTCAAACCTCAGTGAATTGAACTGCTATTGACTGATTTTATCATATTCTATCAATGGTACCATTTGACAGGATGCCAGCCGCAACCACTTCTAAGTAACACATGTTGCCAATCTCTGCGGGTGAGTCGTGGCCTCTGAGTCGACCCCATCAAATTGGAAGAAAGTCGTGACGACGTGATGGCTGGGTATGGATGGGTATGGCCCGTATGGCTTTAAAGAGGGGAAATTATGACATCATCTTTTTGTCGCGTCAACAAAAAAATTCTCAAGCTCACCAGTGGGCACGACAAGTAGTGGATCGCCAGCACACTGTAGCTTCGCCTTTCCACCAGAACTTAGTCCAGATCATGCAGTCGGCCGACTCATGATTTGGGTCCTTTGCCAGAGTTTTTCAGTTCACTAAACTGTTAATCCACGCTGCTTTGCGCCGGCAGGTTGCAGTGAATTCAATCAATCAACCAAGCAATCATGGTAAACCACTGCATGGAATGTGGTGGTGTTCCCCTCAATTTTCAGACAAACTCAATGAGAACCTATAACTTTTACAGATCCACTACATTCTATCAGGGTAACCCCGGGGGTGCTTATTATCCGCAAAATGGAATTGAAACCACGAACCGGTTGGAGTGAAATCCCATTGGTAATAAGCAGCAAGCCCACTTCTATTAATGAAATCCCTAAGTCCTTTCTTGTGAATTCTGCATTTTCTTTCTCTTAGTCGGATTTCTCGTTGAAAGCACGTTGCTGCCATGCACCATGTTTCGCAAAAAGCACCCCTTTCGGTGACTCAGTGCGGGACAAATGATTGCTTGAAACCATCATTTTTTGCATCAACAAACGAAGATGGACAACTGGGGGTCATGGGTCGATCCCATCCCGATCTTTCGGGATCTCCGGCCTTGGGGAATGGCCTCACATAGCACAGAGACTGCTCCTGTCGTGAGGCTGCCATGGTGTTTTGTTCTTCGTGCTTTATCCGATGAGTTTCTTCAGCTTTTTTGGGGGAAAATTTGAACATCCCATCGGTCCCACAGACCAGAATTTTCGGTCCAACAGACCTCCAATTTAGGATGGTTTTCTAAAAGCTGACATCCAACTCATGAGATTCTTGACGTTTATCAAAAGAATGGGATTGGGGAAACCGCAACACCAAATCTTAGAACTGACTAGATGGTGTTGGTCATATCTGTTGCAATCCCAATATCATCTTAGTATAATCTCTCGTTCTAGTCCCAATAAAATGCCATGTTCTAATCCCATTTTATGCTCCCAAAAAATGCTCCATAAAAAAACGCATTTATCTCCTGCAGTCATCATGGCACTGGCACTTCCAGCAGCGATACTGACCAAACCCACCATTTGTTGCGTATCTTCCCGCCTCAACGGCGGAATGACGTTCACGCGGAGCTGGGTCGTCAAATGTGTAAAAAATGCGCAAAAAAATGGAAGTACAAATGAAATATCATGAACTGTTGTTTTTGGTCAGAAGCATCTAACATGTCAGGCTACCCATATCCAGTGTGCGGCATGCTGGGCCTAATTTTGTTGTGGTTGACACCATCAGCCACAGCTATCCACAACTCATAATTCGTTTGACCTTCATTCATACCATTTTCCAAAATTGCCAAGACGCTCGAGACGCGCCATGATCACCAAAGGAAGGTGCGGAACTGCGGAACGATATCACAATTGCCCTGTCTTGTCACACTAAATGGATCACATATTTGCCGCACCCTGGAGACTCCACTGTCTATGCCAAGCTGTTATGTTGCACTGTCTATGCGGCATTTCTGCATCGGGAAACAAATGTTTGACGTTGACACCAAATCCCAAAGTTGGACAACAAACCAGTTGGACTGTTCACGTTCATTCGATCACGCTTCAGCCATCGTTGTCCCGGTTTCATCCGGTTTCCAGGAATGCACCACATGAAGCACCTGTTCCCGTGTGAAGCCCGCAGAATCAAGTGCTTCTGGCGCGACCCGCTTTTGTTGTTTGATCTTATGTTATCTTATGGCCCATCCCAGTTGTTGCCCTAGAGCAATCAATTTTTAATCAGAGCCTTGCGGTAGCCACCGATTTCACGTGTCTATTCTGCGGCCTGCTAATCGAAACATATGGGTACCCATATGTACAAAGCACAGGGGGTGATTCTACGCATTTCGACAAGCACATTGCCTGAAGGTGAAACATCTAAAGGGGGGCTGTCTACAGCCTCCGGTGGAAAATTTTCCAATGATTCATTCATCCGCATCCGTCTCTGCAATGGTTTCATGATTTTCTGGTAGTTGTGATTGTGACTTTGTGTTTGCCCAAGCACTTACCTGAGAAGGCCGAGGGTGTGCTGGAGGCAAAAAAGCCCAAAAAGCATGGTTTCCGAGCGGAATGCGGGTCTCGTAGCTGGCTGAGACTTGACCCTTCCACAAGCCCTTTACCCTCACAATCAAACATGGCCAGGTAAATCCCATTATTGAATGGAAAAGTCATACAATACTGATGTTTCATCAAAATGCCACAAAGAGGCTATATGGAGGTTTCCTGAAATAGGGGTACCCCCAGTTCTCATCCATTTTCCATAGGATTTTCCATGAAATAAACCAGCCAGCTATTGGGGTACCTCCATTTTGGGAAATCACCTTGCTGCAGATCAGTCACTCTCTGTTTTCCCAAGCGACGACTGCGTTTCTCCTCTGCCATCTCAATATCTTCACCAAAGCCCAAACGAGCACAGAACCTGCGCTTTTTTTAGACACTGGACCCGGAATGATGGGTAGACCATAACATGGTAGACCTTGGGTACAGGTCAATGATGGGATGCCTATGGACCCACAAAATTCATCAGAATTGATCATGTTGCCGACTTGGGGATGAAATGCATCAAAATGGCAAATAACATAGTATTCAAGAACCTTAACACCTTTCCCAGTGCAATGGACTAGGTCGTCCAAAAAATATTGCTGGCAGATCCAAGTCAAAAAGAAATTGGATTTTGAAAAATATTGCTACCCTGTGGCTTTCGCATGGCAATAGAAGTAGCACTAGCAGCCCTAGCACTCCGAGTAGGTGCCCCTTAGCACCGTTGTCATCGGCAAATCCCAAGTCGATGTCGCATGGAGGAACAAGTTCAAGAGGTAACTGCGGAAGCAGAGTTAGCAACGGAAGCTGCACTTGCGCTTGTAGTAGTAAAGTAATCAAGTAAACTATATAAAACTCGCATCAGAAGTACAGTACCCAGCACCACCAGAGGCAACACCATTGCGACTTTATTGGGCTTTTACAACTTGAACCACCGCTACAGCCAAGACTTGAAAAACTATGTATGCGTGCAAACTAAACTCTCGGAAGCTTCCAGCACTTGAGCGTAGAGGCCCTAAATTTCGAAGTGTCGCTCCAGATCTCTTTCGCATTTGGGATTGTAGGGTACCTGGAATCCTATCACAAATCATCTACTTGGAACATCTTGGAACCATGTCTTTTAAAAGCTCTAAGAATCGAACTCTTTGGACCTTGGGAAAAATCCACAGAGTGTGGAAAGCTTCTCTGTGGAATCCACAAAGTGACGGGGAACCGGCTAGCGGGCGATGCAAATGCAAAGGAACCTCGGGAGTTCCTATTTGGCATCTTTAGGAATACTCTCTTTCAAAGCTCTTGTGGAAGTTTTTTAAACGTTATCCATTTTTGTTATATACAGCTCGAAGAAGGGGATCCCAAGAAAACTCCACGTGCCCTTGCGAAACTAGGTAGAGCAGGAACCTGCTTTGGAAAACCTTGGGGACTTTATCCCAGCCCATCTTTGAAATTCATGGGTTTTGTCCTTATGAAGACCCTTCATTCTGGCACCTTCAAACCTTGTGGGATCCTTGCTTGGGAACTTTTCCTCTGGTGTTTGTTTGGCAACCTTGAGAACCTTGCATTTTTTTCCAATTTGGGGATAAATTTTTCAGCTGCTCCACGTCAGCTCGTCAGCTCCCACTATGACAGAAGACCCCAAGCTATCGCACTTTTGGATGTGCTTGCGAAACCAACTCGTGTTCATCCAACTCTGAAAAACATGAATCATGCGGGATCAGAAACCACAAGAGATGCATGCAGTCTGATTGATGGCAAGAAACCCAGCAGTGTACACCACGAAAATCACGCCTGAGTTGCCAAACATTGCAAGCAGCTATATACATTCGGTGTAAAAGGCATTAGACTAAGTCGATGGAGCTTTTGGTGAAATGTGTTTGTATTTTTTTTATGAGCACTCATATCTCACATGATATACCTACCATTTGGGATGTCCAAAAAAAAACATCGTAAGCCATCTTGGATCCAAGCCACAGGCCAGTGCGCCGGTGAAGACAAAAGGAGCTAAGGGGTCAAGCGTGTACAAGAATGCACCCAACACACCTCCAATGCCTCCACCCACGGCGTCTGCGTTCCGGCACAAGACTTGTAGATTCAGAAACAACCTGGGATCTCCCATGGAGTAAAACCTTGGACAGGCGGGATCCCTTGGGGTGGATAAGAATATTGAGGGAAAAAATAGCACCCCGGGGTTCTATCGACATAAAACTGAAGCACTTGATTTCAGCAGGAAAGAGTAGACGTAGACTTGAGTGGTAAAGAAAACGCGGTTTTGGAACGTTAGCAACATTAGCAATATATATATATATACACTGAGCGGGACTAGTTAGAAACAGAAATTTCTGGACTTTGAAAAAGAAAACAGAGACGTCAATAAAATTTGAATCAGCAGAAGGAAAAAGTGGAAATGTGAAAGTCAAATGTTCCCTTCTGGTAAAGTAACATAGCTATGGAAAATGACCATTTTGAGTTAATTTACCCATTAAAGGATTGTGATTTCCCATAGTTATGTGAATTTACCTGAGGGTATCAAAAAGCAAACCTAATTCAGCACGACAAAACTTCTAGGCCAAATGTGCCAAAGACCAGCTGATCTGCCCCATCTACCCAGGCCAAGGAACAAATTCATGTCGGTGGTCCATTTCGAGCTGTACACCTGCCGTGATTTTGCGCGTCAATAGATTTGAGTCGTTGATTTACAAAGGCCAATGCAATGTATACTGTATTTTGGCAAACAAATATTTAAAAAAACGTGTTTATTGAGTAGTTGTACAGGTGCTCAGTTGCGTTCTATTGCCTTCGGTGTGCTGCTATCTGTCCTTCCTGCGTTTGCAGGGACCGTGGTGGATCTTGCCACCACTGCCTTTTTGAGACTTTCACATGCAAGCCGCCCATCATCTCCCGTCTGAGTGTGGTGTGTCTTCGCCGCTAACAAGAAAAACCATGCAGAAGGTGTATCTGGTTCTTTGTGAAGTACCGCACTTTGTCCAACATGCATGGAAAAAGGTTTGCAGCCTGCATCACTCGCTCTTTTGTTCTCTCCGGTTGTTGTGGGAAAAAAATAGATGCTGAACTTTCCTGCGGATAGATCTCCATGGTCATGGCGCTGAGCCAGCATCCCCTTCTGCGGGCAAGTTCAAAGTCCTCAAGGACAGCTGAAAGAAAAATCGCTCCTCCCGCGCGCAGGCTGCCCAAATCTAAAGCTCCGCAGTCTAGTTTTGAATGAGTCTGGAGAAGGAGCGCCCCAACAGCTTCGTCTCAGGTTAGAGCTTTTCGAAAGCATAGCCTATGAGTTCAACCAAATCTCCATATTCAATCTTTGCAAGCTGATAACTGGCGGCCCGGAACCGAGTTTTCGGTTCTTGCACTTTGAGCAGTACTGAGGCCGAAGTGAACAAAACATCAGAGGGCAACACCAAGTCTTTTCGAAAAGCTGCTAAAACCTCTCCGATTCTGCAAATGCTGCCCCAGCGCAGTGCAATCAATACGCTAACTGTCAACAAAGCCAGGGGTACCTGAAAAGGACATGCTACATGGTGCTCAAAAGGTTCCTCCCTAAGCCACGCACAAGCCAGGTCCCAAGCTCCAGTCATCACAATCTCCGCACTGAAGGCTTCAGCGACCCAATCGCATTGATGGTCTCTGAATAGTGGCTACAGGGACGCCCTGCTTCATACAGACGCTTTCCATTACTCAGCTAAGTATTTGCTCAGAAGCTCCGGATTGCGATATGCTTCAACAGAACTGTTTGCAGGGTTGACCCCTTTTCAGATCATCGGCATGTCGTGGCTCAATTCCACGGCTCGGAACACTACCTGCCAAAATCCAATTACCATCACGGGCACTACCGCTAGCTAAAACTACTACCCAAATCCAAAACCTCACAGGGCCGTCGAAGTCCTGGAGGACCTGATGGAAAGAGATTGGACAGCTAGCTTGGCGGCAACGCCAGGAGAGGTTGGACAGAGGCCATGAGTGGAGGAAAGCCCAAGGACAAGAATGACTCAGGGCAGAAACCATGAGTGGAGGAAAGTCCAAGGACAAAAATGACCCAGTTCGAAGTCCATCGTCTGAGTCTGGGGAGCTCGGCGAGCTTGAAAAATCCATCGGATGTAAGTCCATCATAAAACAGTGGGTGAGCCTTGTGGAGCAGAATTGATTGGAGGCGGAGACTCCAAACGCAATGGCGATCGCCATGGTCTTCCGAAGAAGTGGTGCCAGGGCTCTGGAGGAGCTTCTTCCCTTTGAAGAGGAGCAAAGGGCAACAGAAGAATCCAAAAGAACTGAGAACCTGCCCCCTCCAAGCCTTGCTGCCTTCTTGAAAGCCTGCAGGTAAGACGCCAACTCCAGTATGTTTATGTGGCTGTGTCCATGCCACTTCCAACTGGAGCCAGCCTGCCACTGCTCGCATCGGACCACCTCATTGACCAAAGGCTCCTCAAGGCCCTTCTCATCAAAGTCAACTGCAAGCCGAGCTTTCTCTTCAAGTTTCAAGTGAGCTTGAAACAAAGCTCCAAGTGCTCGGGCTAGCCCAAGGCAATAGACTGCAGTACCCTTTGTAAGTTGACCCTGGATCTTGATGTGGGGATGGTCCCTCATGCATCTGCGGACAATGGCATCTGGTTTCATGTTGCAAGTCAGAAAGCGGAACTCTTTCTGGTGGACACTCCCCCAAGTGCATGAGGCTGCTGACACCTCCCTGATGCCGGTTAGGCTGAGCAAGTAGAGCCACTCCTCCAGCCATGCCATCTTTGAACGCCTGGGTGTCTCAAGGAAACCAAAAACCTCCGCATAGAGTGCAGCCCACAGAAGTGCCAAACCTCGAAAGGCAAGACGATTGCCAACCCAGACTTTTGGGTTCTCCTGACAAAAACTTCTGGGCTGCTTGTGGATCTGGCTGCTGGTGCTGGGAAAGCTGCTGGTGAGAAAGTGGTGCATGGGGGTTCGATTGCAGCTGATCGAACCCTCTTGTTTTGGACCATGAAGAGCAACCATAGCGCCACTTTATCTGAGATGAGGTCATATTGGGAGCTGTAGGTAACGCCAATGATTGGCCCAACCACCTAGCCTCGTCTAGCCATTTCATCTGACAGCACCCCGCTTCCACCACAAACTTCTATGAACTCATAGTACTGGGCCAGAGGACGCTCTGGCTTCTCATCAGCGATGTGCTCCTGGTGCCAAACATGTGGGGCCTCCTCTGCCCAGTCAGCCCAGTCTGTGTCTTCGACATACAGCCTCCCTCAAAAAAGTTTTTGGTCACGGCTGCAAGAAAGAGTGAGCTCCTTTGAAGTCTCCCGCAAACCACAAGGCCTGGCCCTTCGTGTGGCAGCTGACAGCTGCAGAATGCTCCCCTTTCTTTTGAAGAACCAGATTGGAGACTTGTGCCAGAAGGTTTGAACCGGCGACCGGCAAGAGGGCAGCAGCAAGTGACAGCTCGTTTGCATGACTGCGGGGCAAGCTGAAAAGGGTGTTCTCTGCTGAGGAAGAAGCCTCATTTGGGACAGTATTAAAAACCTTATCCAAAATAGCCGTGGCAACTTTTCTGAAGCAAAAAACTGAAACAAGCCCTCCCACAAGTGATCTCCTGTTGTGTATGCCAACTTTGCAGACTGGAGCAAAATCTAGCTAAGCGCCAACTCTTCTCTGGCGGTGACGCAACGTTGACGTGGCCTTGTTTGACAATCCCATATGCCGAATTGATGTGTGCTCCGACTACGGTGGCCGAAACTTGGTCAATCACATCCTTCTCATCAGAGCCGTTCAGACCCTCATCTGCATAGACGGTCTTTGTTGTTCTGAAGGCTTCATACCCTGGGTTGGAAAAACTCCCTGGGACTCTCCTCAAGCTGGAAGATCGCACCCAAGCCCTGAAAGAGGCCTCTCGGACGAGGTAACCTGTCGGCCCGCAACATGTGCTCCTCACTCAAGGCCCCCTTTTCAAGCAAAAGTCCAACATGAGCAGCAATGCCAAATTCTACCCCTAACTGGTCTCCTTGCAGCACTGGTCGAAGCGCTCCATAAACTTGGCAATGATCTGAGCTCATCTCCAGAAACAGTTCTGTCGACTTTCTGAGGTGCGGTCTTGGCATGCCTCACAATGCGCCAAGCTCAAAAGGAGGCCACATCAGGTTTGACATTCTCCAGTGTGCATGCAAGCTGATGGTAAAAATCTGACCTGTCTGTCACACAAGCACGAACTCCATGGCCAGAGGGAAGAAGATCTGTGATGGGTCCCAGGATACGCCCTTCAAAGGCATTTCTCCATCTCCGGTCCCCAATCTGCCGATCCTGTCTAGAGGACTTGTGGGCATTGAAGATCTTGACCTTACCTTCATGACCTGGCGGAACCACGCGCACTGAATGGAGCTCCAGTAAGTTTTGTGAATCCCACTTCATCAGCAGCCGAAAAACTTCTGCTTCATCTTCAGCCTCAAGGCAGGGGAGGCCACGTTCGGCCACTGCTCAGTCTATCTCAATAGGCTGAGGCTCCACAAAACCCATCCAGAGCTCTTCATTGATATACTTCGCAGCATCCCAGCACCCACGGCCTGAAATCTTGAGCCTGTCAGCATTCAAAGTTCCATAAGGCTCAGCCGTGGATCCTACGTGTTGTCCTCTGGCACCTTAACACCTGCAGACTCCTCATGGTATGGATTCGCTGAGAATCCAATGCAGAGGCCGCCGTGAACAGTTCTTGTAACGGCGCAACTAGCAGCAAAGTCTTGCGACCGCTGGAGGCGGCATGAACTGCGGCTCCAGGGCTTCTCGCCCTAATCAGCAACCTCAATCTGTCAATTGCCTGTTGTTGCATAGCATTTGGCAGCCTCTGAAGGAGCTCAAGAAGAAAGGTTGCATGGGAGCAGTAGGCATAGTTGATCGCTACGATCACGACCAAAAGCGGCCTGTCTAGCATCATCTCATGCCTCTTCCTCTTGGTCTTCTAGCATCACTCATGCCTCTTCCTCTTGGTCATCTTTGGGTCCACTGGAACCACTGGCTGGAAGGATGGCAGTGGCAGTGGAAACAGGACGGTAGGAGATGCAACTGGGCCATCTCGGCGAAAGCAAAGAATAGAAGCTAGATACCGACCAAAACCTGCGCGAGTGGCCAATATCCAGCGGATGCCTTTTCCTTTCCTTGATCTGAAGAACCTTCGTCCTCCTCTGCCTTTTGCTTTTCCTTTTCTCTTTCCTTTACCTTTGCCTCGTCTGGTCTGTCTTCCTTGGAACCTTCTCTGATACCATGTGCAGTCAGCGTCATCATAAACCCAGAAAACATCTTCTAAAGGATCCAGGAATCCTTCTGCGCCGTCTTCATCATCTTCGGCCCAATAGCCTTCGGTTCCTTCTAATTCACCTTCATCCAGAACGAGGAAAGATCTTCTCTGTCCAATGCCAGAGGGTTGCATCATAGGATTGTCTACTGCCGTCTTTGTAGTGCAAAACATTTGCAGGAATAGATCTCTGAGCTCTTGCACATTGTACTGATCGAGTGTTCGTCCACGATGTGTCATGATACTTGTGAGCGTGCTTCTCTGATCTTGAGTCAGGTCTGCTAGACTTACAAAAATCAATGCTAGCAAGTTGTCACCCAAGGGCAATGGCAGTCTCTGCTGTTGTCGTTTGTTTTCATTGAGTTGTCTGAATGCTACCAAGGCATGATCATCTGTCCAAGGTACATTGACATGTGGTTCCTGGTACAACTGCTGCAAGTTGTGCAAGTTCAGCTTGGCGTGCTTCATGTTCTTGTCATTGGTTGTTGAACATACAGGATTGCTTCTGGACTTGTAATCAACAGATCTGGTAGTAAATCAATCCAAGACTCAATAACTCTGTTTCCAGTCGGTTGAAATCTGGTCATCCATTTCTGAAGATCCATAGTTCCTCTGTTGTACTTCATGAACTGCATGAAACGGTAAAAGAACACGTTTTGGGCACCTTTGATGAAATGAGGTCGTGGGAATCTTTTGAAGTAGTTGACTCCGTCGTTGGGATCCCTGAGCATTTCTCTATCTAATAACCTCTTGTATTGCTGCGCCTCTCGTTCCAGTCGATTTCGCAAAGCTGGTCCACGTTTTTCAGGTTCTAGCTCCGTGATGTCACACCAGCCACCAATAGCATCTTCAAATGCAAAGAAGCTGGTTCTCCCACCATATGCAGGGGCTACCTTCGTGGTCATCTGCTGCGTCATATGGATTGAGGGTTGTTGAGGTGCGCTTCTCATTGCAACAGAGTCATATTGATTCCATCCATCTGCATCGGCAATGTCGAAGTCGTCATCATCATCATCATCATCATAGCCATGGCGTGCCATATTGGGCTCTACCTGGAGCTCACCTTCAATGAAGGATCACAGCTCCGCTACCACTTCAAAAAGGGGCACTAGCGTCTAGTATAGATCAGCTAGAGCGTCTTCCCAAGACAGCTTCACACCCTTTTACTCACGGCGTATGCCAGTCGGTGTGGTGTCTACAGGATTCCTCTGTATCTCTCTCTTGAGCCTTGATCAGCATATATAAATGTGCCCAATACTCATGCTACATCCACGTAGCATTCAGGCCCAAATAAAAAGGGGGGGCGGTGGGGGCGGTGTAGTAACGTTCCTTGCACTTGCAAACATGTTTCTTTTTACGCTATGACATCTTTCCTTGCACTTGCAGCCAGGTGTCATGCTACGCTATGACATCTTCTCTTGCACTTGCAGCCAGGTGTCATGCTACGCTATGACATCTTATCTAACACTTGCAGCCAGGTGTCATGGTACGCTATGGGGGGTGGGGGGGGGCTTAATAACGTTCCTTGCGCTTGCAAACATGTTTCATGCTACGCTATGACATCTTCTCTTGCACTTGCACCCAGGTTTCATGCTACGCTATGACATCTTCTCTTGCACTTGCAGCCAGGTGTCGTGCTACGCTATGACATCTTCTTCTCTTGCATTTGCAGCCAGGTATCATGCTACGCTATGGGGGGTTGGGGGGCGTAATAATAACGTTCCTTGCACTTGCAAACATGTTTCATGCTACGCTATGACATCTTCTCTTGCACTTGCAGCCAGGTTTCATGCTACGCTATGACATCTTCTCTTGCACTTGCAGCCAGGTGTCATGCTACGCTATGACATCTTCTCCTGCACTTGCAGCCAGGTGTCATGCTACGCTATGGGGGATGGGGGGGGCGTAATAATGTTCCTTGCACTTGCAAACATGTTGAACAAGCTGCGCAAACACGTTGAACAAGCTGGCTGACTTGGCCTCCACGTGCTGAGACCAAAAAAAAAAAAAACGGTTTTTTTCAGACGCGTGTGTTGCACATGGATGCTAAACATGGGTGGAACTGCGAATTCATAGCCTCAAAGTCATGCAAATACCATCAAAAATGGATGATGGTTTTCAAAGAGAAAACAAAACCCGGTAAGGGTTGTCGATTTTATGCATGGCCCATGTTGAGAACTCGCAAAAACAGCGGGACCGTAATTCACGACGTGACCTTGTTTTTTGCAGACATTACCGTTTGCATTCCTTTCACAATCCTTTTTTAGACAAGACACATATGTTGTGCCCATTAAGATCTGGGCAACAACTGCGATTGGTAAAATCGGGCTCGTCATCCCAAAGTTGAAGAGTACCCAAGTGAACAAGATGAAAGTGAGGTTGTAGGGCTCAGATGTGAGGTGGTGCAAAAACCTTCGGAAACGACCCGACTTGTCCGGATCATAGTCACTCGAGAAAATGACTGGGATCAGTTTCATGGCAATGGCGGCCATGAGATCGCCAGCCGTCTGAGCCAACCCTGCCCAAGTCGCCTTGGGTGAAGCAAGCAACGGGGGAACGGGATGGATCTCTGAAAATTAGAAATGGCGCAAAAAATGGAGTTTCAAAGAATCTGCGAGTGGCTTCGTTCCAATTGTGCACCTGCTTGAAATAGATGGCAAAATTGTTGAATTCGACAGAATAACTGCAATTGTTGCACAGCGAGCACAGCACGATCAATAAGGCTGGGAACCTGAGGAATCAAAGCAGGCCAAGCTGACAAATACAGCTGGACATCCAAGGGGGTTTTGTTAAAGAAAAAAATGTGGGTCCGAACCGGTCTTCGCTGTTAACCCATGATGCTGACCCACCAAAATCAGGGGCACCTTATATCGCGTGGAATGCCAGTTTCAGCTTCCTCGGCGTCATCATCCACGTCCAGCTCCAGGCGTAGTTTTTGCGCTGCCCCTGTCGATCCTACAATTTGCGGCTGCAAGGCGTTGCCTTGGAATTTGAAGCAAAGGCGCCAAAAACACCAAGCATCCAAAACGAAAAGGCAAAAAATGTCCTAGACTTTCCTCACACTTTTTTAGAGGTCCAACTTTTTGCGGGGAAAAGCACCAAAAGTCACCTGAACTCTCGAAGTTGCTGGTCAAGTAGTGGTTTCTGAAGTCTTGCCCAGATTCAGACAAAGCCAGAAGGCTCGTCAAAGCAGTGAAGACTGAGCTCGCTGTGCCCCTTGGCCAAGCCCCCAATTATCACTGGTTTGAGCTCCCCAGTACAGTAAAAAAAGGTCATTGGCAAAAGATGAAGAACATCCAAAACCATCCAAAACCATCCAATTTCACCGTGTTCACCCGACACACAAGCATTTATCCAGTTATGCAACCCAAAGGTTTCAGGGTTCTTTCCAGGATTCCAGGGTAACAGGGTTCCAGGGTTCCAGGGTTCTGGTTCTGTTCCGGCTCTTGGGCTCGGCACGAACCAGTGTACCACTCCCAGATTGAAACCCAACAGTCACACTGCTGTTCAATTTTTTGCAGAAGGATTTCATGGTTTTCTGTTGTTGAGCAGCACAGAAAACCTTGCGCATTTTCACAGAATGCGCCCCCTGAGCCGACGGGGCTTCACGGCGTCAGCACCTGTTGACATAATGCACAACAGGAAAAGCTATGTGAGAGTGAATGCACCCAAATGACATCAAGATGACAGCTCCCAACAATTTTTGTTGGGTGCAGACACTCTCAGCGTGCCAGTATCCAGCAGGTCTAACAGCGGCTGTGCATTTCCCTGCCTCTTTGTGAGGCAGTCCACTGCCATGCTTGGATGCGGCACCCACTTAACCTTGGTTCCTGTTTCAGCCAAGGTTTGTCTAATCACTTGCATCTCTAACGCTGTTCGCTTGTCTCCAGCAATACCTGTCGTTTCTTTTGACAGGTGACCAAACAGTGACTTCGCATCTACAATACAAACTCCGCGCACTAGCTCAGGCTCACTGTCTTCACTCGCAAATGCTCTCAGCTTTCGGTCTAGCAATGACCTCTCCCACTGCTTCAGATCAAATCCAGGGTTGATCAACTCGTTGAAAACTGTCACCGTCCATGACAATTCACCCAACCCACGCGACAGACTCTGAGTCTCTGCAGCTAAAGTGGAATTTGCCACCCGTTGGATTTTCCCTGATCTCCAGTGAAGAAGGTTGCACTTCCCTTCTCCTTTCTCCAAAAGCTCTTGGTCATACGCGATCACAGCGTATGCGCCTTGGGAACGACCTTTGCTGGCATTGGCAAAACTGGCGTCGGTGATGACTCCCCATGCAAGCTTGGACATCTCAATTGGCTGCACTTTCAGACATAGATCCGCTCGACTCTTGAGTTGAGCAATGGTCTTGTTCAAATCTAAAATGTCCTGAACCTTCAAATTTGCGAGACTTGATGCGATGAGGCTTGCCATAGCTGATGCATCTGGTCGACCCTCCTTGGCGGCCCACGTAATGCTCCCTACAGCAGCTCTTGTGAGCTCCTTTTCTTCTGGTGTTGCTGCGTCCTCTGCCTTTCTACCTTTCTGTAAAGGCACTGGATGCAACCTTTCCTCAACAAACTTTGCATATCTACCAGAAATTCACCTTTCGCATTGACTCTGATTCTCCTACCGTTGAATGAGGTTCCTTCCACTCACTCTTTGATGTGAACAAACTTTCCAAACTCAAAACGCGCCTTCAGCTCCTCCATGTGGCTGAAGAAAACTTGAGAGCCCATGAGCAGCAGGTCATCAACTTCAACCACCAGCAGGCCCTCAAGCTTGCCTCGGTGGTACCACTTGAAAATGGTGGGATCCATAACGGACTGAACCAGTCCAAGCTCAAAGATGACCTTTTTCAGGGTCTTTCGCCAATGTGCTGGCGCATCTCCAAGTCCATATCCTCCTGCCAATATCTCCAACAGCTGCTCTTTCTCCAGTCCAGGCAGACCGCCTGATGGCTGCTTGTAAAACAGCCTTCCAGAGGGTCGCACCAGACGGTCGCTCTGCATGAAGGCATTCTTCAGATCTCCAACTGCTGCCAACCATCCGTTGGATGCACAGATCTGAAGGACTATGGATAGTGTGGCTGTGGTGACTGTGGGGGCATGTCTCTCCAGATCTAATAGATCTGGATCCTTGTCTCCTCTCACGCACCACCTTGACTTTCTAGAGGGTGGAGCACCTGGCTGGTCAGCGGGCTTCCATCGTCTGACCATCCTTGAGGGAAGCACTCTTGACTGCAACCCAGCTTCTTGCAGCTGTCTCAAGACTTCTTCAGAGTCTTCTTTGCTCAAAGCCTTGACAGCTCCGGTGGCTTCCACCTTGGACCACTCTGCCCCACCTGCCACCTTCCACTTTTCCCACTCCTCAGCGCCTTGTATGTCTTTCTCATGGACTTCATCGGATCCTCTTTTGACCATGAGACTCACTTCTGCGGGGATTCTTCTTAGGGTGAACTCTGTAAATCCTGTCCACCACCTCATGGCTGCCTCTTCCTTGTTGCCAACCTCCCCTCGCCAGTCGACCTTTTCGACTTTGCGGCTTCCATCCCCGAAGACTTTGTATGTCTTCCTCTGTGAAGTGAGATACCTCATTGGCACTGGACATCCTCTGGTGTGGCTTAGGGTGAACGTTGCCTTCCTTGCTTGTTTGTGGATCCTCACTATCTTTTTCCTTTCTTCATCATAGATCCACACATCTTGCTCTCCTTCCTCATCTCCTTCGTCAAAAGCCATTCCTTCCTCTTCTTCCTCCTCCTGACCGAGAGATGCTCCTTCTCGGTATGGCACCCACCTTGCTTGCTGTTGTTGGAGGTGTCTCCTGGTGGGCTCACAGAGACCCTGGTCTTTCTGGATTCACCTGCTCGTTCCTCCTCCCTGGCTGTGCTGCATCCTCCGGATGCTCAGGCCTTCCTTCTCCTTCAGGCTCTGTGCTTGATGAGGATGAAGTTGTGCTTGACGATGAGCTGGACGACTCACCATCTATGGGAACATTTGATGCTGGTGCTTGTGCTGATTGCTGTGGCTCTGGCTCATGTCTCTCGAGCCGAGGTCTGTTAAGTGGGGGACTGGGTGCTGGGGGGTCATCCTCTGCTGGGGTAATTCCCCAACCGGTAATGTCCTGAAAGCTCCTCTTGCTTCCTCTCCTCCTCAGTTGCTCCTTCAGCTCAGCAAACTCCTCCCTGAGCATGTCTGCTGCTTGTTGCTCCTCGCTTGTTGCTCTACGCACCTGTTCCCTTGCACACTTCCACAACTCACCCCTCATGTTCAGCCACACATTGGCGCCCTCCAACATGAGAACCGTTCCTGGATCCACCCACTTTGGTCTACGCCCTTCCCTGTCTCCTCTTCTGCTTAAGGGAACTCTGTACACATACACAACGTCGCCAACGTTGAATGTGATACTGGGCCTTGACCTTGCCAGCTCTGACCGCTGGATGACTTCTCGGGCGGTCTGTTTGAGGAATGCCTCCATTGCGGTGTGCCTTATTTGCAGCATTCTCCTCACATCATCTCCTGCTGCATGTGCTAAGAGCCGTGGGTCATAAGGATCATCAGATCCAAGATTCCCTGGCAGTCTTATGTTGCATCCCAACTGCCGTTGTGCTGGGCTGTACCCGCTTCTGTTGTACAGCCTGTTCTTGGCTGCCTCCGCGGCATATACACAAGTTCGCCATTCTTCACTTGTGGTGGGGCTCATCTCCTCCACTAGCTTCACAAAAGTGTCTTTGTCTTCACTTGTGGTGGGGCTCATCTCCTCCACTAGCTTCCTTGCTGCCACGGTGCTCTGGCACCGATGACCTTGACGACACAGCCACTCTCGGCCATCTTCTTGGAGAACTCTCCCACAAACTCACGTCCTTGATCCATCACCATCAGCTGTGGTACCCCAAAATTTCGGACCCAGAACTGATGGAACTTCATCCACACATGCATGGACTGCATGGAATCCAACGGCTCAAGACATTGATGGCCGGTTCCCCAGTGTGTCACGTTTAAGACTGGACACGTCTTTCTTGGATCTAGATCGGGGAAGAACACTACATCCACCGCAACTGTGTGCCCTGCTTCAAAGGTGCGGGGAATGACTCCGGGCCTGGCCAACTTGGGTTGCGGCCTTGCTTCACATATGCTGCACCGGAAGTCACCCTTGGCGTACTTCCTTCCAGACTTCTGGCCTCGCCCTTGCCATCCGCAGTGCTCTGCAGAACTCGGGCTTTGCTGGGTGCCCTACGTTGTTGTGTAACTTTTGAATGAGCCTCTTGTCTTCTCGGCTCAAGCCCCCTTCGCGGCTCCTGCTCTTTCGATGTCGCGAGGGGCTCCCAGCGCTCTCACTGGCTCTCCTGCCTGATCCACCGCCCTATCCAAAGCATCCTCCATCTCCTCTGCCTCATCCTCCTCGGTGGCCCATATGCTCCTCCATTGTGCTGAATCTTCTGCTGCTCCTTGCACCATAGCTTGACACAATCCTCTGGGGTATTGCTGTGCTTTGCTTGCTAGACCTCCCATGAGGTGTTGATGCCGATGGCTTCCGTCACATTTTTGGCTGAGCCTCCTTGCTAGGCTTTCGCCGTTGACCAAGAAGTCTGTGGGCTTCTTGTTCAGGCCTTCTTGTACCTGAAGCCCGTACACACACTGATGTCCCCGGACTCTTTGGACACCCTTCATGGCTGCGGCCTTCTCAACACATTCCTCCTTCCATCCTCGAGACGTGACCGGGTGTTCAAAGATAGCCAGTTTGCCTCTGGCTACCTGCCATCGGTAGAGCTGCATGGTGAACTCTAGGTGCTCAATGCCTTCACCAATCATGAGCGTTGCCTTTGCCCCTTCCATCTTCGGAAGGTTGAGCTCTTGTAAAATGGAGAATGGGCCACATGGTGGCGACACCGGAAGGACATCAGGGTCTAAACGACACTCCTCTTGTCCTCCCGCCTTCGGAAGTCATACCCATTCTCCAGATCAATGCTGCAGCTCCTTCGTGTCCCATCTCCTGAGCCATTTTCGTAACTCTTGGAGGTGAGTACACTTCTGCTACCAGCCCGTCGGGAATTCCTTGAGAGACTGCGCTCAGCCTCTTCATAGTGTTCATCTTTCATCCATTCCCCGGCATGTGCGAAAACTCCAAGTGCCCTGGCACCAGGAGCATACTCAGGCAAAATGCCTTGTCCTTCTTTCCAGCTGCCTCCTTGGCTGGAGATCCAAAATTGTGGTGAAACCTGCTTCTCATGTTCCCTCATATGCTCATCCCTGAGTTGCATGGCTTGTCAACCTTTCCACTGTGCCTCAGTGGTTATAGTGCAGGCCCAGGGGCGTCTCCAACTTCCTTTGCCGCTTCCTCATCTAGCAACGGCTCCAGGAAGCCGTGCTGTCTACCATCTCCACCTCTGGAGATTCTGGGGTCATGTGCTGCTCCTCCAAGTTGCTCCTCAGAATGCGTTCCTGCGCATTGACTTCTTCCTGGAGACTCTGGTCTCTCATCAGATTGGCAAGACGCTCCTCTCCGGCTGCTGCCGTCATCCAAATCAGTTGCTGGTGCATCTGCTCTACCTGTGCTTGACATGCTTGCATCTGCTGATTGGCATCGATGTTGTGCCTCCTCTCTGCCTCCAGCATTGTGGCGTTCACCCTCTCCTGCATCTCCATCTTCAGTTGCTCCTCCCTCCTGTGTGCCTTCTCCAGCTCCTGCTGGAGTCTCATCTCGTTGGCCTTGTGGCCTCCTCCTCGCAGTCGCACTTCACCACTGGCCGGTGTAGTGCTCTGGCTGTGCTGATAGGACTTGCTGCCCTGACACTGGATGCTGTGCTGTGGGGAACTCGGGGTCAGGGTTGGTGTGTTGGGGCTCCTCATGCTTGTCTTGGGGTTTGGGGCTGCCGCTACTCCACTCTTCCCTGACAGCATCATCTTGCCGCCCACAGTTACCGTTGCTTGGCCTTTCTTCAGATCCTCCATTGGGCTGGGATCGACCAACCATCTCATGTGACACTGCTTGCACCAGACCTCCCTCTGAGACTGGTTTCTAGCCCCCATCAGCTGCGCTGCTGGATGAAAGCAATTTTGTGGCGTCATGGCAGGCGCCTCCTTGCACTTCCTCTGCCCAAGGGCCTCTCCACTCTTGATGAGCTCCTTGAACACCTCTGCCTTGAACGCCTTCTCCTTTGAGATTGGCTCGAGCCTTGAGGATTGGCCCGAGCTGGGGCCCATGGATGAACATGGCACTGCATAGCCACCAGATGATCCACCTCCCTGCCAGAGCGCGACTCTTGCCTGAGCGACCATGAATGCAATCAGGTCTGAAATCTTTTCCAAAACCACTCGCCAGTTCCGCACTGCCCGACAAGGATTGGGAGCTGCTGAATGAGCACCAGCAGCATTCGTCTCGCTGCGGCTTCCCATACGCTGCAGTTACTACGTAGATCCATGGCCTAGACAGAGAGATGAGTGCGCACCGTGGGACTTCGTGAAAAGACTTGTAGCATACATGGCTTTGCGGTCTCTCACAAAATCGGAAGTCTTTCGATGAGCACATGCTGAGTCTTGTGGAAGAGACCAACCGCTGGGATCAAACTGCAAAACATCAACGGCAACATGCCCTGTTCAGTTCCTACTCCAAAACGATTCAACTTGAGCTCTCCGTTGTCCAAATCAACCACTGCTGAGACTTCCTTCTAAAATTTGACTGACAAAAGAAGTGGAACCTCCTCTTCCACAACAGTGCATTCTAACAAATCGTTGATACCTGCTATGCCAACGGGAATCTCAACAACCCCGCAAACATGTGCTTTGCCGCCAATCCCTCTTACTTGTGCTTCCTTTTCTGTTCTCAAAACTTTCAAACCATGCCTACTGAGTGCTCCTTCCAACCTTTGCAAAGACTCACGACCGATCAACCCGCCCTGAGCTGCTGTGTCAACTACCCCATGTTCTGAACGAGTGGTCAAACCATGAAAGCTGCCAGCATTGGTAATTGGGGATTTCATCTGACGCTTTGGAAGAAAACTGCCCAGGGTCAATGGTTCATGCTGATGTTGATCTCCAAAGAAGAAACCCTCACTTTGAGAACCTCCAGCGCTCATCTCACAAAAGCCTGTTTTGCCGCTCATTGCCTCACGCTGACGCCCACGGGCATCTGGCTCATTGGTGCACTCCTTTGCCCATGCCCTATGATGCCGCACTTTGCGCAGCGTGTCCTCAACTTCAACATGTCCACATGGACCTTGGTTCCTCGCTCTGAGGAACCTCTGAACTGGACTCTGCCGCCACCAGCTGAGAAGTTGAGGCGAGCACTGCCTCCACCCTTTGAAGTCGCCGATGACTTGCCATGGGACTTGCCGTCATAGTAGCCCCTGCTTGTCTTCTGATCTCTGATCGCCTTTCTCACCTGTTGGTAAGATGCAAGTGCTTCTGTGATCTCCTCCTCATCGAAGATCTCTTCTAGATCTTTCTCCCCGAGGTGGACATAGTCCTCGGAGTCGTCTTCCTCCTCAGGAAGCTCAGCGAGGATCTCTCCCTCGGCTGGATAGATCTTTGCGCTACCCCTCTCTTTCTGCAACTTTTCCAACTTCCTCATGGCTCTCACTATGTCATCTCCGCCGAACTTCCCTTGCGTCCATGTGGTCACCTGATCTTCTTGCACCTGGGTGAGCGCTGCATGTCTGAAGATGATATATCCTCGGACTTGATCCTCCAGCTTGATGCCTTCTGTGGAAAGCTCTCTGAAGGCAGCTTCCATGCGGATGATGTAATCACCCAGCGACTCTTTGCCTTTGCGGCTTTCTGCGTACACCGCCTTCTCCAGAGCTCTTGGGACTGCTGTCTCAAGGTGAGGCTGGAAGTAAACTTTGAGGGCAGCCAGGATCTTGTCTACTCCCTGCTCGCTGGTAATCTCAGCTATGCTCAGCTCGTCAACCACCGCTTTCGCCGACCCTGGCAAATGCCTCAAAACTTTTGCCCCCTGCTTCACCTTTGGGACGTCAGTTTCATGGCGCCACAGCTCTAGTTCTCTGTTGTACTGTCTAAACATCTCTTCTCTACCATCAAAACTTGGCGGGGGATCCCGGTCCCGATACCCAGTGTCAGCATGTGCACTAGTCGCTGCAGCCACATCACCACCCGACATGGCGGAACACCGATTGGCGCCTGAATCGGATCAGCCACCGCTACCACTGTTGAGCAGCACAGAAAACCTTGCGCAGTTTCACAGAATGCGCCCCCTGAGCCGACGGGGCTTCACGGCGTCAGCACCTGTTGACATGTTGCACAACAGGAAAAGCTATGTGAGAGTGAATGCACCCAAATGACATCAAGATGACATCTTTAAAACAGACTACCAAAAAAAGATGGGTCCAACACCAAGCTGCCCAGTCTGGTTGGACCTACGGCTGCTTGGAGGACTTCCACTTCTCATATTCCGAGCGCCATAACTCGATCCTGTCCCAGCAGATTCGCGACTGGCCCTACTGGCCCTACTGGCCCGGCTGTTTCTGCTGGCCCGACTGCCTGCAGTGCCTACAGGCCCTACAGGAACTCTGAGGCTATTTTTGGAAGTCCAATGGCCCCAAGCATCACGATGTCGACCCAAGCTCTCATCCTCAGCAAGCTTGCGAAGTAACATCTATGTCTGTCCGTCTGTCTGTCTACACGCACGTAGCAGATCAGTCGGATCCCTGCACAGCACATGGAATACTTTCTAGCTCCCTTGGACAAACCTAGCAAACAAGTAACCCCAGCAGCATGAATTGCTGAGACATTTTGAAATTGGAAGCCCCAAAATCCACAATTCTACAGCAAAGGATACTGCATGCCAATATGTTTTCCGAAACATTTTGATGGATCTATAACATTCTGGTTGGGCGTGCATGATCGTGTTCCTGTTTGCACTCCTACGTTCGCTACTGTATGTCTTTGACGGTTCCCCATCAGAAAACAACCATTTGTAGATCATTTTCGTAGGGAAACCACTGGCTTCCCACATCTTTGTATGTTTACCCTAGGCTATCCCATCACTTGTTCACCATGAGTTTTTCAAGGACGTATGCGACCCAGCTTCTGTCCCTGACCTCAGATATGATGGGTGATGGAGCCTCAGCATCATGCTACAACTGCCTCAAAGGATTCAAGATGCCACTCTACTTGCAAGAAGGCTGCGGAAAAAACGAAAAAAAAAATCAACAAAAGTGACACGTCCTGCTTCCGTCCGGTCAACGGCTGGCTCGACAACTTCAATCTCTGGTTCGACAACTAAACCGTCTGGTTTCAAAACCAAAACATCTGGTTCGACAATTATCATTTGACTACTAAAAACGTCTGGTTCAACAACTACGATTGTCGGATTCGACACCTATGGTTCAACGACTAAAACCATCTGATTCGACAACTAAAACCGTCTGGTTGGACAACCAAAAAAAAAACAACAAAGACAATATAGACCAACCCAAAATAAGCCCTAAAGTGACCCTAAATTGCTAAATAGACTTTACTGATAGGCCCTCAATAACCCCAACAGAGTTATAGATAAACCCTAAACCCACCAAGCGTAGAAGCAGGCTTTGTATGGCTTTGTTCCGTCAGAACATGACCAGCAAAGTGCTGCCCAGGCGCATTCTCTCCCTGTGCTTTGGGCTTCCGCCCCTTCCTCTGGAATCTTGCGAACGCCTTAGCCACGCAACGCACGGAACGCACCAAGGTCCAAAGAGATCAAAGAGATCAAAGAGGTGAAGCCCGAAACACCTGAAACACCCGGTGGCTTCAACGAAACTGGGGGTTCAACCACCAGAACCTAGCAACGTAGATGTAAGGCAGAGGTTGGGTTGGGTTAAGATGCCCGAAGCAATCTAGCATAGAGTTGTTTGCATCATGCTACAACTGCCTCAAAGGATTCAAAATGCCACTCTACTGACAAAAAGGCTGCGAAAAAAGAAGAAAAAAACATTTCAACACTAGTGACATGTCCTGATTGATGAGAAGAATGCATACCTAAACAGCAAAGTGGTACCCAGCTATGCCCCTTGCACCTGTGCATGCCATGTCACTGACTGTGCTCAACAATGCTGACCTTTGGGTTTGCAGTTCCTCTGGAAGCCCGACTGTCTCGTACAATGCGTCCGCTCTCCGTGCGATTTCCTATGTCGTCGACCTCACTGTCCGACACACTGCTGATCTTTAGGGCTGCAGCGCTTCCTCTGGAAGCCCGACTGTCTCGTGTAGCACGACCGCCCTCAGCACCATTTCGACCGGAGCTCCTGTCCTCAGCTGGGGTTTCCAATCCATGGCAATACCCCTAGATCATACATTCATGGATTTTCAACTTTAAACCACATTTTGGGGTACCCCATTTATGGAAGCACATTTTTTTGATACAAACTGTTTAAAAATTGACTGATGACCGAGTAAAATATCCGTGTGCTGACACGCAGAGTGCTGTGCACTGCAGGCCTTTTGGTGGTCTCATGTCCCTCGTGTCGAAAAAACGTGGTTTTGGTGGATCCCAGAGGGTTGATCCCACCAGCACCGCATCTGTTCACAAACTGCACAGTGTGCACTGGTGGGCTGCGATAGTTCAAACTAATCATCAATAACTGATAATCAAGACTCAAGAATAAGGATGATAATCAGATACATGATAACAATAGATAAGAACAATAGCATGCAGTAACAACACAGAGTTTCAAAGAAACATTCTGCTGATTTATTGAAGGATTGTCTGGGTGTTTTTTGCGCATTCCTATGTCAGCTACTTCGTTTGTGGGGTATGCAACCCAGATTCTGTCTCTACCCGACGCTGCGATGGGCTTGACCTCAGCTCTAAACAGCTGTAGTTTCTGCCAGAGGATATCATGCTTACCTTGGGCCAAGTGTTAAGCCAATGATACCTGTCTAGCATCATATGGAGAAGGTGGACGTAAGGCAGAGGTTGGGTTGGGTCAAGATGCCAAAGGCAATCTAGCGTAGAGTTCCTTGCATCATGCTACAAAGGCCTCAAAGGATTCAAATGCTGCTGTACTGACAAGACGGCTGCAAAAAAAAATTATTTCAACACTAGTGACATGTCCTGATTGATGAGAAGAATGCATACCTAAACAGCAAAGTGGTACCCAGCTATGCCCCTTGCACCTGTGCATGCCATGTCACTCAATGTGATCAACAATGCTGATCTTTGGGTTTGCAGCGCTTCCTCTGGAAGCCCGACTGTCTCGTACAATGCGTCCGCTCTCCGTGCGATTTCCTATGTCGTCGACCTCACTTTCCGACACACTCTGAAGTGACTCTTCCCAAATCATCCCAGGCATGTCATGAATTTCCGCCATCGGTGCTGATGGCACCACGGCCAAAGGCACTTTTTTGGGACCGTGGTCACCTTCGAAGGCCAACACCGGCGCGGTTTCCACATCTGCCGAGCGATTGGCGAAGAAAAACTCCTTGAAGGACTTCCGAATGGGCGGCTGCAGGCAGAGTAGAATCAGCTGCAAGCCTTGGCAAACACTGTGATAAGTGGCCACTGCTGTCCAGCCCCCGAAGTCGTACAGAATGCCTCCGACAGTGCAACTGCTCGCCACTGCAATGGTGAACACGGACAACAACGTTGAAGTTGCCATTCGGGCTTGGATTTCTGAAGCACCAAAAGTATCAAAAGCAATGCCTTCGATGGCGCAAGTGGGGTCAAGGCATAACAGCACCACAACTTCTGTAAAAATTGCCCACAGGCTTGTTTGATAAATCAAAGCAAGGATGGCAAATGCCAAGTGGATCACGGCAAAGGGCACGATCAACCAGTACCCTGCGCGCAGTTGCAGTTGCTGTGTTCCCACACGCAACAGAAAACCAGTAGTCACAGATAGACCACTTGTGACCAATGGCCATCCATTTGCTGCGAAATGCAAGCTGTAGCCCGACCAAATGAAGCCGCTAACTGCACCATTCAAGATTGGCATCAGGACGCAAACAGACACATATGAGCAATTGCAGGGAAGCGTCTCAAAGTCCTGGAATTCAATAGGTTCTTCGTCAGCTTCAAGATCATCCCTACCGGTCGCCATGTCGTGCCAAACATGTCAGGACATCTTACACTTGATGCTGCAAGCTGAGATTGCGACAGAGGTGCTTCCAATCCGATGTCATCTGATTTCACGTTTAGTGTGTGAAATTGAAGGTTGACAAATTCATTTGCGCGGCAAGACAACAAAATTCCAGGCACGCTAATGGGTCCACACAAGCGCAATATTCGCATTTTTTTCAATGCACGCCTCTCCGCCCAATACTTTACATTTTCCAAAAGACAGGTTGCTGAAATTAATGCGAAATGAAGAACATCAGCGTCTGAAAACACAGTGGTGAGAAATTGGAATGCAACTCTCCCCACAATGGACAGCTACGAACTAAACCACTTACTGGTTCCGACCGATCTATGACGAGTTCCCGACCGGACCGGCCCCTAGTGAAAGCTCTTATCAGCTCACAGGAATGTTTTGCTGCTGGTATTCCGGTGGGTCACAAGGTTTTCTGGCTAATTGGGAATCAAAGATTGCACCTCATTTGAAGCATGCAGAATGGAGGCTACGTTGATAACTTTCCATGGGTGAAATCAATACTCTGGAAGACAGGACGCTTCAAGCAATTTGATTTACACCACATGCAGCCTGACCTCAACCCCGTATGGAGTGGTTTCCACCCCCGTGTGCGCAGGTAGCAGGGCATTTTTTTGCGCCAAACATTCGGGTCACATGGACGTGATCGTCCCAAACAAAAGGCTCTTCTGCGCCGGCGCATAATTTGAAAGGCAAAGTGTTCGAGCCCGAAAAAATCGACACGTTGAAAAGTGCGAGTCTGCAGGTTTTGCAGGGTCGAAATGTCAAAACAAAAAAAATGGATAAGTCCGACAAGGGTCTTTAGGCTAGTCGGGGGCCCTATGGGGCCCTAGTATTCGTGATCCCGGTGTTGGATGGCGACAAGAGAAAAAACAGAACACCAATCGAACAAAAAGGCAAGCAGCCGAAAGTGGCACAAGAAAGTGGCAGATCCAGCAATCAAAAAGCACGCAATAACTTGGAGGTTATGGACTCATATAGAGACAGCAGAAGTCAAGAAAAAATATTCAACCGGACAGAGGACAACAACAAAAAAAAAAAAACAAGAAAGTGCAGATGATGACGAACACAAAGAACGAACACGAACAACATAAACTGAGGCAGAGCTGCAGCCGAACATGACCAGAGATGACTTGCAAACTGCACTCCAGACCCAAATAACTCAAGTCAACAGCTCAACGAAGCGACGTACGACATTGAAACCAACCACCGCATTGGAGCTCACCTCTTAAACAATTTATACAAGCAACAGGCAGACGCTAAACAAGAGTCCCAGCCTTTTACAGTGGAAGGTTTTCCCAAGGATGCACAGGAGACAAACACGCCTTCATCAAATGGATTCTTGAATATTTTGAATCCTCCAGCTGTGCTGACCCTGTCAAAGCCAGTCTCACACAATTGTAGTCACTGAAACAAAACATTCCAATGGTGGTCCCATTCCAGAGGCAGCTCAACAACTCAATACACATTGGAAAAAGACTCGCGCATGCCATCCCAGGGCGATGTTCACAGTTCAGTTTCCTTTGTTTCAGCTTTCATAACACAAATAGACACTAAGCATGCTAAAGTCTGCAGCCGCATAAGCTCTATTTTGACGTGATGCGATTTGATCAAACAGACTGTACACAAAATGGTTACCAGCGGGTTCAACTATAGTACAGTCCAAAACGGATCAGAATTGATAACCCCCAAAGAGAACAAACCAACTGCGGTGAACAAACCCAAAGACGGGGTTTCCAACAGGTTGATTCAACAGGTCGGGAGTTCTATGCTACACCCTCACCACCTGCATCACCACAGAACGGTGGAGAAAGGGGATGGTGGAGGGAAAGAAATACGGTATGAAAGCTTGAAGCAAAACGGCAACGGACCAAACGAACTTCCGGGTCCTACCTGTGAACAACTATGTACAAGTACAAAACACGTTCACAGTTCAGTTTCCCCGGCTTCAACTTTCATAACACAAATAGACACTAAGCACGCTTAAAGTCTGCAGCCGCATAAGCTCTATTTTGACGTGGTGCGATCTGATCAAACAGACTGTACACAAAATGGTTACCAGCGGGTTCAACTATAGTACAGTCCAAAACGGATCAGAATTGATAACCCCCAAAGAGAACAAACCAACCGCGGTGAACAAACCCAAAGACGGGGTTGCCAACAGGTTGATTCAACAGGTGGGGAGTTATATGCTACACCAAGGTATTTCGAGAATCGACCATCCGGAGCCAGTAACTCCCCCAAAAGGAAATCGATTGAGGAACCCAGTCGGCGGACTGCTGGCTCGACTTTTTGCATGCTAATGCCAAAATGCGAAAGCCACTTTCGACCAGTCTGTGCAATGAGTACAGGAGAAGGTTCCAACAGCGCCTTCCAATCCACATTGCAGAAGTCATTCTATTTCAGTGGGGTTGGGAGAGGCTGCTGAAACCGACTCAAAGCATCCGAAATGATGTTTAGATGTCCAGGGATGTGGTTCAACTTGGGATAAATGTGAAGACGGCGCATGTACCTGTAATAGGGTGACAGCACTGTTGACATCGCAGGCGTCATGGACAATCCTTTGGCCGAGGCTGCATCGGCTGCACTGTTGTCGGTCCCTTGTTGGCAGGTGATAGGACCACGACATTTGGGAAGGCACATGACAATGCAATGTGAAAGACATTCATTGGCTACAGCTTTGAGGAAGCGAGCAATTCACTGACATACAATCTGACTAAATAAATATATATATATAAAGACAAAAAACATAAATACCAAAACCAACAGTAAAACACAACCAAAACTAGGAAACAAACTGAACCTAAATAAAACATCCAAACACTCGCAAATTCAAAACATCCGAACCCTCTGACATGTGCAACTGTCGGTACGCTGAAATCACGAGAGACCCTTTCCTGTTTTCCATTGCCAGTTAAGATGTGATAGCTTCACATCAGAAGTCAGTTGGATCGATGGAACATTTCACCCATCGA
>Ga0126342_10001949_pt1 | contig 30881 bp, 30 predicted proteins | sample Cyp1metagenome_FD_92528 | JGI IMG/M metagenome (GOLD analysis project Ga0126342, IMG submission 92528) | Coral microbial communities from Lord Howe Island, Old Settlement Bay, Australia - Cyphastrea 1 metagenome | ecosystem: Host-associated > Invertebrates > Cnidaria > Coral ...
AGCCACATAAGCCATGGTAGATGTTTGCTACAAACCACCCTTTGCATGTCCGCTCCGCCCCGTGAAGGCCTCTACCTAGGTGACCCTGAGGCCACGCCCCGGCCCCTTGCAGCCGGAACAGCTTCTATGTAAACATTATTTGGCAGGGTCTGAGTTGATTTGGGGGAGTCTTTAGATATCCCCTATTTAAATAGATCTATTTAATCATTCATGGTTTGAAAATAACCCATTAGAACCTTCATTTATAGGGTGAGCTTTCCATCACCAATCCGCCATGTTCTCAAAAAAAGCTGAAACAAATTTACATTTTCCCAGCTAGAAACCTTCATATTTATGAGGTTTTTCCATGGTGTTTCCATCATTTTCATGGTTTTTCCATGGTTTTTCCATCATTTTCATGGTTGTTCCATAGTTTTTCCATGGTTTTTCCATGGTTTTTCCATCATTTTCGCTGAAAAAAAATCGGGACTTCAGGACCCCCACCTGCTGCGAGGAAGCCTGGGCCGCCTCCGGCACCGGCGCTTCAGGCGGCTCTGGCGCCTGCAAAACGACTTGCTGCTGGGGATCATGGGGGGGATATGACCTTTGTGAAAACCATGCCATGGGTTCAACTATAATACAGATATAATATTGGTGAATCATGGTTAATCCATGGTAAAAATGATAATGTTAATGATGATTGATGATTAAGGATGATTTACATGCTGGTTGGTGGTTGAGCCCTACCCCTCTGAAAAATATGAAAGTCAAATGGGATTATTGTTCCCAACTGAATGGAAAAATATATAATGTTCCAAACCACCAACCAGACATCTATGATTTGATGTTATAGTCTACTAATCTTTGGACGTAAGAAAAGATAAACAAGGTGTTTTGCATGTATATTGAAATTCTGATCAGACAGGGCTTTAAGCCAAAAAAAAAATTGGAAGAAGCAACCAATAGATTGGATTGCTGTATCACCAACAATGGGGAGACTAACCAACAACAAGTTTTTGGAAAGGTTCCAGATATTGATATATTCGAGCAACAGTGGGAAACAGATACATACAGACAGTATGTGGGTCGAAAAAATCAGGACACATTGAGGCCCACGAGTGCTTGGTCATTTCAATACAGTAACCTGTCTGTTTTTGAGCACCCCGTTTTTTTGTTCCCCCTGCCCAGATGGGAGACAACTATTTCAACATGAATGGGAATATGTACTCTGGGGGGAGAGCTTTTTGGACGGAATTTGGGTCGCTCATTTGAGGGTACCTAAAATCGGAAAAAAGTGCCGTTTTGACACATTTGTCGGACGATTTGTTGCTTTTCGAAATTAACAAAATGCTGTAAATACCAATACTTTTTAGACCAGAGATGCACAAAACACTGCAAATACCAGTGTTTTTGAAAGCAAAGCAAAAAAACACTATAAATTACAGCATGTTTGGCGGGTTGATTGGAAAAAATGCTGGAGTTACACAGTTTTCCAATTTCAAGAAAACGTGGAAGGAACGAAACACTGTAAATAGCGGTGTTTTGGCCACTTTTGGACGCCGAAACGCTAGTATTTCCGCAGTTTTTTGCCACTAAGCCACAACTCATACATCATTTATGTAGAGTTTCAATATGTGTCCCAACCATAGCTGCCACCCATTTCACCCCTCCCAGCGACCTTGAGGTCCTCCATGCTGGGTGTCGGCATCTCCGTAGGCACCTGGCAGGTCTGGGGGATCTCTTCCAGGATGCTGCAGGGCAAAAATTCTCGAATCGAATTAGCAACCTTCATGGGAAAAGATTAGAACAGTGATTTGCCACTATTTTAGTGGGATGTTTAACAAAAATATATGTTCCTCCACATAATAGTGGAAAATATCATATAGCAGCCTCCAATTTATATTTCAGTGGGATGTTGTGTCCAAATAAATGTTCCAGGATCTGCCAGGTTGTTTTTGCTTATTTACCACCATTGGGGAATGGGGTGTTTGCATCATCCAAGACGGGGACATTCACCAAGGATATATAATATGGATATGGTAAGGAGGGAATGGGCTGCCGATTGTTTTTGTTTAATACATAACTGATTTCCTTTAATATACCATGCTCGACAGTCAAGATGGCTGGAGATTACCATCTTGAATGAGCAGCTTAAACCACGTAAGATTAGAACATAATCTAGGATTATATTCCAATATGCCCAATGATCTTCCAACAAAATGGGGAGGTTTCTCAACATCTAGGCGTCCCCAACCGTCACCAAGCCATCTAGGCGTCCCCAACCGGCATCTCTGGCGAGTGGATGGGCATGGAATCTGGCGCATTGGGAGAAACTCACCAAAAATCGGTCCTGTTTCATTCACAAAAATATGGTTGAAATATGGTGAAATAGTGAAATATGGTGAAAGATGGTCTGTTTCACGATGACTTTCATGCCACTATGACTTTCACCATATTTCGCCATATTTCAACCTATTTCACTGATTGTTCAAGCCTAAAAATTCCCCCCTGAAGCCCGGTGAAGCAGTGCACCGTTTCTAACTAAAATGAAACCAGTTTTTGAAAAGGAGCTGAAACGGACAGTGGATTGCTTCATGGGGATTCTGCAGATTCCCATGGATGGCTTGGATGGCTTGATCATCGCCAATCTATTGGGTACTACAACTCCCAATCATCAACAGAGCGGCTTTGAACACTCTAGTGAACCTTGAGATCAGAAGCACCCACCTGAGTTCGTCCCTGGATGTATGTCAATGTCCTGACCAAACTCTCAGATTGCGGAGGGTCTATCTGATATCTACCTTGAACAATCCGTGAACCAACCATCATGTGGCTTAGTCATCATATTTCCCAGATCTATCCAGGTCTCATACCCAGTCACAAGCCCAATCGACTCCTACTTTTTTTGGTGATCGGGTAGCGCTCTAAGCCCATCAAAATATCAGGTCTTTGGTGGCGCCTGAGAGGTATGTACTGCGAGGCTCTTCCGGCGCAGGCACCTGGGCAAAAACACCGCAAGATTTGCTGTCAAGCCGCGATATGCAAGGAAGCCGCGTGTCAAAAATCACGGAACTAAGCACTTTTCAACCTTCAACATACTTCAAACAACTAAAGTCAAGGATGTCTCCAAAGAAATTTGGACATGAATCTGGGCAAGACTCAAGCCTCAAAACAGGTTCAGTTGACCCACAGCAACTGCACGTCGAGCCGCTGTCATTGCCGTCAAGGTCAGTGGAACAACAGTGGGTTCATCACCCTCCTGGTCCGCGCAGATCAGTTGGTAGTCATTAATCCCTTCCCATAAAAAATTGAAAAAAATCGATCCATACATATGGCAATCCAAAATGAATAGATCCAATGCTCAAATGGGTTTTATAGGGGTGTATCTAATATTGAAAGGTTGACATCTCCGAATAAACAAGCGTCGGTTGGGGGGTTGTGACCAACATATGTACTCCAAAGTTCACCAACTTAGTTCTTCCACCAATCTATCTCTGCATGAACATGAATATGGGTCTTCTGCCTCCTGCTTTAATCTCTGCACAAAATCTCAGACTTGTCAACCCTATTCAAACCACTTCGTTCTAAGATACTGCAATTACTTCTTGAACGGGGTATCGTGCTCCAAAATTACCCTATCTTTGGACAAACCGATTTTGCCACCACCAACCCCCTTTACGCGCACCGCTTGCACAGAGGTGGGAGATTGTTGCATCTCTGTTGGCACTGGCAACTCTGTTGGGGAGGACCTTACTGCTGGCGGATCTTCAAAAGGGAGGGCTCAATGGTTCCCAACTTATATCATTTAAACGAAAAATACCGGAAACCGCCATATTTCACTGTAAAATTTGCAAAATAAAATGGTTTTCAGTAGAATTCCACTCCACTTACGTATAAAATCCAGCAAATGGATTGATTGAAGGGAAAACCTTACCTCTAAATTTATGGAAAAATGGATAAGGATTTCTTTGCAGTATTTCTTCCCTCCAAATTGGGGGGTCAATGAGCACCCAATCATAGTGGGGATCCGGGATACCAATAGTGAGGATACGAAACGATCGCGAGAATCATGATGTCAGCAATGAAAGATATGGAGATAGTCATCAAAGTGTGACGCCACAAGACCGCCCCACCCAAAATCAATAATTGAACTCAGGAGAGACTCCATGCTGAGAAAACAACAGCTGGACATGCAACGTGTCAATCGGCTAAAAAAAAAATGCAGGTAGAATGTCAAAGATTTTCTGCGAGTTTCACCTCCCTCAATTTCCTAACCGATGTTGGCCCCAAACAAGGCCAAACATCAGCAAAAATGGTACTTCAATATATATACTTGAATGGAACCATGTAGCTAAGATGGGCCGATTTCTTTCAGGCCATGTTGGGACCAGAGGGTTGATCTCAGTCCAACACATGGCGATGCCCGAGTCAGACAGAACTGCACTGGAGGCCAGAGCGCTTTGCACCTCCTGTGACGTTGTGACGTAAAACCGCCGGGATCAAAGGCTCCATGGGGCGACTGAACAGGTACTGATGGCTTACCCGGCCTGGTAAACTAACAGCTTGCGAGCTGGAAAATCCCCATTGCTGATAGATAAATCAACTATTTCGACTGGGCCATCTTCAATAGCTATATTACCAGAGGGTATGCATCCTGGTGAAAGTTAGAGGCACTTCTTGGCATTTTTTTCAGCATGTTGTATTCCTCCATGTATGGTTCAAAACTTAGCCCCTTGCATAACCTGCCCTTAACCCAGGTTTGCTCAGTGTATATTCAAAAATATATCCAATCGTGATACCCAACTTTGTAAGGTTCATAAGACAAATTAGGTTCGATTTCTTTCTCACTTTTCTAGAGTATCCAACCAAAATTTAAGGAGGTCTACCGGTCTACCCAACAAGAATGGGGATGTAGTCGTCATGATGAACGTTTCGCCCAGGGGGTAAGCAAATCCTTAACACTTTGACGGGCGATCATCCTGTTCCCGATTGAAATTGCCAAAAAGTGGGACAGCGTCTTCTTGTTTTTGGGCACACCCTAGATTCCCTAGATCGCTGGTAAACATGCCTGGTTGCAACATCCCTGTCCCAATGATTGGATCTGGTTGTTTATTTGTCGATCATTTATTGGTGAATCCATCCTGTCCCATGGTCCCAAATGTGAAAACCGTCCACGTCCAGCACCGGTTGTCCCCCTAACGCATCAGCCCTTAAGCAAAGAGCTGCAGTCACCAGAAATTATCGCAATAAACCATCCAGCAAGCTCGGGGTACCCCCATGACTATAGAAACTTTCATATATCCCAATATGTTCAAACGTTTTTGGTTTATAAGCCTCATTAACTATAGTATATCTACGTATATCTACCATAAACCATAGTTAACCCCCCATTGTTAGAGATGTTTTGGGGGCCATGGCACCACACCGGTCCTGGCCGTGCTCCTGAAGAAGTGTCGGGTCCGAGGCCGTTGGGACCTCGGAGCGTCAACTCATGGGACTATATATGATCTATCTATGAATATGGGACTATAAATTAGATCATTATCCATGAATCTATCTATTACATCTATATATATATTATTATATATATTATTAGATATATATATATATATATATCCCAAAGGATCCAACATCCAAATCTGGTTGGTGGTTGACCTACCCCCCTGAAAAATATGAGTTCGTCAGTCGGGATGATTATGTCCTATATACGGAAAGTCATAAAATTCATGTTCCAAATAATTCCAAACCACCAACCAGCACAATGATGTAATGGGATTTTCTGGTGAGTTCATGAGAAAAGTGTTCATTGCAAACATGGGTAGGTACAGGGAAACGACAAGGTCACGCCTAAGTCATGCCTAGCGTGTTTTTGAATGGCATTTACCATATCCAAACTCCAGAGTTCCTATGCGTTCTTGCTAAAGGCACGACTTTTGCGAAACACACTTCCCCAAGGCACAACGATTTTTTCCTAAAACAGGTACGACTTTGTCAGATGCCTGTAACCTGGGGCCCCCAAACGATAGCTAAGTTGGTGAACAAAACTCCAATAACTATATATAGTTTATTATACTTATAACTTATAACTATAGTTAATGGGGTTTATAAACCAACTTATCTGGGGGGGCACCACATTGTAGGCAACCTCTGATAATTCAAGAGTTTGTGATGGAAGCCATGACCTATATTCAGTAAGATGATTTACCTGCTAAGAATGATGATGTTCCCTACCTATGTTTATATAAATGACCAGAGGGTACCCTGGAAAAACTTGGTGACATCAATTTCACCTAGCTGTTGGTTTCTCTCCACCAAACATGAGGATGTTCCAAATTTTATGACCTCAGCTCAATGCTGGAACTGTGGCCACCATTGTTGGCGCAGTTGCTGTCCCTTCCAGTTCCTGCCGTCGTGACCAGGACACAAAGGGGGAGGTGCAGCAGTTCTGTCCTGCTATCGTCAATCTGGTCAATATATCTATAATCTATAATATACATGTACATATACATAAACATGTACATATACATATACGTTACATGTACAAATACATATCCATATAATATGTTGTTACATACATACATACATACATATATATATATAATACGTGTTTATTTGTTGATCTTATAACCTTAACGGCCGAGATTGGATGAACCCCAGCTTCACCCATGGTTTGACAGAAAGTCCCTGGAAAGTCAACCCATCAAATGTAATCAAAAAAAATCCAGTTTGAGGGGTTGATAATCTTGATTTTGATTTGAGAATTATCTAGTTCATAGACAAATAGCATATATAAAACCATAATAAACCATAATAAACCATATATATATAGTATTAAGCCATTGATTAACCATAATCCCCACATCTTTTATCACAGCAAAACGCCGCTCGCTTGATACGCGCCTCGCGTGGAGATGTGGGCGAAGGCCTCAGATCGGCAGATTGGATGATCGACGATCGGTCGCTTCTGAAAAGGGGATTCCCAAAACAATACTGGTGATGACTAACAGTTCGCCATGGATGGCCCTAATCGAAATAGATGATTTTCCCAGCTAGAAATTCAGAAACCTCCATAGAAATATGATTTTTCACATGATTTATCCATTGAAAATGGTAGATCTTTCCATAGTTAATGATGGTAAATAGTGGTGAAAATAGTGGTTAATGGATGGTGAATGGATAATAATGGTTAATGGCAAATTATCTGGTTGGTGGTTGAGCCCTACCCCTCTGAAAAATATGAGTTCGTCAGTTGGGATTATGACATTCCCAATATATGGAAAAATAAAATTCATGTTCCAAACCACCAACCAGAATAGGTTTCTAATGCTATACTGATCTCATTTTGGATGATCTTCGATACCGACTTCGGAAGCCTCCGAAAAAAAAAAAAAAAACAATGATTGTTTCGATATGGACATGTTACAGAAGCAACTTTCTCTAGACCAGAGATGTTTCAGGCCGTCATTTTAACAGTCGGTCGCAGGCTGAGACTCCAACAGATACGTGGGCACTGGCAGCTCTGATGGCGACTGAACCACCCCTGCAGCAGGAGCTTGTCTAAACAGCTGGAAAAACCAGGCAACCTTTGCGTCACCTCAGACTGGTGCGTTGCTGAGTTGTTGTCAGTATCATTGACCATTGATATGATATGATATGATATGATATGATATTGCTAGCTATGCTATGATACGATGGTAATTTCAGAATATGAAAATAATGTGATTCACTTCGTGTCTTCACTGATATGGTCCTAATTTTGACGTATCATTGGGTTGGTTTAAGGGAAAATCTTAACCGGAAACCATGGTTTTTACCATCAAATATAGAGCTTTCCGGTTAAAATTTTCCCATCATCCAATTCTATGAACGTCGTATTCACGTGGCGAACCTGTCACTGCCATGGCCTGAAGACGACTGATAGGAAGCTGCAGATCTGGACTTCATGGCTGAACTCGCGGCATCTGCCTGGATTGTGAACTGACCATATGGAGGAAACTCCTGAAATATAGCTACCCTCTGGTAAACATACAAAAAACTATGGAAAACCATAGGAAAATGGAGGTTTACCCTCTGGTAAACATACAAAAAGCTATTGAAATGGCCATCTATGGTGGATTTTCCCATGAAAAATGGTGATTTTCCATGGCTATGTTAAATTACCAGAGGCTACCCCAAACCATAGGTTTTTTACCGGTTTTGCCATCGTACCCAAACACAAATGGATGATTTTCGGGTAACCCAAAATGAAACGAAACCTCCATATATGATAGGATATCGCCAGAATACGCCAAACTATCATCTTGTACTCCCCTGGTTGGTGTAAGATGCGTATAAAATTGTATGAATGGCAATGGAACGTAACACTAATATGCAAACAATTGCAAAGGTGTTTTCTTGGACTTGGCTGTTCAACCACTGTGCGGTCATGGTGTCACCAGGTCACCAAGGTGACCGGGATTGCAGCCAGCGTTTCTGGCTCCTGGGCGTCACCGTGTTTCTGGTTCTTTGCGTTTCAGCATGTTTGAGACCTAGATATTGTTTCATTGCTGGAGGTTTCCAACGATGGTACGGGTCATGGTCTTAGGATTGGGTCCTAAAACACGAGAGGCATGCCGGACTAGATCCTCTAGATGAAGAAAGGGTTACAAAATTGGTTTGCAGTAAGTTTGAACAGGACTACTGACGATGAAAAAATTATGCGTCCTTGTAGTGGTTTATTGACTCGAGGGAAGCAACAGAGCATAGTCCAAAACAGCAGTTCCAGATTCTGATGCCCCTAAGCATGTTATGGAAACATGTGAAAACCAAAGAGAGAATCTGGAGAATGCCTGCCAGCCGCTGCTTGTATCACCAGTCACCGTCCCGCTTAAGCACTCAATATCCGGGTGCAGTCCTAAATAAATATGACTATGGTTGTAACCTGGATACTCATGAAATGGGATGACTCGGTTGGGGAACATACCAACCTTTACTACGTCCCACTTGGAATGTTGATGCCTCAGTGAATTTCTCCATCCCATGAGCAATTAAAAACCTATCAGCCCCAGGAGGCGAAAAAACTCCAGGCTGCTCCTGTCGGACCGAGGTGGGTGAAGGCCTAAGGAAAGTGGTAAAGGCTGACACAGCACAAGGGACAATGGAGATGGGATTAGAATGGAAATGATAGAATATAATATAGTCATGTCAATATATCAGATCAGATCAGATCAGAATCAAAAACAAAATATGTCATGTCATGTCATGTCATACAATATAATAAAGTATCTCATTTATCATATATCATATGGCGTGTACAATTTATCATGTATCGGTCACCGCATATATCATGCCTATCATGATACGTATCAAATCATATATAGAACTATAATATACAATATATCCTATCTCAAAAATCGTACTATATATCATGAATGTATATATCTTCCACGGCCTTTTGTGTCGGTATGACGCGGCGAGCTGTTGAATTAGAGGTCTATAGACATTCCCAAGATTATCCACTGCGTTTACGGTCAGGGCCATGATGGAAGTCGTTGCCAATACGGTCTCCGCAATGCACAACAGTAATGAAATGCATCTGGACAGAATGCATATATATATATATAATTATATATATATTATACATATATACATACATACTTATATACGTAAATCATACATTCAAGTACATAAAGCTATGCATATGCATAATATATAGCGGGTTAGAAAATTCGAATGGAACTTCGATATCGCCAACAGCAATGATCGGCGTAAGTGTTGGGTGTGTTGAGATGCTGATAGGCTGACACGGCAATTCCGCAGGCAAAACGCAGACCAGTTGGTGGTTTCAACCCACATAAAGGAAGACGTCGCAACCCAGAAGATACCCTCTGGTTATTTAACATAGCCATGGAAAATCCCCAAAATAAATGGAGGTTTTAGTGGGAAAATCATCCATTTCTATGGGCCATCATTTTCCATGGTTACGTTAGTCATAACCAGAGGGTAGTATGATTATACCCTCAAACATGGCCTCAAACATCGGTCTTTCATACCGCCACCAAGAGGGTGTTTTGAGCCCATCTTCAGGGATGGAAAACAGAAGATATTCGCAATCACCAAACATTTTTTTCGGTGAAATCACCATTGTCTCCATTTTGGTTCTTAAAATGGTTTTAGATAGAATATGATAGAAACTAATAGAATTTATTGTTCAAAAAGGAAAACTTCATGATGATCTTCATGGCTACATCCAGCCAGCTCTACAGCCTGGGCTCTCCAACACTTCCTCCGTGGGCACAGGCAAAGCATCCGGCAAGCCTTCGGCTGCTTCGTGGGTTCCTGCAGATCCAGAGCGGTTGATCCCCTGGACTTAACGCCCCCAGGGGCCCCATGGACCTTCTCCATGATGAAACAGTGCCAATCTTAGCTACCATGCAAAAAAATAAATTCTTAGTTGGTTAGTAGATAATCCCATTGATACCAACAGACTAAAGGATTAAAGTACCCATCCAAGATTGACCTAGTAATAGTTGCTGTCATGTTTTTTTTCGAATCCATCATTTCTGGTGAGTGCTTAAGATGCGCGGGGAAAGGGATTCACCGATCAGCAGGGCAGCGAAAGTTGGGACTGCTGAAATATCCAAAAGGACGGGAACTGTTTGGAATACAAGACTTGAATATCGCCAACAATCATCCAAAAATCCGGAAATTAAGATGGTGTTGGCCCAGCGATCCGAATTGTTTTGGACTCTGATGGGTGATGTTCCTACTAGAATCTTGGCCTTGTTTGGGTTCCATTTTTTCCCCAAACAGTGTGGCTACACACCCTTGGGGTTCTTACAGTAGCTGCTAAGGCCGGGCGTTCTTTCGAGGTAGTCTCATACATGCACGGCATTTTTGATGACTTTTACCACAAACATGCCCTCGTGAGATGTCCATGTGCATTGCGACTGCGTCTCGTGACTTTGGGTCTGTCAGATCGCTCTCCCTGTGCCGCGGTGCGAATGTTGCGCTCGCTCGCGCAACCCTCTCATCACTTTGGACCTCTCAGATCGCTCTCCTTGCGGCGCGATGCGAATTTGCTATCGCTCACACAAACCTCTCGGCACTTTGGGCGTATCAGATCGCTATCATTGTGGCGTGTGGTGTGGCGCGGTGTTCATTTTTATCGTCAAGGAGATCTTGCGCAGAGATCTTGACAAGTAGGTTTTTTTAAGAGAGCTTGTGCAGAGATCTTGCCACGGAGACCTCTCATAGAGATCTTGCACAGAGAGCTTGTACAGAGATCTTGTAAAGAAATCTTGCCAAGAGGTCTCTTACCGAGATCTTGCCAAGAGGGCTCTTATAAGGAGCTTGCGCAGAGATCTCTGAAACAGATCTTGCCCAGAGACCTCTTATAGGGAGCTTGTACAGAGAGCTTGCCAAGAGACCTCTTGTAAAGATCTTGTACAGAGACACTGCACGGAGATCTGTTGCAGAGATCTTGCTGAGAGGTATCTTACATAGATCTTGCCAAGAGAGCTCTTATAGGTAGCTTGGACAAGGACCTCTGAAACAGATCTTGCCAAAAGACCTCCTGTAGGGAGCTTGTACAGAGATCTTGCCAAGCGGCCTCTTATAGAGATATGTACAGAGATCTTGCAGCAATAAGAGGTCGCTTTCAGAGATTTTGCCAAGAGACTTTTAGAGATCTTGTACAGAGATCTTGCCGGGAGACCTCTTGAACAGATCTTGTACAGAGACCTGGTGAAGAGAACCGGGATCTTGTTCAGAGATCTTTTCGAGAGAGCTTGAACAGAGATCTTACTCTGAGATCTCTTGCAGAGATCTTCTGTGGAGATCTCCTATAGACACCTTGTACAGATAGTCTTACAAAGGGATCTTGCACAGCAGCTTCTACAGAGCACCTGTCACGAAAATCTTGCGCACAATCTTCTACAGAGATCTTCACAAAGGGAACTTGCAGAATCTAACCTGGTATCTCTTCTTCCAGAGACCACCTTGAGAAGGGTCGCTCTTGTCCCGCTAGCTTGGAGCCACTGATTGTGCTGATTGTGGGGTCCTTTCAACCTTTCCCTTCAGCTAACTACACACTGTTTGGTGGTTTCAGTCCCATGATCTGAGACTTTACACCGGAAACGATGGGCCATTTCACCCACGTAGGTGCTCACATCCCAAAAATGTTGCCAGAATCCGCAACACGTTGGTATTCTGACTTACCTAATCTGTGGGGTTCTTGGTTCTTAGTTTTCATCCACAAACACCAAGGCTCCAATGTACATCTACACACGTAGGATTTTTTCCGATGGGATGTTTCTTTTCCGTTTTCATGAGCATCGCCTTCTACATGGGGAACTCCCATCTGATGCCTGGTGACTTCTAGTGGGAGATGTTCGCGCAAAAATCGGGAGTTAAGAACACTCGGGATTTGCGCAGCAAGAATATGGACTGAACCATCGTGGAAAGGGATTTCATGAAAAATGGGGATTTAGCACCATCAAAAAGGGATTTAACATGACTTAACATGACTTAACATGCTTTAAGCCTCAAATACCTGGTGTGTTTCACCATCAAAAATGAAGCTGATCCACATGAGGGACCATCGGCATCATCCACCCCGGATAATTCTCCTGCTACAGGACTCGTGACTGCCTAAAAGCACACGCCGTGGTCAACGCTTTGAGTCTCATCTTGCTTGAAGGCATGGGCTTGCAGATGGTTGGTGACAATAATGTCCTTTTGGTGAAAATAGAGGGGCCGGGAGCTGGTATACCATCTATCATCATAGAAACCTGTTGTTAAAGGGGTTTGTTCAACCCCCTCTATTAATCAACCAACCAACGGGAAAAGGATGGAGGTCAGGCTGTGACCCGGACTGCAGTGGGTGGCGCCACGGTCTCCAATAGTTCCTGCAAAGTTGACGGGGCAGTTGGCAGCAGCACGTCCCCAAAAAAGATGGTGGTTACATTCACTATGTCAAGAATAGATACAGCTCGGAACCTTTGACCAAAATAGTTTGTTTTTGCTATGCCAAAATAGTTTGGACTGAATGGATGGTTTGGTACAGACCCTGAGACTGTCCGGTTGAAGATTATGTCAAGGCTACAGTATAAGACCGAGGGCTCAACCACAGTGAAGGTCTGTCAAACTTTACATCCCGGAGTGTTCCAAGTGTCTTCCCGACATTTGTCTCAATGCATCTGGGAACAAAATTGCCCATGATGTTGCCTTCCTGGATAGCTGTTGCCAACTTTGAGACATTTGTCTCAAACTCCTGAACCCCAGGAACAAAAAACACGAAACATGCAGAGGATGCATCTTGCGGCGATGATGGTGATGGCCTCAGAGTGTGGATTCCAGGGCTGCTACGGAATGACCATTGGCCCAGGCGCCCACCCGAATCGTTCGTTGATCATATGGGGGCGACGAAAGAAGATCCCCAAAACTGGTCCAAAACTGGTCGCAATGAAGAGGATACTACTGGGAGGTAGTTAAGGTCTTGGAACTCCTGATATCGGCTTTCAACATAAAGTAAATGTTTTGCGGTCTGGCTTTGTCAAATCCCACAAAAAAGAACACAAAGGGTTGAAGCAAAGAACTTTTGAGAGAATATCGCAGACAGCAAACGCCAATCCTACTCATGTCCAGTTCAGAACAGTTCAAAACAAATCAAACCTAATGACCTAATCCTAATGATCCTGATGCCATTCCTACCATGGGCAGCCGGCACATAGGTGGGCACTGGCATCTCCACAGGTGAAGGCGCTTCTCCTCATGGGATATTTTCTGGATATCTGGTTCTTCGGCATGCCGAAGTTTTAATGGTCACATGATGTCGTATGCATCTACAGAAAAAAAGTGTGGTTTATATTGGTTTATGTGGTTTAAAACCAGAAAGGGAAAACAGGGGAAAAAAAAGACAGACTCCCAGAGATGGTTAATGTCAAAATTGTGGAGGAGCTGGTGATTGGGAACACCAACTTCGAGACACCAAGTTCGAGACATCAACCCCGACATAGACCACAAAAATACACAAAAATGGCCCCGGGATATGTCCCTACAAAAACTTGCAATTTGTGTGGTGCCCACATTATATTTCAGAGGTGAATCTAGATGATTGTAGGTCAAACAATCATATCCCCCCTCGAAAAAGAAAAATGAATGTAGCCAATATACCACATCTGACCAAAAAGAAATTGATTTCGAGTTTCCTAGACTGGTTTAAACTGGTTTCCTAAACGTGACCTGGGTTTTTTAAAACAAAAACTGTGGTGCCTTTGGTACCCTCTGGTTCACGTTTACATAACGAACTGGAAAATCACCATTTTCTAGCTGGGTAAATCAACTATTTCTATCACCATGTTCAATAGCTATGTTAGTCATTGCCAGAGAGTTTTCTTATTATCACCAAAATACAGATGTACAACAATTTTCCATTCAATAGCTATGTGGCTGTTTACCAGAGGCTATCTCTTAACGTGACCTTCCCCGCCTGGTCTTCGCGTGGCTACCGTCACTGTTCTCGCCACGGTGCCTGTGCCTGCGGTGCCTGTGGCCACTTCGCTGGTGGCGGCCTCAGTACGTCCATTTTAAGCCGGGTATCCTATAAACCATAGGAAAACCATAGGAAAACCATAGGAAAACCATAGAAAAATGGAGGTTTACCCTCTGGTAATGACTAACATAGCTATTGAACATGGCCATGTATAGTTGATTTGTCCCATTAAACATTGTGATTTTCGATAGCTATGTTGGTTTACCGGAGGGTAATGATATTAACCAGCTGGGATGATGGATGATAATGGTTTTAACAGTGGTCTATGGATGGTGAATAATGGATAATAATGGTTATAATAATGATGGTTAATGGATTGTTGATGATTAAGAATGGTTAATTATGATGGTTAATTATGGTTAAGGATGGTTAAGGATGGTTATAATAATGATGGTCAATGAGGGTTATAATAATGATGGTTGATTATGGTGTTAATAGTGGTTAATGGATGGTGAATAATGGATAATAATGGATAATAATGGTCATTTTTTTGATATGATACCCTCTGGTAACATACAGAAAACTATGGAAAATCACCATCTTTGAATAGGTAAATCAACTATAAATGGGGTATGTTCAATAGCTATGTTAAATTCCCAGAGGGTAACCAGTATTAACCCATATAATGATATCTGGGCTATCCCCATGATATATAATGATCCAAATGGTCGTATCATACTTATATATCCATGTCATGTTGTATATATATATATATATGTATGTATATGTATATATATATATACCCATATATGTATGTATGTATGTATATATATATATCCCCATGATACTTACTCTTATATCCCCATCTTTCTGGGCAAATTATAATGATTCACTAACCTGAAACTTGCGGCCATTTTGGGATGATTCCCCTTATTAACCATGATTCCAGGCTTCGGGAGAACAGTGAGGTCGTTATGATTTGCCCAGATGTATGTAACATGTATCATTGCATGATTTGATAGATGTTGAGAGTGTATGATCATTAACAAAATACATTCATATCTTTTTGTTGGGTGTTTTTTCTGTTTGTTGTGTATTTCTATAAATATCATATCTAGATTCTATGGTTTATGGCGTTATCAAGTTGGATCATCCCATGGCTAACCCTCTGGTAATGACTAACACTTCGTTATGGAACATGGTGATAGAAAGTTCGTGGATTTACCCATGATTTACCTATTAAAAATGGTGATTTTAACCATAGTTATGTGATTTACCCATGGAAAAATGGTGGATCTTTCCAGTTCGTTACGTTTACACATTGACCAGAGGCGAAAAGTTCAACGCTGGACATGTTGGCATTTGCGTCACGAATTCCTCATCTGTGTCCACTGTGTCCAAGAGTGGAGGGGGGGGGGTCCAGGTTCCAATCTCCTCGCACTCAATACTACTAAAGAAGTCAATCCTTCACATGGAATCTCTAGACTTTCCGGAACCGGTCATTGAAACCTCTTTATGCAGCCTTCCAAAGTTTCCAACACCTTCATCTTTACCGCTCAACGTTTGAAACCTTCTCGAATCTTTAGCTGGAAGGCTCTGGGGACCTCTGAAATGCAATTCACCCAAACTCCGCATTGATTTCAAAGCCTTTCAGAAGCTTCCAGATCCCTGCACGATTCCACACGATTCCTCAGAACCTTCCAGCTAGATCAGTTGGGAGCAAAAATTCCATCACAGATCCATTTGAGCCAGGAAAAATACCCCTATCCCATCCCATTCTACTGGTTGCTTCATAGTTATGTCTAGCATCGTTTATTGCAATCCCCATTCAACCAGATAGTTTTTTTCCTCATGAATAACCTATCAACTATGAAACTATGATATGTTTAATGGCTCAGTTGGGTCCCCAATATCTAAGCGAAAAAAAATATGAGTATATTTCCATGTCAATATATTTTCTTCTGGCTCCATATATACTCTAAGTAAATATTGCCAATCCTCATATAATCGAAAAAAAAAAAAAAACATAATATGTTCCAATCCTCATATAATCCCCATATATAATCTGTGTCCAACCGGAAAAAAAAAAAATGGTGCCATACGGTGCCCGGGTGCCCGTGCCCGCGTGGGCACCGTCACAATCTCAGTGGCCTCCTCAAACTCCTGTGGATGTGCACATTAGTCTAGCATTTCTGGCATATCTGGAGTATAGGCAGAAATATTATATCTATATATTATATGTATAATTATATATATATGGGGATGGGTCAAAACCCTGGTACCTAGTGAACATCAAAATAGCTGGTAAATGGATGTTCATCCCACTAAAAATGTATCTATAGGTATTGACCCATACCCATATATATATATATATATGTGCTGACATTTTATCTGACATTCTATGTGACATCTTGCACTCGCAATTGAGGTCCGGCAGTGCCCACTGAGATCTGGAGCTCGCAGTTGACGCAGAGGCGGAGTCGTCGTCGGAGGTCGTGCCGGAGGCGGAGGCGGGCAGCTCTCAGAAAAACTAGAGACCCTCAACCGGCACGGATCTGACCAGCAAAAATGATCCTTTAACGTTAATACTGGTTGATACTGATAGTGATATGCCATAAATGATCATTATCCACCATTAATGGAATATTATTCATGCATCAAACATGTGAATTTAGCCTTGAAAATTGAGAACATGACTTTGCCCTTGAAAGACCTGGGATTCAATCAACGTGTATTTCGGATGAAACCGGCAACTTTGGACTTTTGGTCAGCAAACAAATGTGCATGTCAACCAGCCCCGAAATTAGAAATTACCCTCTGGTACCTATGGAAAATCACTATTTTTGATGGGTAAATCCACTATAAATGGCCATTTTCAATAGCTATGTTAAATTACCAGAGGGTATATGAAATTATATTTAAAAAAAACAAACTGCCGGATGAAAACGCTGCTTGTTTGCCTTCCATTGATGTGAGGATCAGCAACCCCACTTCGTATCAGCCTCTGATGGCATGCCCAGCCCTCTTTTTTGCGTCCTCCGGAGCCATGGTGGGCGAAGGCCTTAGCCAGGTATCTTTGCCAAAGTCTCTGACCATCTCTGACCCCTCCTTTGGATCACTGGGCATCCCTGCACAAAGGTAGGCACTGGCATCTCAGAGGGCGACACTGGAAGACTGGAACCTGTGCCAAGCTTCGCCGTCCACATTGGACACAAAATGGACACAAAATGAATAGGTAAATTGGTGATTGACCGATTCGCCAATGAATTTAGGGGTACAAGTACCCTTTTTTCAGACACGCCCATTCTTTGCCGACGTGAGGTCACTGGAATTTAGCCAACATGTGGCCATCAATCTGTTTGCCAACTGTCCCATAGTGGTTTCCAAATCATGTAGGTAGATAGATAGATAGGTAGATGGATAGGTGGATGGATAGATAGATAGATACAGTAGATAGATGGATAGATGGATGGATAGATAGATGACTGCTAAAATAAGTGTCCAATCCCATTGTTTCTGTATCATTTCTCGGCTCCCAGACTGAAGCGACTGCTGCCCAATTGGCCACTACTTGCTGCCGGCCGGGGGGGCCGCAGCTCAGCCTGTTCAGCCTGGGGCTGCAAGGATGAACAACAAATGCTAAGCAAATTTCAACCAAAATGAAATCACAATGTGCCAAAATCTGCAAAAGTGAGTCAAACATGTGCAGGGGAGACTTGAAACATGACAAACATGTCAAATCATGGGCACAAATTCGGACAAATATCGAAAACACATTGGAAAAACACGGACAAAAATATCGACACATGGGAAGCAATGGTGAATGGTGAATGGTTGGTGTTGTCTCAAATAATTGTTATTGATGTTCTATCCCTAAAAATGGGAGGACGAGGAGGATGACTGTCAGGATGAGGAAGATGAGGAGGAAGATAAGGAGGAGGAGGAGGAGGAGGTTGTTGTTGTTGTCGTTGTTGTTGTTGTTGTTGTTGTTGTTGATCATGATCATGACCATGAGTCATACCCACATTGGTAAAACTCATTAAAACTCGTATGTAGCAAACCGAAACGGTGGATGTAACCAACAAGAACCAGGGATAAAGGATAATATTCATACAGGATGGGCCCCCCAGTTATAAGTTGCTTTATAAACCATTATAATCCCCATTAACTATAGTTATATCTACCATAAACCATAGTTAAGCCACTTATATCGCAACTGAACGCTATCTGAAGGGGGCCTCCAGGAAAATCGTGTAGAACTTAGATACAGCAACTGGGCCTAAATAACCCACCACTGCGCCATCTCAAAGCCCGGATTTTTTTCAGGATCCCCAAATTGGTGGGTCCCATCCCGGGATGTCCACCACTGATCAACTGATCATCTGAGTGGTGTACCTGTTGGACAAAAAAAAAGTATGGCGAGTTGATGGATGAAATACCCTCTGGTTATGTCAAAATAGCTATTGAAAATGGCCATAGAAATAGTGAGTCTTCCCCATGAAAAAAATGGTGATTTTCAATAGTTATGTTAAATTACCAGAGGGTAATCCATGAAATTCAAGTGATCATAAAAATCATCCATGAATTGCCACTTCAAATTTCATGGATGAAAAATTAAACCCCGTTGTACAAAAAAAAGCTCAATTTAATCCCCAAACTAATCATCAACCAACGGACCAACTGGGTCTTTTGAAACTGCTCACTTGGCTACCAGTCAATTCTCTATATATATATATAGGTGACTGCCAAATGGGTTTCCAAATCTATTGCCAATCCAATGCACCAATATATCTATATATATATATACACAGTTGCTATTATACATATGTAACTAGATCATTCACTAATTGAAAATCAACAAAAACCTGGATAAATCATAATCTTACTGGTGCTTAGCAGGGAATGGATGGGTTGCTGGGGGTTGCTGGGGGTTGCTGGGGGTTGCTGGGGGTTGCTGGGATGACATTACGAATGTGATGACTGGGATCATTCCCGAAAAATCCCTACGTCAGTAAGCACCAGTGTCAGGAATTCACCAAGGTGAAATTTGTTGGCCAACCTTCCAGGTCCTAAAAAAGGTCCGCCATAGCGTGGCGTCACGGCACCTCTTCCTCGTCTCTGAAAGCCGACGTGGGCGATGGCATCTGGGTGGGCACCGGAAGATCCGCGGGTGACGACCTGGTGACGTCATGGGATTTTATGGTGATGTCAGGGGATTAATTTTTATGGTGATTCATAGAGGATTTAGTCTACAAAAATGAATCAGTAACCTCTAGCAATTCAAGAGTGATGGAACCCATGGCCTATCTAGTTCGATGATTTCCGCATTGAACGTGGTGATTTATCATAGCAAACTGGTAACCATATTGATGAATATTGATGGTTGATGTTTTTAGGGGATATGCGGAATATGAACTCACAAAAATCGATATATGATGAACTGATGGGATATCATCAACATGTTTTGGGCGTTTGTTCAGAAGGGATGCCCCGTTGTACGGCCATTTAACAAAGCCACACAATGACCATGTAGATTCAGATGTGTATATATATATATATACATAGTGAAAATCATATCTGATGGAAATAAAGCATGTACTTTACAATCATATATGATGGAAGATTTATATAGAATCAGTTGTGCCTAAATAAGTCAAAAATCCAAGGGGACCGTCGGTTTTTGGATTCGAGTCACACTTTGACCTGCACAGATCCCGGGAACAAAAATCAGGATTTGACCACAATAACAATATAGACTATATAGATAACAATAACAATAGATATATAATGATATATAGACTATATTGAATGTAACCTATATATATATTATAAAAATATTGAGATATATATTATTATTGAGTCTAATATAACAATAACAATATATAGTATAACAATAACAATAACCACCAAGTTTATAACCGGTTATTAATGGTTATTAATGTTGAATGACTATACTGGTTGGTGGTTGACCTACCATCTTGAAAAATATGAAAGTCGGTTGGGATGATGACATTCCCAATAGATGGAAAAATAAAAAATGTTTGAAACCACCAACCAGATATAGATAACAAATGACAACAACAAGTAAATTCAAATGAGTTTAAGTGCGTAGATGGCTGGGAATAGGGAACAATATTCAATGATTCAACCAGCAAAATCTCTTGTGTACCCCAAGGTGCACGCCAAGGTGTACCCCAAGGTGCACGCCACTCGCTGGCTAACTCCCTATTCTTTCTGGTGAAATTCCCCTTCTTGCAGGTTGCCTTAGTCCCCATGGTTGCTGGCCAATTCCCCATTTTGCATGTTTCTCCCTTAAGTATGCTTAAGTCCCACTTTGGTCATTTAGATCATCTTAGAGTCATACTAAATCATCAAAAATCATATTGAGTTCTGTTACCATATGTTACCCATAGCGTTTTCATCATCATTTCCTGGAGCTTTTGTCTCCTGAGCCTCCGCACGGCACTCCGCGCGAGCGTTTGGGCTTCGGCGGCGTGGGCGGGCGCCGGGCGCCCCCAGGCAACGTGCCCGGCGTGGGCGCCGTGGGCACCGAGGGGTGCGAGCCCGGGGGCACCGTGGGCTGCGAAGTGATGCTCTCAGTGGGCTCAGGCACCTCAGGCACCACCTCGATTTCCAAGTGCCAAGGCACTTACCGCAGTAGAAAATTTGGGGCATATGTAATGCATATGTGATAGATAAGAAACTTGATCGAACTTCATCCCATGTCATCTGATCCAAAGTATACTATACATAGTGAACTTCATCCCATTTAAGTTCCAAAAAAATCTTGTGAATTCTTGGCACGAATTGATATGTTTGATGGCCAGAAGATTACGTCACTGACCTACTGAACCAAGTTTATTGGAAATGTAATTTGCCAGTGATCTGTAGTGATCTGTTCTTTTGATTAGGGCATTGCATATCCAGTCATCTACCTTGCTATCCAGTGGTTTTTCGGTGATTCCCAAGAGGGTAGCGAGATAATTAATTCATCCATTGTGATTGTGGCTTTGTCCAAGATGCAGTGGTCTATCATCATGTTCTCGATAAAAAGAATCCCCCCCTTTCTGGACAACCCCCTAGGGAATAGTATGTGCTCATGCCGCTCATGCCCATACTCAGAAGCACCCGATCAACCGAGCAAATGAAAAGGACAAGCAGTTGACACAGCTTTTGCAAAAGAACTGACATCAGTTTGGTATGGGTCAAAATTGATATTCCAATGGAACCACCCAATTGGGTAATGTTTAGCATTCCACGATATTAAACAAACCATTTTGGGGAAGTCATTTGACCAAATCTGGTGAGTTAGTAGAAAATGGTGCCAAAGGGGGGCAGATCTCAGATTTTTTCATGCTCCTTTCCGACACTTTGCACCTGCTCTTTGCACCTACTATGTTTTTTCGGATGCGCTGGCTTCTCATTCAACACCTTACAAAGTACCCTCTGGTAAACTAACATAACTATGGAAAATCACCATTTTCAATGGGTAAATCCACTATTTCTATGGCCATTTTCAATAGCTATGTTAGTCATTACCAGAGGGTACCCTTTGCAAATGAATTCCTGTGATATAACACTTCTCTATCGAGCCTGTGCCAAACACAACCGTTCGAAATCGGCATCGAGCCAGGACTCACCACAGTTGACGGATGGTGATGAAAAAATCGGTTTACAGATACCCAAACGACAAGTTGCTGGTGAAACAGTCTAGAAATCATCAAAATCGCTGGCATGGCTGGAGCTTCACTCCGAGACAATATGGGAAGTTCCAACAAATCTCCCCCAACCTATGGCTGTCGTCTCCAAATGGCTTTCTCTGAAAATCGAAAAATCGCGAAAAATCACCATGCGATCTTTTGGATCGTGGTTGATCATCTCTCATTTTGTGGGCAAGGCCATCATGATCATGATGTTTGCAATATCCCATTCATATCCCATGGACCGGTGAGGTGAACAAAAAGCCACAGCTGCCCATGTCTTGGGTCCAGACCCCTACGGTTTCGGTGGGATGATCCTTGGCCATGTCGAGTCACGCTGATCTGCATCTATCCACCCATCCAGGAAGATTCATCTTTATACGGAGGTGTCCAATTCATGAGAGTACCCCCAAATCATCCAAGTAAAACCATGACTTATATTGATTTACTGAAAGCCATGGTGACTTGGAGATCAAGTCACCATGACCTAAGAAACATGAAATCCCATGAAAATTGCTAGTCTCTAGAGACTCTAGTGGCTTAAACCCACATGAAACAAAAAAAGATGAATCCCCAAGCCCCACTCCATTGCCACGATCTGAGGCACCAAGTGAAGGTCATCCGTGGGGGAAGGCCTGAGAGCCAAGAAGATCATCCGTGGCTTAACATGTATAGTGTATATACATACACATAATATATGGGTCTATATATAAATATATAATATATGTATGTATACACATTTACATATTTTCATATATATATATATACATCGATACATATTCTGCGACATATTTACTTTTGATATTTTGACAGCGGATATGGCTTGAAATTCAGGCTTGCCGGTTCTTCGAAGGATTGCTGTGAGGCAAAGCCGCCAACAAAAACGGAGTGTTTGAGCAACCCAAAGAACGAGATTAACCAATGGGCAAACCCCTAAAAGCATTGGTCTTGTGTACATCAACTCCAAAGATATTGGGGTATCAAAAAAAATGCTGACAATAACATGTGTTCCATTGATGATCTATCTTAGCAGTGGAACCTCATGCAGCCCTCAGGTATCCCTTGCGCCAAGAAAATCTTTGGCACGCGACACATAGGTTGGCACTGGCATCTCGGAGGGCGATGGAACACTGCTTCCTGTCCGAGAAGAATTGTGACTGTTTAACGTGGACAATGTGCATAAAGCCATTTCAGAGAAAATGTGCATAAAGCCATTTCATAATCAATAAAATTCAATAGTAGTAAAAACAATACGCTAAAAAGCAATGTGTATATAATAATAAAATAAAATTGCAATGAAAAATCCTGGACCCCAATATACCCCGATCTGATTCTTAGCAATTACATCAAGCATCTAGTTGCATCTTCCAGCAGACTCAATGCCAACTGTGCCCCAAAAAGAGCAGATAGAGTTGGTCAACGGAGTGATGGGATGCACACATCAATCTCAGAGAACACACATGGTGCTGGCACCAGGCATCTCCTCCAAATATGAGTAAGCGTGTACGTATACTCTGTGATTCTGTACATGTGTGTACATACCTGTGCATTGTCATTTACTTGTTTCGATGATTTTCGAAAAGCACGTGGTACTGGGTTTAACCCCCTAAATGAAATAGACAACCTGCCCTGGGTTTGCTGCTGCTGACGTGTAGTACTCGCTGTACTGCATACCGCTTTCGGGAAAAAAAAAGTACTGGGTTACTTGCAGGATGTCAGAAAACAAAATAGACATAAAGAGACTTTGAGCGGAAAATCTGCAGGGAGTTCCCCATACTTGATGGCAAAAAAAATGGAAGCTCCCCATGGTTTCCTGTTCATCTTCCCTTCATCCGAACTTGCGCCTGGAATCAGTCCACTGCTAAACTGTGGCAAGGGACCAAGTATGGCCTGTGCCGTCGTGGCCAGTGACCACTACCAGCTCTACCCATCAAACTATTGTGGTGGGAACTGTAAGGGGATTCTACCAACCCAAATGGGGAACTGAGCCATCCGAAAAAGAGTTTTACTCACCAAAGTCACTGGCCATCTCAGGAACCTAAATTGGAGGTACCTACCATATATAAGGCCTATATAAGGTCTATTTTCAGGGAATATCCCCACAAAATATGGCCTTATATGGATTTATATGGTACTAACGTACCTCCATTTTAGGATCCTGAAATTCCCATTGACAAAGTGGTTTTAACCATCTTGAAAAATATGAAAGTCGATGGGAAGGATTATCCCATACATTATGGAAAATAAAAAATGTTTGAAACCACCAACCAGCTAGGAATAACTAGTCATACCCCAAGTTGATGGCTCTTCGGGAGCCATCGTTGCAAGCTGTTGGAAAAAAAAAAACTGTCAAACCCGGCGATGGAAAATCTCCACATCATACAAGGTGATGCCCCGAAGATAGCTAAGTTGGTTTATAACTCCAATAACTAGGACTTATCGTAGATATATGTATAGTTAATGGGGTTATAAACCAACTTACAACTCAGGGGGCACCACATCATAATTCAATCATAGATTGTTTTATCCCTAAAAAACAACTTAGTTGGGATTTTGCATTGCCGGGTTACACTAGCAGAGGGTATCTTCCAACAGCTTTCTCAAGGTCGATCATCTTGTTACTCTCGTTTTAAAAATGCCATAATATATTGTTCTTGGATATATCTACAGTATATACCCATCCAACATGTGTTCCTCACTTATCCCGAACATTAATGGGTTATACAATGATTTGTGTTGGTGAACCCACAGATTTTTGGTTGTTAATCATCGTTCGCCATGTTTATAAAACACACAAAATGATTCCATATCCACAGTCGGAAAAAAAAGGAAACAAGAGTCTTGCAATTCCCAGGTATATAGGTTTGTCTGAAAATGGGATGCCCCCAGGACCGCTGGATTGCAGCAACACTTCATGTTCCGATTTATACATTGGCAAACTTGTAGAAAACCCACCTTTTGCTCATGCTAAACCCACCAATGTGATCCCACCACCAAAATGTGAATCCTCCAAAAATCGCCAGTACCTTTTTTTTCATTGTGGAATGACCATCCCCCATTTTTTGTGTATATTGATCTACCTCCAAATGGCGGGTTTAGCCATGACAATCCGACGTTTGGCCATGGAACATGGCCAATGTTTTTGACTGAAAATATGGTCCCCAAAAATTGGATGAAAACCAAATACGAAATATGGACCAAATCATTCTTTGGTTAATGGTTAATGGTTCAAAATTTTATATATTTACCAAATACGGAAACCAATATTTAATGGTTATAATCATGGTTTTAATCCAAATTGCGTGTGTGTTGCAAAGACACCAAGTTGAACAAAGCCATCTACCCCAAGAACTCTCGGTGATTTCCCATAAAATGCACACATCTGCTGAGTTCAGAAGGAGCTTTCCTAAAATGGGGCTACCACAACATGGGTGTACTAAGTCATGGTGTAATGACTTGGATGGTATTGGAAACCCCCATGGTATTGGAAACCCAAAAAACCCTCAGGAAAACTCACAGTTTACTATTGAAAATCACCACTTTTAGTAGGTAAATCAGAGAAGTAACTAAGTTCTAGGTCATTTTCATAGCTATGTCAAATTTCCAGAGGGTATCCATAGATTCGCCTCTTCTTCCACTTCCCCAGGTGAGGTGGGTGATGGCCGCTGTGTAGGCACTGGTAAGTCCCCAGGCGAAGTCCTGTGATTTCGACGTCGAACGAGCACGGATCAATGGGATATCAATGAGGATCTCATGGAAAATCATGGGATGTCCCATGGAAAAACTCACTTCCACTATTGAAATATATATATATACATGTATATATATATAACATATATATATACATACATATATATATCATATATATATACATGTATATATATATATATGTATGTATATATATATTATATCATGTCCCGAAACTTGAAAACAATGGAGATCATGGGGATATGCCTGCCAAAATGGGTATGAATGCTATTTCATGGTAATGCTTTGGGGCCAAAGAAGATTGGCAATGCTTTCCGATCTGGATGTAGGATGAACCCACAAAATGGCAATGTTGAGAGCAACAATCCTTCTGTCCCAGTGCATTTCCATGGGTACTTGGTTCAATATGTCAGTTGCAATGCGACAACTTCTCAAATCAATTCATGCTGTTCATGATTGAAATGTCCAGAACAGCATTAGGGTCTTGATCCACATCTATATGAAAATGGTTCTGGAGCAATCTATTGAAATTCCGTTTTGCATAGTTTAGCTGCATCTGTTAATTTAATTGATTGGGAAAATTGGTGGCGAAATGTTGCGAGTTCCTGTACCCAAAATGAGAAACAGCCTGACCATCTTCCCATTCTCCGTACATTGTACACGCAGTTTCGATGCAACTGTTTTGAGATTGGTGTGCCGTATCAAGCAACCACAGGTATCTCCATTTCAAAGAATGCCCACCACATCAATAAGACATAATAAAACCTGACATGTTATACATAAGTGAACAAAGTGCCCCATGTGTGTGTGTATGTATACATATATATATTAATATATATATATATATATACATACACATGTAATCTGTATAGACAGTTCCATATAACTCATTGAAATAATGTTCCAAATCAATTTCTTGGGACCTCTAGGTCAGATTGCTAGCTTCAAAGTTCACCCATTCACTTACCACAGTTTACATATCACAAAACAAAGGTGTTATAGTTCATATCTATACCTCATGAAATTGTTCTTTATTGCAAGCTATAACATGTTACGAGTACAACACCACAAAGTGCACGGCTTACCCCATGAATTCCTAGTTATATTATGTTCCAAGCGTTCATCACCACTTCCCCGATCTCCCCCGGGTTATCCGAGTTCCCCCACGGTGCCACTCCCGGCTGTCGGCGTCGCGTCGATGTGGTCAACGTGGGGACCGTGGTGACCCGCGACAAAGTCGAAGGCATGGTACTAGTGACCTGGGTGAAAATTTTCAGCAACTGAATGGAAGACACCTGAACTCTGCATGTTTTTTTATGAACAAATTATCTATAAATGATGTTCAATTGATATGTTTGATTAAGCATACTGGTTGGTTCATAGGATTCCCCTCTTCCTGGCTGATAATACCCGATTAACGTTGGATAGTGTGTGTGTATATAATATATCATCATATATCATAACCCCATATAACATCATATAATCATCAATCAATCGGGTTTTGAACACTGTCCAATTTACCTGTGGATGTCTCTGAAAACCGGGGATCGATCAACCCCCAATTCTTGGGTCTGCGAAAACAATAGGTTTTTCATCTGAAAATGATCAAACAAATTATAAACCATCAATTTTGGGGCATGTGTTTTCAACAACAAATGGGATGGCAAACACCAATGCCAAACAACTGCCTGGCTATTCCGGCTAGCGGCGAACAACACAACTGTGGGAATCAGGAAACAAAAAAAGGTGGATCACCCACCACAGTGTATCCATCTGTAGATTTCTATCCATTTGCTGTGGATTTTTTTTTAGGTGGCCATGAAAAAATCCCCAGAATGACTGTCAAATCACCCCAAAGTGTTTCACTTTTGTACGATTTGCTGAGGCAGCATTTTTACCCAAAATGGAGATTCAAGCAACGAAACAAGTGTTTGTGACCAGCCAGGATTTGCCATAAAAAATTGGGAGCCAACCAAAATATGGGCAGAAAAAGATCTGGATCCATGGATCGACCATGGGATTTTCGAGTCTGCAGAGGGTTACAGAAAGGTGTCCAGATTCTGCTTCACAAGGGTTGAGAGTTGAGATTTTTGGGACTTCCCATGGGCCATGAATGGGTTGCGGGATAACCTGCCCAGCTCCATGCTCCAAGCTCCCCAACAGCTTCTGTGGGCTCCTGTCGGAGGTAGGGATCTCACCGCTGAGGTTCCTAAAGTGTCCTAAACTGATCTAGTTGGGTCCGACTTGGGGATGTCAACCAACAAAACCATCGTAAGAACACCAAAAGCAAAGACACTCATTACATGAAACCTTGTTTTGGGCTAACTATGTGACAAATCTGTTGATAAAACAAACAAATGGCAAGGGGTACGCGGCCTTCAAATGAAAAACCTGCGATTGAAGTTTGAGACCCTTTGTCAGAAACAATCCGTTTTTCCGGATCAAAGTCCATTCTGTGAATCTGTGCTTGTTGGAGACATTCATCATTGCCAAATCACCCCAGCGCAGGATTGCGAACGTCCCTCGTTGCAAAAACATGTTTTTTGGGCAGGGTCATCTTAGAGCAATGTCCAAATCAGATGTCATTAGCCCCAAAATACCCCAAAGAAACATGTTGAAATGTTGGACTGTTAGACCCTTGAGATGTGTTCACCACAGAAACTCCATTTCCAAACAGTTGATACACCACCCACCCAGCATTTCTCCCGTGGCGGAGGCAGTGTTGCTTCTTCAACGTAGTCTTCGTCACCTGGTCAATTTCGTCAATCAGTAGCGGGATGAGCTGGAGATTTTTCATGGTGTCCTATGAAAAATGACTTGCCCGACTTACCCTCTGGTTATGACTAACGTAGCCATAGAAAATAGCCCATAGAAATAGATGGTTTACCTGGGTTTACCTATTAATAGCATGATGATTTTCCATGGCTATGTTAAATAACCAGAGGGTAATTCTTCTGCTAAACAATCAAATGCGACTGATGGAGGATCATGTAGATATCAGATCTAGTTGGGTCTCCGGGTGACAAAATGTGAAGGCACAAGCGATCGCATTGAACGTCTTCGGCAAGAATTTTGACCTACAGCCACCTCTACATGTGGAAATGCGCAAGCACAAACTCGGGTCCTTGGGTACCCTCCGGTAAACAAACCTCGAAATTGCAAAATAAACCATCTATGTGTACAGTAAGGGGTTCTCCATTGTCAGAAAGGTAGAGATCATCTCCGAATCACCGATATAAAATATGACCCTCCATCAGCTCACTAACAGCTCGATCAGCTGTGGAAAACCCCATCATTTGTAGATCAGCGAAGTGGGCTTTTCCCATGGCTTTTCTCACACCTTCCTCTGTGGGCGAAGGCAAGTCTGTGGGCACCGGCAACTCCTGGGCAAATCGCCGTGGGACCGAGGGAAAACCCACAGAAATGGAGTTTTTGGATGGATGGGGCCCCCCTCAGCGTTCAGTTGAGGTATACAGTAAGTGGCTGATTTCTATGGTTGATTAGGTACATATAACTATACTTAATGGGGTTTACAAACCAGCAAACACAACTGGAGGGCACCATCCTGTGGGAAAATCGGACTTGAAAACCTGGAATTGAAAGGGAGCTCCCTGGCTGATGGGACTCGGATTTCATACCACTGTAGTAATACTACTCCCATTTCAGAAACCCCGATTCCATGTGGGAAGATTTCAGCAAACCGTCCGTCCGATTTTGGGGTGTGTGTTCACCCATACCCATATACCATATATCATATGCATAATATACATATATACAAATATTATGTACTGTATGTATATCAATATGTATATTTATATATACGTACATATAGATATAGATATAGATATAGATATTAGATATTAGATATTAGATATTAGATATTAGATAGTAGATATTAGATATTAGATATAGATATATGATATAGATTCGATATAGATATTTGTGTGGATGTCAGGATGTCCCTTTAGCACTTTTGAGACTTCTTGTGACGCCTCCCATATCCTGCAGACTTCCAAGAAACCGTGGGTGAGGCTGGTGGCATGCTGCCCTCCAAGCCCGAAGTGCTGGTGATAAACGCGCTACTTTGGACCTGGAGCTGGTCGTGTTCAGTCATGGGATCTAGGCTAACACGCGACTCATGTTGTGTTAATGATTTGCTGTAAATGTATAGTCACCCCGCCAAAAAGATAGTTGGTCAAATCCTACTGGATATTTCGGGGGCTACCCTCTGGTAATTTAACATAGCTATTGAAAATGACCATAGAAATAGTGGATTTTCCCATGAAAAATGGGATAATTTTCCATAGCTATGTTAGTTGACCAGAGGGTACTATTAAAAAACTGGCTTTCTTGGATGTTCCAACTATAAAAAGCCCCTGGGATTCGTTGCAGATTTGACCGGATGGCGCCTGTGGCATGGGCCGCATTGTTGGAGCCTCCATTTCAGCATCCGATCCAAAGGGTGTGGACTGGTTGGTGATTACAATGGGGTACAGTACAGGACATTATCTGCTTGGTGGTTGACCTACCCCTCTGAAAAATATGAGTGAGTAACAGTTGGGATGATTTTCCATTCCCAACATGATGGGAAAGTCATAAAAGTCCATGGTTCCAGTCACCACCAACCAGTTATATACTGTAACCAAAATCCGGCTAATTCCATCAATCATCTGGCTGGTTTCAACGAGTTTCAAGCCATCCCCAAAAAAAAAACAAAGCCCTCGGCATGGCGGTCCCGTGGCACCTCCTGGAACTCCATATCACCTGACGGGGATCCGTTGATGCGTGGCAAATCTGTGGCTTAGAACTGTTAAAAATTGGATCATGTCATTCATCAACATATTGACCATTAAATTTATGATTAACCACGATTAATCACCATTAGTGGTTAGATGATGAATGGTTAAATCAATAGACAATAATCATGTCGGTTCTTCCTTCGTGTATCATTAATGGTTAGATGATTAATGGTTAAATCAATAGACAATAATCATGTCGGTTCTTCCTTCGTGTATCATTAA
>Ga0126342_10001950_pt1 | contig 30880 bp, 27 predicted proteins | sample Cyp1metagenome_FD_92528 | JGI IMG/M metagenome (GOLD analysis project Ga0126342, IMG submission 92528) | Coral microbial communities from Lord Howe Island, Old Settlement Bay, Australia - Cyphastrea 1 metagenome | ecosystem: Host-associated > Invertebrates > Cnidaria > Coral ...
AGATATAAATAGATATAGATAGATTTAGATAGATATAGATAGATATAGATAGATATAGATAGATATAGATAGATATAGATAGATATAGATAGATATAGATAGATATAGATAGATATACATAGATATACATAGATATACATAGATATACATAGATAGATAGATATATAGATAGATAGATAGATAGATAGATAGATAGATAGGTAGGTAGGTAGGTAGATAGATAGATAGATAGATATATGGATGGATGGATAGATGGATACACGGATGTGTTTGGTAGATATGTTCGATAGATATATAGATGGATCGATAGATATGATGACAAATAAAAGACATGTTCGGTATCACTTCGTTAGGGGTCTCCTTCAAATTGTGGGAAATTAAGTGGTTCCAAGCCGCTTGAAGGCTGGATTGTAACTGGATTCTGCCGGACCCCACTGGCACATCGATGTTTGCTGATTTGCTGACAAGGAAGGCATGTGCAAATCTTCATTTTTACCATGGTTCAGCGCAATTCCTGTCTCATGTTTTGCCACAAACTCCGGCCTGACTCATGCTTGATTTGGGCTTGATTGCTTGATGTTTCTTGCAATTTGTGCAGTTCCAATAAGATTCCAACATTTCTTAACAGAGCTATCAAATTCCTAGCAAGTCTACGTGTTTTTTTTCTTTCCCAACTCATGGGGTTTTGTCGCTAAGATTACCATGATGGTACTCGTACCTATGAACCCCTGGCACCAAGATGATTCCAGGGCTCCCATCATGTCTAAGGCCGAAGTGTTTTTGCTGCCCATTTCGAAGGGCATGATGCTGGGCTTCAGAGGGCCACATCATTGGGCCAAAGTGGATGGCCAGAGCTGTGGCGATAGATGTATAGATATCATATTTTGATTAACGATATTTATTTTTGTTATATATATATACGTATTTATCTATGGGGGTGGGGGGGGTTGCTTGCCTGGACCACATATATATAATTATACATACATACATACATACATACATACATATATATATATATGTGAACTATACATTTATATATACATATATATATATATATAATATATTATCATATAATATATTATAATATAATATATATATATGTATATTTGTCCTACATTCAGCATTCCCATGCTGCAGTACAAAGCCGATTTAAGAACCCAGGGCCTTGTTTCGGACATGGATAGGATGTACCCCAACTCAACCAGACAGAGCTTGTGGAAGGCCACGGTTGGTTCAAACAATCACGGTCAAAGCTGCTGGTATTTCTTGAGAAAGACAACCCAAGTTGACTACCAGATACTTGAAGCCCAGGTAGTAGGCTGAAATGGTCAGATTTGTTGTGGGGTTTTTAAAGATCGAGATCTCGACACCGAGTTGCACCTTTCCGCAGCTGCCAAGATCTGCCAAGGACAGTTTCTGAGCTGAAAAGAGAGACACAACGACGCATGCAGAAACTCCATGGCTGGCAACAGTGTGAAGTAGTAAATTTGCGACAGGGGTCCAGCAACGGGCCGCTGTTGGATGAAGATGATGTTGCGCCTTGGGTGCACAACTACAGAGGCTTGCTATGTTTGAAGTTTTAGGATTCAATGAGTCTCCACTGCAAAAGAAAATAGATGGCTCGCATCAAAATTGCTCAAACAGGGGTAGATGGTATATAACGGTATATAAAGTAGATTGGTTGTTGTGACTCACGGATGGAAGAGCGGATCCACTGATGGACCGAAAGGTGCTTGGAGTTGTGTTTTCTGGAGTGGTTGCAATGGTTGCAGTGGTCACCTCACCACAACTGCTGGATGTAGTGTGGTGTAGTGCAGTTGAAGTTGTAGTTGTATGCGTAGTTGTAGCTGTAGTGTAGTGGAGTTGTAGTTGTAAGTTGTAGTTGTGATGTAGTGTAATTAGTGTAGTGTGTTTCAGTGTACTGTAGCATGGTTTAGTGTAGTGCAGCCTAATGTATTGTATTGTAAAGTAGTGTAGTTGTAGTTGTAGTGTAGTGTCGTGTAGTGCAATGTAGTGGTAGTTGCAGCTGAAGATGCCATGTAATGTAATTAGTGTAGCGTAGTGCTGTGTAATGTAGTGTAGCTGTAGTTGTATTTGCATTTGTAGTTGCAATGTGCTCCTGTTTAATTAGTGTATTGTGGTGTACTGTAGTGTAGCTGTAATTGTAGTTGTAGCTGTGGTGGTGGTGGTAGTAGTAGGTGTAGTAGTTGTAGTAGATGTAGTAGTTGTAGTAGTTGTAGTAGTTGTAGTAGTTGTAGTAGTTGTAGTAGTTGTAGTAGTAGTTGGTTGTAGTAGTTGTAGTAGTAGTTGTAGTAGTAGTTGTAGTAGTAGTTGGTTGTAGTAGTAGTTGTAGTAGTAGTAGTAGTTGCTGTTGTATTATTTGTAATGTAATTAGTGTATGGTGTAGTGTAATTAGATGTAATTAGTGTAGTGTAGTGTAATTAGTGTTGTGTAATGTAGCGTAGTATATTTGTTTTTGTAGTTGTAGTAGTAGTGTAGTGTAGTGGCATTGGTTGTTGTAGTTGCAGTTGTAGTTGTCTATCTATCTATCTGTCTATCTGCAAGCTTGAAAACGAAGCAAGTCTGCGAGACTTCCTCAACTTTTGAACTTGACAACGTCAAAAACGAAACAATTCTACCAGACTTCCTAAATGTCTGACCTTGACAACATCAAAGACGAAACAATTCTACGAGACTTCCTCGAGTTTTTGAACTTGACAACATCAAAAACGAAACAATTCTGCGAGACTTCCCCATTTTTTGACAGTGACAACGTCAAAAACGAAACAATTCTGCGAGAATTCCTTCAAAAATGGAAAGTTGAGAGCAGAGCTGACGGCCTCGTACCAATGCGTTTTGCGATTTTTCCACTCCACCTGTCTAACTACTGCGCCTGCCACGAAAAAGTGATGCCAGGTCATACGAAGTGCTGCACCTGTCACGCAAAATCATCTCAGCAAACCTGAAGATCTGATGCTCCAAAATGCAACCCCTCTCCGGAAATCAGCGCCCTGACCTCCTAACATCTCTGATGAACATGTCTCTTGTACTGCGCCTGCCACGAAAAATGCATCTTTGCAGATCCTCTTCAAATGTCCCACGCCTGCCATCGTTTTTAGAAATGCTACAAAACCCTCACGTTTTCTCACTTTTGGCAAGGTGCACGAGCCCTTGCGCCTGCCACACGCAACGACATCTGAACGTCAAAAAGTAGTCCGAGCATGCGGTGCTTTTAACATTTTTACATCGAAATGTGCTTCGTGCCACAAAGGCGTGCACTTTTTCGACATCTCAACTTCCAAAAGTGCTCTGAGCGCGTCAGTTTTTTACACTTTTGACTTCGAAATGTGCTTCGTGCCACAGCGGCGTGCACTTTTTCGACATCTCAACTTCCAAAAGTGCTCTGAGCGCGTCAGTTTTTTACACTTTTGACTTCGAAATGTGCTTCGTGCCACAACGGCGTGCACTTTTCCGACAGCGCAACTTCTAAAAGTGTTCCGGAGCTGAGGTGTTTTGTACATTTTGACTTCGAAATGTGCTTCGCGCCACAATGGGGTGCAATTTTTCATCTCTCATCTGGCCAGCTGGCTCTGCACCCGCCGCTTGAGCGAGCCAACTTTTCGACCCTCCGGAGCCACAAATCATTGGATAAACACAGTGTTTCGCGACTTTCCTACCTTTTCGCGCAACTGGATCTTCTTTCTTCTGAGGCTTTCTCTTTCGTGATCTTCTCCTTCTCTTCTCTGACTCGTCCCATCTCTGCCTTTCATCTGTCCATATTGTCGGAAGTTTGACTTCTAAAATTCCTTCGATGATTGTTTCCAGAACAATGTGAAAACGATGAGATGAAACGACGCCACATGTTTGTGGGTCAAGACCTTTGTTTTGTGACATACAGCAGGAACTTGTTGTTTTGTTTCTTCTTACACTACAGATAGCGCAATGCCTCCCCTAGCTTCAATTGTTTTAGCTACGTTCTTGAAAACAAATGCATCTCAGCAAAGTTCCGCTGTTCTTGATTCAAGTCTGTATGTTTGTTTTCTTCTACATTGACACTGTTAACTGCGGCGAGCTAGTTTTGCAACAGGGTAAACGATGCTGCGCAGTTGTATGTCCGACCACTGTTATTTTAGTTTATTCTGAAATTGTTCTCATCAAAGGGGACTGAGTCGCAAGCATGTATACAATCTATACACTCTGTACACCTGCACGTTCCGGTTCTCAAGGATTTAGTGCTCGTCAGTTTATTCAGACTGGGATGGTGAATAGCAGACATCTCAGGCATTAACGTGTTCCATGTCCTTGTTGCTTGCATTTCCAAGGTGCAAGGGCTGCTTGGCCCTGGTGAAAGACTTTGGGCCCTCTGCAGTGCGTCGTCATTGGATGCCCTTGACAATACCGGCACTGTGGCAAGCGGAGCAGACAACTGTGAGCCAAGTGCGCCTGCGGAAGATGTAGAGATGCTTCCGGATGATGAAGGGAAGGCCTCGGTCTGGGGTGATGGTCATGTGGATCAAAATTTATGAACGATTGAACAGGTAGCCAACAAGAGGTAGGTTTGGAAATTCCAGGTCATGTCTCAGGTTGAGTTGTTTTGAAATCCCAGCATACTTTTCACCATCGCTCAAACATCATTTACCATCGGTGTTCACCGGTACATCAGGGAACCCCACGGCGCAATTGTGCCATTGGGCCATGTGGCAGTAGTAGCAGCATACATTTGGTTTGCGTATGTTTGCGTTTTATCCTTGGGAAGCAGTTGACAGGCAATAGTTCTGCAAAATCACACGGTTTTGCGTCTTGGCATGTTTGTTGACGACTTAAGCTATTCTGCAATCCAACATGTCAAGTTTTTGCAGTGAGGTCTCAGTGAAGTATCAAACCATTGAGCGCTTGGCCTCTGGAAAGCCGCCAGGGGAAGTGACTGGCTACGATGGATAGGTTCGGTTGTTTTTAGTGCATTCGAAACAAGAAATGGGCAGGGTTCAAGGTTCTTCCCACAATAACGAAATTAGTGATCAATCAGGCCCTTAAGTTGAATTATGTTTAATAATACGCCTGCCTTCAGACTTCAGACTGAGATAGTTTTTCAAAACAGTTTCACATGTGTCACTTATAATCTCTGTTCAACTAGTAGCTTTGAAAGTCCTTTTTAGTTCTGTGATGTTCTGGGTGTGTCTGTAAAATTGCAAGTCCATGCTTTCTACTCTTGCGCCCGAAGTCTTGTGCAGTTTGAGGGTTTCGGGTCAAGCCATGGCAGAATTCAGCCTCTTGTTCGGCTTCATGATGGTGGAGATTTCTTCAGTGTATAGTTGGAAAGATTGATCCCATTCAAAATATTCAACTGTGGGTGAACGGCCAAGCATTTAATGAACAAAAGATGGTAAAAGGCTCCAAGGCCATTGGGTTCTTTACAGGATTGACAAGCAAAAATGGGTTTAGAGACGGGTAGCCGGGTAGGTTTGTGTAATGGTAGCCCTGTTTCACAATCCCTGCATGGGTGGACATATTTCTAGGGGAGTTCTTAGCTCAAAGGATTCCTTTCGGAGGGAACCAGCGCATTACAATTCTTTGTGGCTGCGCCTGGGTGTGCCCATCCGAAATCTCAAGTCCCATCAGCATCATAAAGACTGGAATTCAGACTCAGGTGAAAGTAGATGGAGAGCTTTGCACATTGAGCTTAGCCAAGCAGATTGCAGACATTGAGGGCATCATCTACTCAGCAGGGGAAGATGGTGATGAAGATTCTACCAATGTGTTTCATTTTGGAAGCTGCAAGGGCACTGGCTGTGTTTGCGCCACAGCCAATGCGCGTTTTAAAATGTGGGGATGCTTGGTTTTGTTCATCGTATTGTTTGCTGCGTTTTGCTCTGAGAGAGTGCTTTGTTTGCAGATTTCCTCAAGGTACGAATCATGCAACACTGTACAACGGCCTTGGAAGCCAAGCAGCGTAGCGGCCAGTCAAAACAGCGATTGGGTCGGCCGTCAGGCCTTTAAATCCTAAGGATATGAAGCGGCCTTGAAGATTCAGCCAGCCGCCTTCCTACAAAAGGAGCATCCACAACGATGGGCCGCTGATCTTTGCCATGCAGACCTGTGTTCCATTTGTTTGAACGGTCTCAGTGAGAGTTCCTTCGCCAAAAGTGGAGATGTGGGTTGTGAAGGAAAATGTCATGTCGCTTTAGACCCTGGTGACCTGCAATGGGTTTATATATACGGGTTTTTGGGTGCTTCATGGTGTTTCACCATTGGCAACGTGTTTCGACTTGGCGAACTTGGTGAAACACAGTGGAACCCCATTATTCTTTGCTGTTCCCACGTCCTCCGTCTCAAGCTGGCTGTTACCTTCCCTGCTCAACCGCAGTTGATCCCAGGTTGATGGTGTTGTTGGGGATTAAACCAACCATTATATTGGGATATACTGGGGATACAGTAATCACAATCCAACTTTTCATGATCTAACGATAACATTCTTGTTACACATGTTTATGGTTCCCATATTCCCACATCCTGGAGGCGAATGCCATCCCTCTACACAGCATGTGCCACTAGCAGCAACACATCATTGCCAGGACCTGACTCAAAGAGTGGTGTTTTTTGTACCAGATTCGGATGATGATTCTAACTGACGAGTATGTTTCAAAGACGATGCGCTCACCAGGCATCCTAACAGGTCCAATCCGTGTGTCAGGTGGCGATGACATTGTGGTTGGGAATCGTGAGTGCTTGCACTTTTTCCACGGCCAGTGCTTGTTGGATTCATTTCAAGCTGATGGGAAACATCAGTGCCCGCTTTGCCGAGGGGAGTGGCATTACCTTGATGCTCGGTAGATCCTCAGATCCGGGGTTCTGTCACTTTGAAGGGTTCGATTGGTGCACCTCTTATTTAAAACATGTGTTTGTAGAGTTAACATGATTTAACATGATTTAAGAGAATTGCGGCCTACTTGATACAGATGATTTGCTGCCCGTGTGAATGTCATTCCATGTCCATGTTTTCGCTTTCAAGGCATTCGCTTGAGTCGACAATCGGGCTTTGCAGCATGACCAGTGCAAACCCCCTAAGGATGATTGAGAATGTCGATCATGTCCTTTAGGCAGTCGGAATTGAAGACTTTAGACATACATGATCCTGGCCCACTGGTTCCCAACGAGTGGTTCCCAATATTGCGGACATGGCCCCAGTTAATGAGGGTCGAGCCATCTTCCCGCTTCAGGAAGATCCAGAGAAAAAGAACAGCACGGCCGAAGCTGGCGAAGCGTTGCTTGTGGTGCTGCAGGCTTCTGGTGAAGCGACCTGTGTCTACACTGACACCAAGCCTGGCCTCACCGCAACATATCTGAGACCCGGGTCCCCGTTGTGGCAAACCTTACCTATGACTGATAAGGCTTCAATATTGCACAGTTCATTTTTGCTCATGGTGGAACCATCTCCATTGTATCCGACGTTTCTCCTCATGGGATCTCGCACGATCATGGTCGCAAAGCTTCATTCAATAATAGTATATCTCCCGGGCTCTCACAGGCCCTCACTTGCATGATCTTTGTGTGGTGTTGTGAAACCTTGATAAACCTTGTTGCCATTGTCCTACTGTTTTGCCATGTTTTGCCCTTTGTTCACGAGTCCTTTCAAAGGTTTCTTGTGGCCCGGCGAGGTAAAAGAATTGAAGTCTAAAGCCACGAATCTCACTGGCTCAGACTGCCAAAATTTGATGCTGCGAAGTCATGGAATCACCCATGATGATGAAGCAGCTGTGCCTTGACGGGTTGGTGCAGAACCTGGTGAGTTTTTTAGCTATGGGGGGAAGTCATGTTCATGATCAACCAGCATCAGCCCGCGAATATCATTGGATATAGTAGGCATGCTGTCGGTCGGCTCCACGGTGACAATGATGGCCTCCTAATCACAGCAGTCCCTTCAAATTATCCTCAATCATCATGTGCCATGGGCCATGGTCAAAAGCTTGAATTATACACCCATCTCGGAGGATGGTCATACCATCATGAACAAGCGTCTAGAGACTAGAGACCCATAACAAGGATCCAATCATGGGATGGATGACGCTTCACATTAATCCGATGTAACTTGACCAGGGCACATTTATATATATATATATATATGACCATATATATATATTATATTATATATATTATATTATATATATATTATATTATATTTATATTATATTATATTATATTATATTATATTATATATATATATATATTATATTATATATATTATATATTATATATATATTATATTATATTATATATATATCATTTCTCTCACAGTCATGTGCCTTATGCCAGTCCTGCGATTCTAAGGTGGTCCCACTGATTCCCCCAGTTTTCACGCTCTGTGAGAGGCGGCTCGTCCCAGGGCATGGGCCTATGGAGGTTTCTTACAATGGGGGTTTCCCAAAATGGATGGTTTCTAATGGAAAATCCTATGAATAGTAATAATGAATAATTGTTAATGGTTAATGGTTCAAAATTGGTGATTTACGGGTACCCCTATTTTAGGAAACCTCTATATAGCAACCCCTTTTCTGTACCAAACTATCTTGCAGAATAGGGGAAGATGTTGCAAACAAATCCATGCAGGGCGTTCATGGGCATTCCATAGCCTGTCATGGTTTTGGTGGTCACTTTCCAGCAAATCTGTCACGATAGTCATGATCTATGATTGTGGCTGAGTGCTTCCCAGTTTCAGCTGGTCACTTAAGCCACCAGAAGCAGATAGATGTGCAAACTTGTATCGTTGTCCAGTTGGGCTATATAATGACTTCTGATATGGGTAGCATTGGGTAGCCATATATGTGTTATGAACCATGTTGCTCCCATCCTTCAGATGGCTGATAGCGGGCTATGAATCTCTCAGGCTTTGGGACTTTGGGACCGTATAAATCTCAAGAAGTGTTCCGCAGAAACTGCTAAGGGGTGCCCACCCCTGGTCAATGCAAGTTACCTGTCACGGGCCGGATGGAAAACGGCCTCTGAAGCGCAAGATGAGAAGCAACGACAGCATTTGGGACTTGAAACGTTCGTAACTTGGCACAGTTAGAGGGCTGAGACAGCGGCTGAGACTCATGAATCATGCTGCCGGGATGGAATTCTTTGTAGGGAAGCTGAGGCTAGATCACAACCACCAAGAAATCCAAGAACGATGTGTTTTGGTTTACCATCTCAGTTTGAAGAGGTTGGAAATGATTCAGAGAAGCAACAGCTTAGCTGCAAAGTAGAACATGTGTAAATATGTAGCTTTAACATATGCATACGTATGCAAACTCAACCGTAGAGGCTATACAATATTCTGCCATCCATGTCGACTGGGCACTGGAGCAGCTCATCCTTCGGGCGAGTGCCGCACCATGCTTACCAGGCTTCCATGAATTTCCAGCCAGGTGTATTCCCTCTGGACCAAGAAAATCAAATCACATGAACCCATGAAACATAATGAAACCTCATTGGGGCTGTCGAGCCATTTCGACCCTCACTGAGGCTGCACCGCGAATGGCGGATTCTGCCCTCGAAGTTGCGAGTGCAAGATCAAACAGGCCGTCCTGGGCTGGTGACATGTGTAGATGGGGAAAAACCGTATCTGTTCAGCTAGTTCGAAGTCATTTTCCCACCCTTCTCTAGAAAACAATGCATATTGTTTGCGCACGAAGTGTCCATAGGTTGTTGTTAAGAAAGGCTTCTGTCTATTGCTGAATACAGTACTATTCCGGGCTGCTAGTTGGCGAATCCATCTGCTGAAGCTGCCCCTGGGAATCCAGGTCTCCACCGGCACGATGCAGTGATGCTGGGTGAGCTTCGAGACGGTGTTCAGGTGGAAGCAGAGGTGACTGTATCTCGGCTTCGTTGAAATCTGGAACGGTCCATGCGACTGCCCTCGCCAATCAAAATTGACGATTTTTTCAGCTGAAGAAAACGCCAGCCTGGCAACAGCCACAAGCTATTACGAAATAGATCGAAATATATGTTTCTTCTTGGCATTTATCAAAGTAGCTTGTTTCCCGTTGATGTACCATAACATGGTCTGAATACTGTCGCCGGTCGCCTTTGAAATAAGTGTCTGACTACTTATATAGACCCGTTTTGTAACACACGGAGGTTTCCTGACATGGTGGTGACCCCAGTTATCCGTTTCATTTCGGATCTTCAATCGTTTTTTGTCCATATTATATAAACATATATAAACCATCCAGCTATTGGGTACCCCATTGGAAACCCTGGTGGATCCGAGATCTCCGTTTCCGCGGAAAGCTACGCCTTGTTGGATCTCTGGGTGCCTTCGCACCGTGCCTCGGCATGATACCATGGCATGGGCATCCCCCCTGACATGTTGCAGCACCATGGTCATGTATGGTGCCAAATAAATGTATCAATCTATGTCAATCCCTCCCAAGCATTACTAAACCACGTTTTGTTTGGGGCTGTTTGATGTTAGGGGGATCCTACATTTCACCATGTTTACAGGGTGCTGTTTAATATGAATGGGGGATGGAATTAAAAAGGCATAAAAAGGCTCTAGATATCAGTAGCTGAGCCTCATCCCAAGGCCATGTACATTGTTTAGTGAAATGATTTATAGGATTTGCTCCTCGTAGGATTTGCTTCTCTTAGACCAACAGCAGGTATGTTCAAGAATGATACAGAATGATCAAGTGTGCTGAAAAGATTGCTACTACTATGATCTTCTATGCATTCGGAAGCTTCATACTGTGATGTGGCTGTGAAAGCCAGGTTGAGCAGCAACAGGCGCTTGCGTTGCAATGAGGCTTAGATATTCCATCAGCCACAGACAGATGTCAAGATGTGCTTCTCGAGGGCGAAGTGCTTTATGCCACTTGCTTGAGAAAGTCAACGTGCTTGTTGATAGCTGCCTTCCAGATGCCTAATCTGAGTATGGTAAGTGTTGACCATGATTACTAGCAATTAAGCTTAGATGATACTAGTTAACCATCTCTAATCAGTTGATTATTTACACATCAGTAAAACTGCAGCATCTAGGTAAAGTATTGGGCCAGCAGCATTTCCCGCTTAAAAACGAAATCAGTGGCACTGGCAACCAATCATCATGGCAATTCAGGCCCATGCCAGGCAGTTGCACAAGATAAACGTATAGTTTCTGCATGCTTGTATCTATGGAAATTCAGGGTTGCTGTGCACATGATTGTGCATGCCATTCTGTTGTAAACAAGCAGCTGGTGTTGCAAGGTCACACAACGATGCAGCTTCTTGGCGATGAGTGTGCTGGTGGATTACCCTAGAAGGTGTTGGCCTGGACCAACCAGCGGCTAAACCACCAATCCCACAGAGACGTTGTCGTTTTTACTCCCGGATGTGTTGCAGGGGAAATGCGCGTTGAATCCAGTGGTGACCATTGTTGCCTCGCTGGGTCGTTGGAATGGCATGAGGTTTTGCTGGGCCCAACTGCAGAAGCCTGCAGGGACCTTCAATGGATCGCATGACGCTCTTTGCAGCAGACGAATCATGGCAAGTGGTCAACAGGTCCCTCGGTTAGCACCAGCTTTTGAGGGACTTGGCAGTCTGGCAGGACTTAGCTATTTGTATGGTGTCCTGAATATTGAGGGTATTAAGCTAGACGACTGAAGTCAAGGGGTGACCATGTCCTAGCTGATCAGGAGTGGATCAGGGTTTCTGGGACAATGCACCCACTCAATGTGTGCTTGTTGTCCACCTGGGGCTTTGATTGCTTTGATTGCATCGGATTACCCCCATTTGGCAGGCAATTTGGCAATAGGGTCATGGTGGATTTGAAAGCTCTATGTACCATTCCAGCTGCAGCCATCATGTTTGCTCTTTCAAGTCGCCAACTTGACCGGGGGAGTGTCAATCTTGTGGGGGTAACTCACAAAAAGAGACAATCAGCACCTCTTTGGCTGCAGGCTTGCTTGGAAGAATGGGTCGCAGACAGAAGTTTGGAGCTAGATAGAGGGTCTCAAAGAATCTTCAAGGCCTAAAAGGCAAGTGTTTAATTCTGTCGCGGTCCCCCAAGCCCAAGCACGGCCTCCTCTCAAACAATCTACATGACCCATTTGCTCATGGATTTCATGCAGGCATCAAACAGAAGAAGGTTTGAGCTGTTTGCTCTCTTGCCTTTACTTCCTTGCTGCCCAGCCCGAGTCCACCAAGAAGGCAGCAGGGAACATGAGTGACAGGAGGTCGGTGCATGATTGGGGAAACGAAGACCCGACGATGCATGGGTCGGGCCTATGCAGCCAAACAATAGAATCTTCAAAAATTACAGGATCGACAGTTGAAGTAAGCTGGAATGACCTTTCGTTTCTGTAGGCCACTCCTTTGCAATCCCGCCACTTCGACGGGTTTTGCAATTCCAGGCCTTGCTTTCTTCTGCCTGGCAGCTGTTGCCATTCCCACCTTTGCAACTTGGCCTTGCGCTTCTCCTGGATGGTCGTGGTCGACAGATTACAGAGGCAGACAAGGCTGCTGTGGCCCATGGCCTCTTTCAGATGCTGAAGGCTATTGCCCCGAAGGACGGCTTGGAGCGGAACGAGAGCTGTTTGATTCAGTGTACTTCAGTGTTGATGTCGACCTATTATGACCTATTTAATCAAGCTGTGATGGTTTCAACATGTTTCAAACTATGCAAACATGTCTGGTGGTGGGTCCCGTAGCTGCCAGTTAAACAGTTAAAAGCGACAAACACCAGTATGTTTTGTTAATTCTGAAGCAGATAGTTGAGACGTGGAAGTTGAATTAAGTTGGGACTTCAGGTATCTCCAGGATCTCCATTTTTTTGTTGCAAAGGTTAGAACATACCCTACGCAGAGTTCTTTACCACCACTACCACCATCTTATGGTTCCAGTTGGCTGGCAGCTGGCCAGTTCACTTTTCGGACTCCGTCACACCGAGGACCATCCAGAAAACCAACTTTTCGAACATGCACGAGTCCTTCTGGCATATCTCATTGAATCTTCCGATGCGGCTGCGGAGCTCATTGCACCCGCCCAGGCGATGGTGAAACAGCATGTTGACCGCCTTAAAATCCAATCGAAGCAAGGTAGGACGAGGTTCAAAGATACATTCTGTTCAAGGCATCCTATGCCTTGCTTCGACACTTGTTGATCAATGAGCCCAGCAGTGTTCCATTTTAATCTGTAAACAGATGGATCATATCCCCAATATATCACCAGTATCAATTAGATCAGTTTTCCATAGTTCTCCACTACATCCAGTCACTACATGGGATGATCCTCCAATGAGAAAACGGGGCTCTGCGAAGCTCTGTCGAAGCGATGCCCCAGAGGTGGAACAGACTCTGCTGTGTTGCATCACTCATGAGCGGTTACAGGTGGGGGCCGCTGTTTTTTTTTTGGTGGGACTATCCTCTGGTAGCGCTTTAGAATGTCCTATGGAAATCACAGGCAGTTCATCCACAAACAGACCATTTTCATTTTCTGGTAGCGCTTTAGAATGTCCTATGGAAATCACAGGCAGTTCATCCACAAACAGGAGTACTGAAGAGTACTTCCCCTGGTCAAAAGACAACTGCTTGAAATTGGACGTGAAACGCTACAGGTGAAGTTTGTCAAGGTCGTATATTATATAGTTGTTCTTCTGGTTTTTGAGATGTTCACATATGTTCACAACACGCTGCGAGGATTGTAGGCTGCATGATGCTGCATGGGGGTCCGGGCATTGGTCAGCTGACAGTATTGTGGTGTGCCTCATCAACTGCAACAGGGGCATCATACAGGGATGATGACGAGTCGTACATAAGTTGTTTTTTCAACTACCTCCACTACAATTTTGCGCCTTTGGGATCTAGTGTTCCCTTCAACCATGCTCCATCTAGAATTTTGGAATTTTGGAGATAAGGTCACAAGGCTTCACTGAGTGTCACCCAATCAGAAACTTGGCAGACTTTGCATAACCAAAAGGCATGTCGATTGGGAAGCGGCTCCTGTATCAAGATTTCCAGGAGCAACGTGCACAACTGGGAATAACAGTAATAACATCCATCCCAGCTTGCCTGTGAATAGAAGGGGAGCTACACGGAATTGGGTTCGTTGTAGGCTCGCTTGTTGACGATATGGGAGCAACAAGTTCAAGACGTCTCTGGAATTCTGCAAACAGATTGCATGTGGCCAGGAGCCAGCCTACTTTATGGACCGGCCGGAGATGGTCATCAACCGGTTTGCTGCAGAAAAAGTGATTTCTCAGCTTCAAGCAGGGCTTGAAATGGAGACAAACTTCCGCCTGGATGAAGATGATGAAGTGCCGCGTCTGCTCACTTCGAGTGTGTTTGCTAGCTTCGATGTCTGATGATGCCTCGGCCACCTAACACCGCCTTAAAATTTGAAGGAAGAAGGTTAGTCTGGCACAAGTAACATTGTATAAAACTGTGCAATGCTAATAAAGCATGTTCAAAGTGACACAAAGCAATCAGAAAAGCAATTACAGACACTCAAAATATGTGAACGATACAAGTTGCAAATTTTGATCATAATTGCCAAACTCAGAATATCCCAAATATTACATACATTTCATTCTGCAGATCCAGGCCTACTGGCGCACCTGTGAAGTTAATGATTTGCAAGATGCTCGGTCACTGGGCGAACGTGTAGCCACAATCGGATCAACTTGGATCCCAAACGTGCCTCCAAAAGATATGGTCGCCTGACTCTGTGACTTTGCAACAGTTGAAATTTGAACATGGCATTTTGGAAACCATGACTCATGTCTATGGGGACTTGAGCATTTAAAGTGCACTTAATTGTCGGGGCTCTGTGCTGATCTCTTTTCGTTGTCTTGATTCCATGGGCGGAACTCAGGCACCTGTCCCGCTTGGTGAAGATCTATAGCCGATTAAGCGAGCCTCGCCAGCAGAGGGGGTGTGAGCATGGTGTGAGCATATTGCGACCAAGTCTTCTAGCCGTTTGCTTCAATACGTCGTATGTCCATGTGTGGAAACAATACGCCCAGAGAGCTTTGCACGCCATCCTTTTTGAAAAAGGCACACCAGCAGTAAGGCCCGCTGGCAACTTATGCCAAGACATTGGTTTGCTTAGATCGCATCCAGGTCACCATAGCATCACTCTTGTGTGCAAGTATGATCAAGATCAAGTATATTTGTCTTGGAGTTGCCAACTATTTCCTATTCCTTTTGCAAATTGCTCTGTTTGAAAGCATGATTCCGCGGCCGGGAGTTTGGTGGCACCAGTGGAACATAATTGCTGGTGTTTGCTGCGTGACACGGACACTGAATATAACAACCCCATGTCATCATTTTTTCGGGAGGATTTCAGCGGTGTGCCTTAGAACCAGCACTGACGTGTCCCTTTTGCAGATTCAAAGATGAGGCATGCCTGGTGTTGCGTGTCGCGCCATCCAATGGTGAGACCATTGCACTTTCAGTCACTAAGTCGCAACCCGAAGGTGGGCTACCGTCTCTGGAAGACACAGCAAGCCAGTTGAGGTATCGACCCTGACATCATCGATGTTCCATTTCCCTGTTGGATACTGCAGCAAGGGCATTTGGATTTGACGAGGTTGACCTTGTTTTGAATTTATGGTGTCTTTGGATGTTACTTCTTGTCTATGCCATCAAAACTGGTCGGGCTAAAACGGATGCTAGACTGCTAGACGCAGTGCAGTGAGCATGGGGGGAATTGTTGGTGCAGAGAAAGATTGCCTTTTTGAATGACCCCCGCACAATGACATGTCAACAGCCCCAACAACCCTAGCATTCACGGCTGGTTGGGATTCAACACCACGACAAGAATACTCTTGCAAAACCACCTTTGAATAGTGGAAATCAAATATCATTTGTACAAATATGTGTATATGGGCTGTCTCACTCTTTTTTTGCTTCACCGTTGCCTTTTGAAGGCTGTGCCAGGTAGGAAAACCTTTGGGCCCTGGCCCTCACCAAGGGTCCTTTCATCCCAGGTGGTATTGCCTACCAATTCCCTTTGGCCATCCTGGTGTTTCCTTCAAATGGTTGATTTATATAATGGTGCTTTAATGGGATTTAGTGGGATATAAACCAGTCAGAATGGTGATTTAACCAACAGAAGATGGATATATAATTCGCTGATCAAGCTGACTGTATATGAGTGCGCTATAGCGCGCTAAGAAACTAACTTTGGCGACCTGTAGTCCTTCCTACTTTAGCAAAATTTTGTGGGTGGCTGGGTCGACGCCGTTCTAAGTACAGCCATGCAGATATAGCCCCCCCTCAAGCACACCCAGCATGCTCATAATCAAATGGTCATGGACTTGATCCTTGGCCTTCTTTTGTGTGCAGCACATTGATAATTATACCCTTGGTATCTCCCAGCCTTGCTAGCGTTTGCTCTCCCCTGCCTCAAGTAGCCGGAGTGTCTCCATCAAGGCAAGATCCTTCCCAACATGGACAAAATTGCGAATGTGCTGCGGCAAGACAGCCAAATCCAGCTGCTTGCACCTGATCGGCGCGTTGTCTTTGAAGAGATTTGGCAAACATTCAGATCGCGTTTTCATTGAAACGTGCTGCAGCATTTGCCTATACTTTCGGGTCTACACAGAGGAAGCTCATGTTCAAGGAGGTTCAACGATCATGATTCATGGAACATGGTGCGCTTGCAGCAGTTTCAGACTATAGGATTGATGCTTCTTGCGTTATTTGCTGCAACCAAACGCCCAGGACATGCCACTCGCCGCCAAAGCTGACCCGGACGAAGGAGTGCTCAAGAGTGGCTCAGGTATACCGCTCAGTCATAGGGACAACTGTAGGTGCAGGAATCTTTGTTTGTCAGAGCCAAGACATGAAGAAAGGAGACTTGCCATTAACAATGACGCCCAGATGTTTTACATTATTCCTCGGCCAAGGCAACTGGTAAAGGAACATAAATATCAAACGCCAAGGATATGTCCCAACTGCTCAAACACTGGTTTGAGAGGCCATAGCTGGAATACTTCAAAAAGTTAAAAGGTTTTCGCACAATTTCCTTGGGTTCCATGTATTCTGGTATTGATGGAGTTGCTGCATGAAGGATTACTTTGTGTTGTGCTGTTCAAACTGCAAGCAGCAGTTACTTCTGGGTCTAGGTAAAGACGCTTTCATATGATGCAATGTAAGGGAACCTTGTCCAAGTCCAAGATGGCATTTCTTCATATTTTTTCGGTTGGTCAACTTATTATTGTAAGCCTGAGATTGTACAATGACACTTGTTCGCTATCTTCACCATCTTTCCCAGTGAGGCAGCTTGACCCATATTTTCCTGCTCCACGCAGCCAATGTTGCGACGAGAGTTCCCTGCAGGAGGGACATGTGGTCGTCTTCACCGGTCATGGCAAGTCCATTGGCGCTGGACATTGCGTGATCTTCTCGCCGTTGCAGGGCAGTGAAGAGCACATGGATTTGGACCAGGCCTTGAGGGCTTGCCATGGCTTGCCATTTTTGTGGATGCGATCGTTTGACTTTGGCTGGCCCTTTTTTTTGGGGGGGCAGGGAGGGGAGAAGATAGAACTCCACCGCGCTGGTATCTGAGATGGGTTTGGAATGGTTTGGAACTATTCAACAATGCTATTGATAATCCCTTCACCCTAATATTACACGTCCCCCCCTTCCCCCCATATAATGAAACCTAGGGGTGGGGTAGTTCTTATTATAGGGGGTATCTAATATTCGGGGGAGAAACTGGCCCCTAATAGCAAATTTAATTAGAAAAACATTTTTTCAATTTCAAAATCGATTAAATTATATTGAGTTCCTTTTTAAAATCTAATTAAGATACTGCCAAAACATGGATTTCGAAGATTTCCCCTATTAAATTTAAAACCTTAATCAAAAAACAAGCAATCATAATTTCAAAATCGATTAAGTTCCTTTTTGAAATCAAAAGGAATATTGCCAAAAATTGGATTTTGAAGCTTTCCCCTAATATAAAATTAAAAACCTTCATTAAAGAAACTGAAAAAAACGATTTTAACAAACGGACCCTAATTGAAAAACACCCCGGGGTTAACTATAGTTTTTATTGTTAAGGGGGTAGAACCTTTAAACGGACCTTCATTTTTTAGTTGTTTTCTAAAGGAGATCAATTGACAATCTAATTGGCCAATTTGTCGATCTGAAATTTGCCAAACCAAATAATTTGGGGTTGGTAGGTTTTATTATTGAAGTTTTTGTTATAGGGAGAAGGGATTATTTTTTGGCATCTATATTGATCCAATATCATCAACTGCAGTTATGGCCATATTAGTTTTATAATTCATTATTTCTATTGGATTATACATTCTATAAATGGGGTTTTGTTAGTATACTTATAAGTGGCAAAGAGCCATAACTGTGGGATCTACAACTATTTCCAATTGGTCCCTTTCCTAGGGGTCCTAGTCGCGTCGTGAGGTGGCAAAAGCTCTGGCTGACTTAGAGTCTGACCATCGAGACGACCGTGAGCTTCAAGAAGGAGTTCCTTGAACAACGAAACCAGGGATGGAGAAGGTCAGTTTCTAAGTTGATTCAAGTGAGCACTAAGGGTTCAAAATCATTTTCCAACTCATTGCTTTGACAGTTTGGATGAAAAAAAACCCATGATGCCAAAGATCACCTTGATGATGCCATGTAAGTCTGGTCCAGGCTTTCGTTCTGTAAGATTTGGGGTTTTAGGGTATCTGCGTAGACCAGTCTAATTCTTGAGTTGTTCTGAGGATGGGTGCTGATACGATTCACATATTCACATCATCAGTGGCACATGTGGCCTCAAGGCTATGAAGTCAGTGCTTTGAATATTGAAGATCTGCTGGGTTTATATGCGACAGTTCCTAAGATCACCCTATAGTTTATTTCAAGCTCCAGAGAAATTATGGCTCGGCATCCTGTACAGGTTGAAAACGTGGCGGATCAAAACGGTTGGTTCACTGTATAGGTATTGTGTCCCATAGGCAACAAATCTCATTCTGTTGCTGTCATTGTGAGGCGACGTCTCGCGTGCAAGTTGCGACAATGACACTTGTTGCGTAAGGTGTTGTGTAGTATGAGGATATCACCAAATTGGAAACAAATGATATGATGCATTATGATTCATTATCATTCATTACCCTCTGGTAATTTAACATAGCTATTGAAAATGGCCATTTATAGTGGATTTTCCCATTAAAAATGGTGATTTTCCATAGTTATGTTAAATTACCAGAGGGTAAAGGGAGGCAAAGGGGGCATTTACCATCAAGTACCTATCCACTCGACCCCGTTGACACCAGACAGCGGCTCTGAGGTGATCGTTTGTTTGGACATCTCCGAATCGATGGGTCTCAAATCCACCTTCCCGGCAGACCAAGCGCAGGTGTTTCGCATCCAGTTGTTTGGACTGGAAGTAGGTGCAAGACGCAGTTGTGCTTTCTGATGATAGATGTGTGTCACCTTTAATTATTTGTTATGGTAATCCTAGAAGACTCTTGAATATCCTTGAATATTCTTGAATATTTTTGAATATTGCTTAGCATGTTGAAAAAAGTCAAGATTGGCTGCCAGGCTGAAACTTCCATGTGGGAACTTGGACCGCCCCAAGAAGAGTCGGAAGAGTTGTTGCCACTCGTTCTGGTGCGCGTCCATGCTTGGGAATGTCAGTCTGCCCCACTGCCATGATAAAGATCTGTCATTCACATGTTTGTTTTGCAAATGAGGTCCCAGATTTCTCCAGATTTCTCGTTACATATCCAAGGAACGCATTGGTGCGCAGATTTGACCATCACCCTGGGATTTACTACTTGCGGCAGTGTGTGATTCCTGGCTGGGAAGGTCGGCCAAAGATGATCCTTGAGCAACTGTGCCAGCTCTTGCGCGGCAGTCGAATCTCAGAGGAACAGCTTCGCATGATCGCCCCGCGTCCAACTAGTTTTGTTTCTTTCAGTGTGTGGCAATTTAGTAGTTGCAACTGGTTACAAATGGGATTATACATGTCATAAATGGGGTGAGGTATGGTTGCTGCAGAGATGTGATTGAACCTTACCATCCTTTCTGTTCAAAGAAGGTGTTTAAGTTTCCGTTGTACTTGACCACACTTTCTACGTTGTTCAAATTGAAAGTAGGTTTTCACAGATTCTCAACTGATTCATTTTTTCGAAAAGAGCCATGGTGGGTGACATCTGATGCCTTGGGGCTACGAGGCGAAACATTCCGAGAAATTCTTTGCGGTGCTGCAGCCGCGGGATGGTCAAGTTCCGCATGAGTTTTGCTGCCCCATTACGCAGAGCCTCATGCTGGATGCTGTTTCTTGGTGCGGGGTATATGTTTTCATGGCTTGAAAACTGTGGCACCTATCAATAGACATTCTAGTTTTTTCCATATTGGGTAAGTTCCGGTTGTGGCAGCTACACTGTATTTACCCCCTTCCCATCGGGGTTCAGCTCTGCGGGGCCAAAAATGTGGTCTACGCCACGAAGTTTGCCTGGAAGGAACATCAACTTGAGTATAGTTGCAATCACCATATAGACCCATAAAAACCCTATATAGTCTATAGTTCATCTACTTATTGCATCTTATTGCCACCTTATTATCCCATATTATTGGACCATATTATCCATATTGATCCATATTGGGTCTATGCCAGGTTTGTGCATCAGATGGCTTCACCTACGAGCGTCGAGCCATTCAAGAGTGGCTTTCCAGATCGCAAAAGTCACCGATGACTCGACAAAATCTGACCAGGACGCTGATGGCTTCCAGGAGGTTTTTGTAATCGGGAATCTGAAGCATGAACATTCTTGCTTCATGTGGAAATCGCCGCAACGAACATTACGTGTGCTAAACATTCTCAGACGTTAAACAGTTATTTCGCAGAATGCAGTGAATATAGAGGGCATCATGATGTTTGGTTGTGCCCATGTTGCGAGTTCCCACCGTTAAATATGTGTGACATACATGTGGCGCCAAGAATCAGTGGCATTTCTGATTGGCTCGACCATTTCAGCCCAATCTTTCAATCCGATGAGTTTTGGCATTTGCACGGCCCCCATCACTTGTCAACTCGGGTTGAAAGCTGGGCTAAAGGATCCAGTGATGGTATTGGCCAACTGGGCAGGAGCCTGGTGGAAAACCACGCCCTGCGCACGCAGATCCGAGACTTTCGAGATCGCCGCCGGATTGGAAGTCGCAGAGAAGATCCCCAAGCCAAGCCTGAAACTTGCCAAGTGATGATTTTATCCAAGTGCTTTATATATGTTTATACCATATAATAATAATATAATATGTTCTAAGAGAAAAACCATTGATTGGCATACGTTGGCTGACCAAAACGGATTGCGAATTCTAAACTGGAAGAAGTGGCCTATTGGGTTTCCAACTTTGGTCCTTTCCCAGATTATTTTCCCGTTTGAGGATTTGAGTCTTGTTGCCGTGCTTGCAGCGGATGGTGAACCTGACAGCTTAAATCCATTTCAAAACGGAGGAAACATTGCCTTTCTGCCCAAAAAATACCATGTGGAAATAACACATGTTGAAGTTTGAAGCCTTCCTGCAGTTCGGCAGCACTTGTGTTCTTAACCAAGGAAGGCGATGTTCATGTGGATTGCTGGTTGCCACGATCTTCTGATCAGTGGCGCCTCCGGATCAAGATCACTGAAAGGACAACAGGCGCTGTCCTGGCACGGTGGTTCAGGTAAATGTCCCAGTTTGAGCATTTATTTCATATCACTTTCAAGTATCAAGTATTTGTTGTTGTTTTTTTTTAATGTCATATTCCCAATAGTTGGGCGATGTTCAATTGAGACATTTATACCGACCTTGAACAGAGAAACAGCCCCTATACAGCTAGATACAGTTAACTTGGGTATCCTGGCATTGGCGCCGCGAATTGACCAAGTAGCCAACCTGAGAAACATCCAAGTTGCACAGGTCTCGATTTGAAAAGAAGCATCTTCACGCAGTCAGAATTCTGCAGCAAGCTAAACTCGGCGCTTCAGCTGAATCCTTGCAGCAATGGCATGCCATTCCTTGCATTCAGTGGGTGGTTTGTGATATGACCAATGTAATTAGCCACGTTTATTGTTGAGCACGTTGATGACATGCTTCGCCACATGGTAGGATCGTGTGCTGTGTGGCATCCAAAAAGATCAAATCGGTGCTGTTTGGATCAAGGCTAGACCCCATTGAACTGTTTTGCTATCCCACTGGGTTCACCTGCAGGTATTCAAATGTTCTTCCCCCCCTGGACATGGCCCTATCCCAAGGAGATTGTTTCATGGTGATCACTTGCTCCCGGACCTTGTGCCGTTGACTTCTCTGGGGATTGTCGATGGATCACCAATCACGGTGGCTCTAATGTCTTCGCTTTTTTGCCTGGGAAAGCAGGTCAAAGTTGTCATAGGTGCCTGGACGGCCAGTCGCTGGAAAGGAATCATTGATGTGGGTCCACTTGCAATTGATCTTGGTGCAGTTATTTGAATGTGTTTAGGCTGATGTTTGTACAAAGCTGTTGTGTGATGTGTAAATGCAGTATAATGCAGTTGTTCATCCATTTCCGGGCCACAAACATTTGCAGGGAGTGGGGAGCCATACGGACCTGTACATGACACACACACACGCACGGATACATATGAATATACGTGTTATATACATATATACTTAGATGATTATTTACAAATATTATATATATATATATACATATATGATTATATATATATATGTATGTATATTTTTTAAAAATATATTTATGTATCAATATATATATATATACATAATATGAATATATTTTCTTTATATATATATACATACATATTTTATATACCTCTACATCTTGAGTATACACATATTTTTCACATGATAATCAAGTTGAAATCGTATGTATATTATTTATAATCATTTTACAATTTACATGTAAAGAGTGATTATGCAGGGATAGGGGTATTCGACCACACCCCAACACTGCTACTAATGCGGTTGCTGGCAGCAGTGCCCCAGTGGGAGGGAGGAATCCAAACAAAGATGACAATTCCAAATGTGTAGTAATTCTTGAAAGCAGTGCCTGCAGATCTCAGGGTCACAGATTTACAATTGGACTTTTGCAGATCATTTTCTTCACACCGATAAACAGGTAACCATCGAGTTGGGCGGACGGTTTCAAGTTTTCTGCGGAATTCAGCGGACTTCTGCGGAAAACTGACCCTAGCATCAACAGCAAGATGCTTCCAGATCTTACTCGGTGGGGCCACATAGATAGCCAAGTCTTATTTATAGCTAGCTGAGCTGCTGCTTGTATGTTTCTTGCTAGATATAACTGTAGTTCATGGGGGTTGATATGGCTTTGAAGGCGGCGGAGAGAAAAATTGGATCATAAATCAACTCAAAACGGGGGGGCAACCATGTACAATTCCGAAATACCCCCCACAACAGTTAAATCATCAAACCATATACGTCAATGTGCTATTCTGCTATTCCAAAATTTAACCCTAATGCAATTCAATGGCAAACGACTTGAAATCAGATGTAGTTCCTTTGGAACCGTTTCTGTGTTTCGTTTTTCTGTGCATTTTGCTTCTATGGTTGAGAATTCTCTTGCTTACTTGTCAGTGCTTCAAGCATTGCTAGGAGGTGTTGGTTTACAAGCGCACGACTTAGGGCCCCCGGATTCCCTACAGAGTGGTGAGGATTTGGCAAGCATGATTTTGGGACACCCTTGTTCGAAGGTTTCCTACTCTTGACTGCATGGCTAATTACTATTTTTTGTCAAAACCATATGAACCCTAATGCCCCATCCTCTCAAGAATGTAGCTACACCGGAGCATTTGCATACATTTTGCCTCTCTACCCGTTTTTTGGTGCCCACTTTGGCTGAGACGGTTCCTTTGAATGTACCGTGGCTGCTTCGGAGATGGTCATTGCATTGAAATGCCGCTACTGGGCCTATCTGTCACAGCGCGAGCGGCTGGCCCTGCCATTGGGTGTCTTGGCCAAGTTTGGGTGAACCGCGCTGCAAATGTATTTCTTGTTTGTGCAACTTTAGTTCTTCTGTGCCAGGGGACTTGCTGAAGTGCTGCCATAAGCCTAGCCAAAACGTGGAAAAACAATTTCTTGGGAGAGTTTCTCTCACAGCTGCCTAGCTTTGATTGCTAGACTTTGTTCACCAAAAGCTCTTCAGATCTTGATCTTGTTTGCGGGGGTTGCCACAGCGGCCACCGCACAAAAAAATCCTATAGTGTTGAAGCATCTGAAGGAGGGGTTGGTGTTTCCAAACGACAAGGTGGATTGCCATATTATTTCTTTGCTGGATTCCCAGCTTTTGTTTGCTCTTGGTATTTGTATTTTTCACATTAGGATTTTACCATTCCCTGATTTGAAGCTACTTTTGAGTAACTTGAGACCCGCAGATACATGCAGAACTGGTCAAAGGAAACATGCGCCTCTGGGGGCCGATGCGTGATGCTGGTGATGGTTTGCGAGTCGGAACCATACTCAAAGACGACTGGTGCGTCGGGGACTTTTGCGATGATGACAACAGCGACGACGAAGATGATGACGACGAAGGGGCAGCGGGAGGCTGTCGGGCCGTAGGTTTTGGACATGAAGGGTTTGGGATAAAAGAATTCCAAGGCAAATGTGATCCGTACTAGTATGTTAACACACCTGTCACCTGTCAGTTCAAGTGGTGTTACTTCCTTTCAATTTTGAACAAGTTTGAGGCGAGTATCGCTTAGTGCTCACATCGGATGGCCACGCTCGGGAGCACGGAGATCGCGACAAGTCTATGACGCGCTTGGATCCTTGGTCTTTTTGGCATGGAACGAGCTGAAGTGTCCATTGGTGCATGTTCTTTGTTTTTTGGCTACCACACAACACACTATCAACTATATAGGTATATATGTTTTGTTTATTGGGATATATTGGGGTTGTTTTTCTAGCACCTCCTTGCGATTGGTGAGATTTTGTTCTGCCTTTTCATCAAATCTAGGCGCAACAAAGGCACTCACAAAGTAGAAATTAGAACATGTTTCACTCAACTATACGGTATGTCAACGAGCAAATAAATCCACAAAAAAAAGAAAAGCCCACGATCTAAATCTAAACCATGGCAACTACTGTAACATCTTCAACCATCCGCCTTTTTGATTCTCAGTGTGACGTGTTTCGTGTTTTTCTGCGTTATTGTGTTTTTTGTTTAGTCTAAGTTTTCCAAGAGTCGAGCCTATACACAAACATCGTGAGCGAAACATGGTTAGCTAGGAGCAATAAGTACATGAGACAAACAAACATTTTGAACGAGCCGGAGCTGCCTAAACAAGTTTACTATCTAGACACGACCCTGATTCAGAAGTTTGTACGCAGAGGCTACTTAGACAAAAGAGATGTTGCAAAGTCATTGCAAAGTGCTTCAAACATACAACAAAGACGGTTGGACGGTGTGAAAACGCGCGCCTGTGACAAACATCTTTGGTATCAACTGCCGACGGTCTTTGATTTTGCATTTTCATAAAGTCAGCGCTTGCTTCTGAAAATGTAGTTACGAGCCTGGGATCGAGATGGTGTAGCAAGTTGCTTGAGAGAGTTAAGAGCGCAGCATCAAGAACATGTTGCAAAATTCTTGAGAAAGCTAAGAGCGTAGCAGCAAGAACGTGTTAGAAGTTGCTTGAGAAAGTGAAGAGCATAGCATGAAGAGCCTGTTGCAAATTGCTTGTGAAAGTTAAGAGCGTAGCAGCAAGAGCGTATTAGAAACTGCCTGAGAAGTTAATAGCCGAGAAGCAAGAGCGTGTTGCAAAGTGCTTGAGACAGTGGAGAAACAGGGTCGCAGCAAGAGCTTGTTGGAAGTTGCTTGACTGAGAAAGTGAAGAGTGTATATCGCATCAAGAGTGTTGGAAGTTGCTTGAAACAGTTAGGAGCGCAGCATCAATAGCGTGTTGGAAGCTTCTTCAGAAATTCAGATCGTAGCAGCACGAGAGTGTTGGAAGTTACTTGAGGAAGTTGACAGCGTAGCAGCAAGAGCGTGTTGATGTAGGAGCGTAGCAAGAGCCTGTTGGAAGTTTCTTGAGATACTTAAGAGCGCAAGAGTGTGTTGAAAGTTTCTTGAGAAAACTTATTCAGCTGGCATCATCAGAGCGTGTTGCAAACTGCTTGGGAAAGTCAAGAAGGAGCGTAGCAGCAAGAGCGTGTTGGAAGTTGTTTGAGAAAGTTAAGAGCGTAGCAGTGAGAGCGTCTCCGAAGTTGCGTGAGAAAAATAAGAACGTATTAAAAGCCTGTATGAAGTTGCTTGGGGCAGTTAAGAGCTTAGAAGAAAAACGTTAAAAGCGCGGGTGAGAGAACGGTTTTAGCCCCCCCAGCCCCACCCCAACCCCTCCCACCCCACCCCACCCTACCCTGCCCCACACGTGCACAACGCAACATCATATTCAATGCTAAGGCTATCTAAGGCTAAAACATTAACGTTGCAGCGGGAAACACGAAACCCTCAAAAACGCAGTTTGACATGCACATGAACGGGCTGTGCCATGCAGAGTTGATGGGCGTTTTGAACCCCTTCGGAGCCAAACCTGTCCCCATGATGTATGAACGACAAAGAAGTCAAAAGGTGTCAAAAGCATATGACATTTGTTACTGTCAAACAGTTAGTTTTGTTCCTTTTTATATCTTTTTGGGAAATAGACTTCAGCCATTTGAGTAACCTTCACGATTAGGTTTTGCATACAGTAAAAAACAACGGTCAGAACATGTAATAGCCACTATGAGTCAAAAAGTAACTTAGCCCGGTCTTGGAGGAAAGCTTCTTTTCAAGCCTAAACACATTCTTTGTATAGCTGTGATCTTTGGAATCCATCAAAATGCCGCATTTCCATGTCACATGGTTGTCTCCTGCCTTTTTTATCGCCCAAGGAGGTGGTCAAGCAGCTGTTCAACGCTTATGTAGATAGATCATTGGCGTATGACTATCCCTGCGCAATTGGTTTAGTTTGCTTCGGAGGCAAAGTGACCGAACGTTGCAAGCTGACTGCTGCATACGAGTCCTTCAGGGATTGCGTCCAGGACTCTATGGCATGGCCACAGGTCTGTGGCTGCGGCTACTAAAAATACCATGGTTGATTGGCCATTCTGGGGGTCTTACTATCAACCAACAAGCATAGTGAGATGGGATAAGGGTATTTGTAATGGCTCAGGTATACCCAGGTTGACCCATCACATGGCAGGATGTCAAAGAGGATGGCGACACCTGCCTGTTTGATGCTTTGCACAAGGCAGGAAGCCTCCTGAAAGAGTGGCAAAATCGACAGATGTCGCGCACCAGGAGTGCCAGCGGCGTCTCTCAAATGGGCAGGTCTTGGAAGGTTGGAATCCATATCTCAAAGAAGCCCCCCAACTTTCATTTGCTGTCGACATCGCGTCATTGATTTGTTCTTCCTCATTTTGGGGTGGAAACGCAGCTGAATCAGAGTACCTGAGCATATACCATCGAATCCAATCCAATTTCCATGTGGAGGTTTTCTAAAATTGGGAAGGGGGGAGCAGGAGGTACCCCTAAATCACCCAGAATTGCTTTTATAAACCAACCATTTTGGGGATACTACATGTATGGAAAGCCCCACTTCTCAAGTCATGTGGGTGCAAGCATGCGTCGCCAGGAGCTTGCCTGCCCCCAAGCTGCGCATTGTGGCCCTGTCAGATGGCAAGGATACGTGCTCAGACAAAGGGCCACTAGAGGTGGCGCGTCGCTTGCCAGATCTTTCCGCGGGAAAGGAGGTAAACACCGAGAGTAGGCCAACATGCGGTGAATCTTGAAAAATCCTGTTTTACTTCAGCAAAATGAGCATGTTTTATCTTTCCATCTGCATGAAGAAAGTGTGTCCTTGGACCATTTTTTGATCCGTTTGAGAGCAACAACATGCAACAATTATTTATATATATTTATTAAACAATTCTATTTTACAATGTATATTGTTACATATTGTTACTATTTCCCCCAATAGAATGACGATCAGCAGATGCTGAAGATATTACATTTCCATATAATTACGGATGCTCTCAAAAATACCGTGTTTCAGCAGGTGTTTTGATTTCATGTCAGATTTCATTGGTAAATGTCAGGTATTTTGAACATCGTCTTTGGCGAGAACCGCCGTGAGTTTGTTTTTTTTGCTCCGCCATGTTTCCCACGACGCTTCTTTAAACACTTTTTCTGGGCTCCTGCAGTTTTTGCATGGCGAGGCACCGAAAACGAGCGAAGGCAGACAAAACACTAGCCAAGCCAAGGTGTTTATTCAAGTGTAACCCGCAGCAAGAATATCGCGTAACATCCCAGAGCGTGCTGCAAGTTGCACGAGATAGTTTTGACAGTACCACAAAGCATAAATCCAAGGAAGCAATAAGAACCTTATTTCGACTCCCCCCCACCCCCACCCACCCCACAGCAAGAGCGACTTGCAAGCTGCATGAGATAGTTAAAAGATAAGCACAAAGCCTAAATCTAAGAGAAGTACAAGCTTTCTTACACCCCTCGCCACCCCACCCCACCCCACCGGTAATCCCTCTCCCCCTATATGGTAAATGCATGCATTTGTTTATATTTGGATATATGATGTATATTAAGTGTATCTATATAATATAGTCTTAATATTTATTGATTTAAATGCGTATTTCTTTGTGTTGTAATTACAGAAATAACGCTGGCAAAAAACGTGATACAAAATCCTAGGGCATAATGCCTCCGAATGTACCTGTTTTGGTCGCAGAGTTGGACTGCCGAGGCTTCCTGCGTGCCTCAAACATTGTTGTTGACTCCGTGCTTATTGGAACAGAGACCGTTGCTTGCATCAAACAAGTTGTCGGGCTGTGACTTTGTTGGCTTTCTTTTAGCCGAAAGAGGCGACCCTTTTCCCCGCACTTAAACAGGGATCATGGGTTGAGTTTGATACCAGAAGATCATCCGTTCCTTCTTTCAGTAGTTTGTTTTTGGGAACCTTAGTAGCTGTTTCTTTAATAGCTGCCAGGAAACGAGCAGTGGACCTAAGGTTGAATCAGTGTTGGAACCTGTTGCAACTGCTCGGCAGGGAATCTAGGAACAACCCAAATCTTTGGCAAAACTGACGCCCCCAAATACCTGCGGATTTTTGTTGATGATTTGCTTCGGGATCCACACATGTATGTCATTGACCTTGCCATGTCCACCTTGCCATGTCCACCAGCAAGTCCAGGACTATCGGCTTCATCGCATCTCCAAAGCTTCCGGCGGTTACGTCTTCAAGCCGGAGAGCCTCAAAGATGCTGTGCGCCTCAATGAGCTGGAGGTTTTTCTTTCGTGCCATGAGCGACCCAAGCTCGACAAATCCAAACTAAACAATTGGCAGGTCTGCAGCACAAGGGGGGAGAGGTGGAGCACTTGAACATATACTGTACAGGTTGCTCTGACGACGCGCCCCCGTACGTGAATCGCATGATAATTTGCCCGTGCCCGGTGTGACATACTCAGATTCCATGTCGGCAGACCATTGGAATCTTAGAAAGGCCGCATTTTTTTGGTCGCTGAAGACAGTATCTAGCCGCAGGTTGCAAATTGCAAAGTCTGATTCCAGCAGGTTTACCTTTTTGTTGGGCTGAACCCAGCGAAACTTGGCACCAGATCTGCTAGGTACATTTGCAATGTGAGCATACATTCAAAACATTTCAAAACATTTCAAGACCATGCAGCACTAATTATATCATATGATTCATATGATCATCATTTTGTGAGCCAGGCCTTGGGGCCTCGGGGCTGCCCTGTGGATTCCTGCAGTGAAGATCATGTGCCGCCGCGAAAGCAACCCCAAGAGCTTCGACACGCGGTGCATGGCCTAGAGGTCGGGGTGCTCGAAATGTGTTGCAACTCCGTTGCTAGCAGGTATGCTTTCCGAAATCATGATGCTGATCATGGTGATTATTGTGTGTTAGGTGATGGTGAATCGACGTTTGTTATGAGATGACAACCTGCAAAGCCAAATGTGGCAATTTCAAGTTCGAAGGCAAGGGCACAATGAAACAGAACAAGCCTTTTCTGTTTTTTGGGTTTCGGTTCTTGCTTTGGTACGTGAATACCTTGAACAGAAATCTACCTGTTGTTGTGCAGTGTTTAAAGATTATTCCCAGACAGGATGCCTTGCGCGATGCAGCTCCGGCGCCGGGCCCTTCGGCGGTGCCGAACCCCCAACGGCAGCAGCGGATCTTGCAAGAGATGCGGCAGCTACACCGCAGCCCACATCCGGCAGTGGATATTTTCCCCAGCTGCTGCGCCTTGATGGGAGAAGTGGGTCTATTCCAGGTTGGGCTCAAAAAATTATTTGGCCACAGTTGAGTGCTTTGTTGTTTTCATCAAGTCAAATAAGTCAAACATGTCTTTTCTTTGATGTTCTGTGTAGTGCATGGTGAAGAGGCCATGTAAACTTGTTTTTGCTGCATCTTCAACTCATGATCTGCAACCTTCAGGACTTGACCTAGGTCTGCTGGAAATAGGCACCGGTACCTGTTGTTAAGTCTTTGAAGTGCACAGAATATTTCGTTTGAAAAGCAGGACAGGGTCGTTCGGCATAGCGGCCCCAGTCTGGACGCGTGAGGACTCTGAATACAGGCCTAAGGATATGTTTTGATATGTTTGGGACAATGCATTAGTTTCATACATACATCCCGTCCCAAGTGCAAGGTTGACTCAGTGGTAATGCTAGGTTGTTGGTACCTTACAATTATTCCTTCAAAGTTCTCCATCATAGATCATCATCGCAAGAAAAGTTTAGAACCCTTGGTGGAATTGAAAACGGACGGTCATTTTTGAGCCTGATAGAGCTTGGGAACTCTCAAGCTGCATGTGTTCCAATTCCATTTGCCTGCGAAATTGTACCAAGGTAATGTTGGCTTTTGGCAAGCCACAATGTCGGGACCCGATGGCACAGCCTATG
>Ga0126342_10001951_pt1 | contig 30879 bp, 46 predicted proteins | sample Cyp1metagenome_FD_92528 | JGI IMG/M metagenome (GOLD analysis project Ga0126342, IMG submission 92528) | Coral microbial communities from Lord Howe Island, Old Settlement Bay, Australia - Cyphastrea 1 metagenome | ecosystem: Host-associated > Invertebrates > Cnidaria > Coral ...
ATGAGGGTAAGTGTATGGTTTGTTGTTAAGGTTTTTGGTATAGTATTCTTTATGGTCTATTGTATTGTTTAGGTTGTTTGAGTTTTTTGTTTTGTTGTTTGTTATGATTTTATTGTTGATTATGTTATCATCTATAAGGTAAAGCAATCCCATCTTTTTGTTTCGACCGCTTTAAATTCTATTGTATTGTAGGGGGTGCGGTCTGTAAAAAGACGGGATTGCCCTAGGCTAACTCATATAATTATATACATATATATATGTATATATAATCATAATTAACTATAATTATATATAATATATTATAATATCATATTATATCATATGATAATTTTCTTCCTTACATGGGAAAATCACCGGAAATCATTTGATGAATTTGACCACAAACCACTTGAGATAACCCGATCAACTCCATGGACCTGTACTGCCCAAGGCTCACCAACTTGTGGGTGGAATGATCACAGTTGAATCTCTCAGAATCGAAAAAAACCCTTCAAACTGGGAAAGACCCAGTGGGTTTGGCCAATCCCTTGGCCAAGCTGGTCATCTCTGAGGAGCTAAGAGATCAAAGCATCGATTTCCCCGGAGCTCGTAGAACTGCAGCGACAGGAAATCCTCTCCGCCTTCAGTCTCTGTTCGGTTGGCAAATAAGTCGTGTGCTGCAAAGTCCTCGATGGCGGTCATGGTAAAGGTCTTGCCACTGCCTCCAAAGTTCAAACATGTTGAAACACTTCAGAACCTGCAATCTACTTGTCCGATCTTGTCCGTTGTCCGATCAACTGAAGGGACTTGCCTGCAATCTCCCCAAACAAGTGACAACGGAACGAGAAAAAAGAAAACAGGGCCCGCTGCACCAAACCATGGCCTGTTTGACCAAACATGAACATGGTGGCCATTCCTCCGTTCATCGCAATCTGCACCAGTGGCTGGGCGGTTTGTGCATAAACAACCTCGTTGGAGACATCTTCTGGAAATACACAATCAAAGCCATAGTGGATGTGGGTGATGAAGGCAGTCTTCAGGTCTGCCTGGAATTGGCAGTTGTGTAGCACCACCTCATTGCAGTAGGGTTTCCTGGGGATCACGGTCAGGGCATCGTACTCCGCACGGACTTGCTGTTCTTTCTCCGACAGCGGCCGCTTGCGCAAGAAGACCTGCAGGGCACCTCGAGTGCCTTCCGGCTCCTCCTCCTTCTGCTCAGCTGACAGAAACAGCTCATTACCTGGGTCAGCGGCCAGTGGTGAGCTAAAAGCCACTAAAAACCAATATCTTCAAATGGGTTCAGCAGTCACTTGGAAGGATTGGAATCATAACCAGTGGCCCTCAAAGCTGACCGTTAGCATTGCCAAAACTGCTGGGGTTGTTCAGAATGGAGAATGTTTGCACAAGCACGGACGATCACTCTATATAAAGTAATTAGAAATATCATAGTGTTCAGAGTGACTCAAAGTCAAAATGTCCCACTTCTGCTGACCTAGTGGCGCATCTTCAGAATTGCCGCTTGAAACATCTCGGAATGCATGGAGCGTAGCTCGTTCTTGTCGAACATCTGCCGCCCTCCCTCCTTGTCTCTGGGTGCTGCACCCACTGACTGCGCCCGCACTGGACTGGGCGCTGGAACAGCCCTGGGCTGAGAGGGGACTTCCTCTGGTGGATCACGATGGCGTGAGGAGGATCTTGCTGCGCGAGATGGCTGTAGAGTGATGTCTGCTGCGCGAGATGGCTGTAGAGTGATGTCTGGCAAGCACTGTTTTCCTGCAACAATGGAAAACTTCAAATGATCCTTGGTTTACCTCACAAAGGAAGCCAGACATCTCAAGTATTTCAGTATATTTCAATGCTTATAAGGCTTATAACATCTTATAACATCTTATAACCCTGAGATAATCAGATAATCAGAGGTTTCACCCCAAAGCTCCATAGATGGCACATCCCCCGCACCTAGATCGCTCTGCCCGCTGCCACCCCGCTGTCGCCCCGGCAACAACGGGGGCGACCGACACGCGGCCACGGCCGGGGCTCCCGCAGGCGGCTGAGAGGCACAGCGCCGCACCACCGCAGGCCTGGAAAATATGGCTAAAACATGCACTTTCTTTCCAAATGTGAATGGGCTTATGACTAACCACAACTGGGGTTGAGCATAGTACTTCATTGTGGGACCTGAGTCATTCATGATTCTTGACCCGCCGAGTCTAGTGCCCAACACTTTTTCAATGTCTTGAGATGGGGTTTGCCTTAGGGTTTAAATTGCATGGTAGAACCGGCCAATGGGTTGCCAGTCTATGAAGCCAAAAGTGGGTAAGCCTCAAGAATGGATCCGAGGAACCTTTTGATGCAGACTGGCAAGAGCCAAAAGGTGGCTCTTCCCAAAATGGAACAGCTACAAAAAATACAAAAAGTATCTGAAAGCTACCAGAGTCAACTTGAAGTACAACCACTTTCACAAGAGCCCATGTTCTTTCGTATCTTTCGTGGAGAATCCACATATACCCACCACCAACCCATCCAACCCTAGTCAATCCCACTTCCATCCCACATCACTGCCTTATCTCTGGCCCTTTCTTCAGCTTCGGCGGCGTTTCCGGTGCCATTTTGGGCGGTCTCGCAGCTGCCGCTTGCGCGGCGGGCACGGGTTGCGCAGCTGCCGCTGGCGGCTGCGGCCTTTTGGGGACGCTGGGGCTTCGCTTCTCACCCTTCGACGCTTTCCGATAGCCTTGAGGCTTGCAACCAGAAAACCTCCAATCCATGCAAATCAAGCGCAAAGTGATGTTAAATTTGATCATAATCTATGATAATCTCATATAATCTCATATGTGTCTCACATAGGCTACATTTGCAGGAATCCACAAGTTATGCCAAGTGACTGGGATTGGAAAACACCAAGGGATCTTCCTCTCCTCCGCGCAAACCATTTTGCCAGGAGTCCACTTCTGACTTGAAGATGGCACCGTTGGCACCGTTGGCACCGTTAGCACCGGGCTCCAAGACTCCTTGTAGACCCCCTGCATTCTTGGACTTACCCCCTGAAAAATCCAACGTGGACCCCATGGAAGCCGGAAAATGAAGTGTGTGGAAGATGATGTTCCACCATCATCTTGAATTTTGGGGCCGTGCCTTTTCATGAGTTTCATTTTGAAAAGGCAACTTCACATCATCATCATCATCATCATCATCATCATCATCATCCCTCCTTCCAAAACCCCAATTGAGCAGCAACAGCAATTCGAACCCTGGCAGTTCTATATGTTTCTCACTTGACAAACCACATCCGATGTCCACGTCCTCGGGCACCGACGCCATCGCGGCCATTGCGGCCATCGCCCAACTTCCGTCGCGGGCGCGGCTTCCCAAAGACCAGGGGATCGCTGCAGCGCATCTCGTCGTCGCCGCCGCGCAAGGCCTTGGCCCAGGCCTCGGCCTCGTCAACCTTGCGGTTGGCCTCCACAACCTCGACCTGGAAATGGGTGGCAACGGGATCACTGGATGTGTTTTGGATGTGAGGATGTAGATGTGATTCTGTCATGATGTATGTGATGTTAAGTGAAATGTGATGATAGTGATGGTGCTGGTTCTGGTGCTAGTGCTGGTGGTGATGGTGATGGCGATTATACAACATAATGCAGGTGATGATATGTGATGACATGCAATGATATGTGATGACATGTGATGATACGCTATGATGATATGTTAATCATTTGTGATCATGTGTGATTATAAGCGGTTATATGTTGTGTCTATGTGACCACATTTATGCGTGCAAAGGTAGAATCCACCATCCGTGTTTCAAAGTCAAATTTGGATATAGTACAACAAAGATCTTGGCATTGATACAGCACTGGGGTCAGCAATGAACTCATCACTGCTCGAGTTTGGCAGAGAGTGGGTCTCGTGGATATGATTAGCAAGGATTCCAAGCGACCAACCTAGGCCACAGTTCGCCAATTAAGCAATGAAAAAACTTCTTCAACATCCTTCAAGGCCTTGCTTTGGATATAGTTCTTCCAGTTCTTCCAGTTCTTCCAGTTCTTCCAGTTCTTCCGTTCTTCCATTACCCCTCGTATTTTTGTCGCACCTGTTCCCTCTTCCACTCGGGCCAGAAGGTCTCATCGGCTCCAGGAACCGGCGGCGTCAACCGCCAGGCGGTTTCGTCGGAAGGGACAGCCACCGGCGCGACCGGCGCGACCGGCGCGACCGGCTGCTCAGCAACTGGCGCTGGCTGGGCTGGCTGGGCTGGCTGGGCTGGCTGGGCTGGCTGGGCTGGCTGGGCAGCGGGGATCAAAGTCACCTCATCGCCTCCTGTCACACATATCGGCGGCATGGCATTTCAGAGTTGGCGTTCTTCTCACACATTTGGGATTCCCACTTCGCCACTCATAGGCATTGTTGATCATTGTTGTCACACATTGACATCACATCAATTCATCAAAGTCCTGCCAGCTCTGGCAGCAAGGTAGGCTCAAGGCCGTCTCCATCCATCGCAGCTCGGCCATCAACGGGTCCCGAGTACGTCGGAACGTGTCAATGGACGACAAAAGGATGACCACGTGATATCTGACTGCATCCTGTCCAAATGTCTCCGGCGTTGTCATTTACTGTAGTCATTCTGCAGATGTGAATTGGCCAAAATATGTGTTTTTATTTTGTGATAGACGTCGTTCATGAGTGTGGGAGTTTGCCTTCTCATGCGAATGATGTCGCCTACCTTGTGCGTCATACAGGCAGTACACATCCAAATGAACGAAAGAACTACATACATACTTGTTTGCACATCCTCCAGAACTGGCTGACAAGAACACACCTGCAATCTCCTAACCATGTTGAGATACATTTGTGTGGAGTGACATTTTTTATACTGTATCGTATCACTTTTAAACATGTGTTAAACGTGTCGTTTTCAGCATAAAAACATCACCAATTTCCGGGTTTCCACACCACCATTGACATGGTCACCAGAGTGCAGCGAGGCCTTTTCCGTCCAGGAATTGTCACTCTGACGGCAAGAAAGAAAAACAAAGAAACGCCATAAACCGCCAGGAAAAGATAGCCAACAAACCCAAGATTCGCAGCAAGTGACCAAAAACAAACCGGCGGCTTGCCATAAGGTTGCTCAACCATCAGTTGGAAAAGTTGCAGCGCCGGTCTGGCGCTAAGTTAAAAACCCATCCCAATCCAGCCAGCCTTCGCTGACAGAAGGGCATTGATCGCACACTGTGATCCCCCAGCCGCTGCCTTGGCAAGGCACTCACGGCTTGAAGGTTTTGGCCTCTGTCCACCTTCAATGGAATGCATTTTCCACGTGTATCTGAGCCATTAAACTACTTGGTTGATAGCTTTCCCTACTATGGGTTAGTTCATAATCCCCAATGAGCCAACCTTTATAATTTCCTATCACCAACCATAAAGAACCCAGGTATCCGCCAAGAAACCCAGTGGATGGCCTGTACACCTTCTTCATCCACAGCAGCCACATCTGCCCCAAAAGCCAGTAGCAAAGACGTCAACCTGAGGCACCAACGTCCAAGGTTGGTCGTTTATTTTGCTTCAAGGAAAAGGAACATCCTTGCATCTGATATCCAACATCTCAGTCATTTGAAAAAACAAGTAAAAAAAAACATGGTGTTTCCTCAGTCAGTAGATCCATGGCAGGGTTTTGAATCGGAACGTTGTGGCTGGGATCACCCCATGAAGCCCGCTCCTGCAGTTGTTGGTGGAGAGATGTAGCGCTTGCTCCTGTCACCGAACAGCCAACAGCCATTGGTTGCTGGATAGATGCATCTACATCCATATCATCCATATCATCCATATCATCCATATCATCCATATCATCCATATCATCCATATACACAAATTAAAATATCCTTCTCATTTGTATCAGAGATTCACAGATTGAACCAAGCTGCAAAACAGATCCAACCATCAATAACCATGATTTCAGCATCAAAAACAGAAAAAGTAGCAAACTGACCCAAAAATTATCCATTTTTTGGTGACCATCACATTTCAACATCGCCTTTTTATATTACCAAAAATAATGAAAAATCAACAGCCATGGGCCATCAACATCCATAAACCTACCACCATCCACCACCAGCCTCACAAGCCTACCACCGGAACCGGGCCTGACGCCGTGAGGTGGCCGAGACGTCGGCCCGGCGCCGCAGGAGCTCTTTGACCATGGCCTGAGTTCACCAAAGATCCGAAGAAAAAAAAAGTTGATGGATGTTGATGGCTGCTTAAAGATGTTTAAAGATGTTTAAAGATGTGGAGGTTTCCGAAGTCATGGGGGTATCCCCCTGTGCCCAAATCATCCAAGTCAGACCATGACTTAGTATTGAAACCAACGGTGGGGATCCCCCTATTTTAGGAAACCTCCATATCGGAAATGGTGGATGAACATCCAAATGATCCAAAATTGTTGTTCCATAGGTTTCGTTGGGAAAACTCTTCGCCGGAAACTGGCTGCTTTAACCATCTTTAACACTTCAAATATGACAGTAAACCCGAGCATTTTTCGCGCTCACCGATCGACTCCGCATCGGTTTCTCTGAAATGGGTGATTCTCCAGGTAAGTTTCTCCCAAGGTATATGAAGTATGAAGCCGACCATACTGGGGATGTGTCTGTACTGGTTGTATATGTATATTGTACAATATTATATATGTATTATATATATATATACGCATACTGTATAATGAATATATAATTATTTAATATTATTTATATATTAATATATATGAATAGGATATGACGGGGATCTAAGATATTTATGAGTGTCCTAAAAAAAATTGGGTTTGACTCCTATATAACAATATTAGGGCCAGTAGAACATACCGAAAATGATGATCAAAAATGGTGGCACCAGTGGACACACAAATTTGAAGGTTATGAGGTATATACACCCTATTTGAATCTTGAGACAAACAACAAACGTGGCAACGGTAAAAGTGTAAAAAAATAAAAGGAGACTTGTCCCTCACCATGTGAAAAAGATGACTGTTGACTAGAGGGAAGGATGATTCAAGCCTGAGTATGGTCAGGATCAGTGTCAACTTCCAGAGGAAAAGATCAGAAAGCGATCGAAACCATCAACAGGTTTGTATTTATACAAATACATATGTGGAGGTTTCCAAAAATGGGGGGTACCCCTAAATCATCCAAATTAGACGCCAAGGTGCATGGTGTCCAGCCATGGATGCCAAATGTAGGGGCCTGGCCAACTCAAATCCGGGCCTTAAGATCCAAATTTTCTCATGGATTTCTGATATGTCTTGCTGGTTGCTGGGGGGAATATTGACTTCGATATCTTAGATCAATTTTTTGGAGAGCCCGACTGGGCATCTCAGGGTACGCAATCGCATTTTGGGGCAAGTTTGACTCATACTTCCAGAATTGGACAAAGGGGAATCTACAGGAACCCCCCGATATTTGACGGTAGAAAACGTGGTTTCCTCTAGAATTTCCCTGGAACGCCTGGAACCCAAGAAACATGACATCCCCATGTGGTCTTCCCCAAGCAGGTCAGGTCTGCTGTCTGCCAGCGGTATCCCTCGCATGCAGCAGGGCCTTGGAGTTGAGCAACAACCTGACAGCCATTGGTCAAGACCACTGGTACCCTGGGGTTCACCCCAAAATCATCGCTGGGATTTATGGATGTGAATTGATGAATCACCCATAATAAACCCCAACATTTTTGGTGTTTTATAGGTATTGACCTATACTATCTTGACCTATCCCCATATGAACAATTATGGGATAGTCACCAATGAAAATGGGGATTCAACCAGGTGACCAAGACTGCAGCAATCTCCACCAACATCTAGGCTGGCCCAAAGATGGGAAGGAGGCCCAATGGTTGGTGTGGTTGGATAATGTCTTCAACCCATCATAAACCTACTACAAGGGTTTTATGAACCTTCAAAAGCTGGGTTTAGCAGTGGATTTGCCACATCGCTGGTCAAAACCTATCCCTGTTCACATCTAAAATAGCTGGTGGCCCAAGAAAGGTAAATTCATCCCCACGTTACCCAAAATTTGATAGGTGGATGGCCATTGTATATTAAGAAATTAAGAGGGATGAATAAAGAATAACTTATAGTAGAAACGTGTTTCCACGATGGTAGTTAACTTAGTTTGATTGTGTGTTCCATATATTTTCCGGGTGTCTAACTGTTCCATCTTGTTTGGGCTTGATGCAACAGCTGGCCCAATGCCTGGCTGCCGCCGTGTGCCCAGCTTCGGCCGCATGGTGCAGCGCCGTCTGGCCTGCAACGGTTCACCCAAAGGAAGTGCTGCTTCAAAACGACCAAGTGGGTTTTTTCTGATTTTTTTGGGAGTGAAACCTCCAGAATTCTGTGAATAATCAGAATTTTCCTATACTACCATTACGATTGCTATTTCGGGGGTACCCCCGATTTTCTGACACAATCAAATGGGGGTCAAGCCATATGAACAACCCGAGAATATATGTCCTGGCACCTCCCATGAATGGAAAAATGTCGCTGTGACTTTCATCTTCCCAAATTTCGGTGGATATTCAACCCCCGCATCCCCTGCCTGCATGATCAGCCTGACTAGGTGCTCCCTTCACCTAAGGATCTGCAAAGGATCTTCCCAAATGACCTGTCTGCGATTCGCAGGGGAAATCTTTGACCCCGACCATCCCCGGGCACCACGCTAACAGCTCTCGAATCACCGGCACATGCCCAAAGGCTGCCGCCACATGCAAGGCACTTTGTCCACGCCTCACGGCGACATGGATTCCCCCAAGATTTGATCAAAAAGAGCAAAAATCTCTGCGTTACAAGCTCTTGGTTTTGGACATTTGATCGGCGACCATTTCAAAGAACACATCTCAAACTGCGAAGGAAAACCCATACCCAATCTATGGATCGAAATCGGGGTATTCAATCACCAATTTGATCATGTTTAGGTTTCAACCATACTTAAAACCATCCAGACCTTTCAGACCGAGCGGCTGAGTGGAGGCTTGGAGATCTGCCGACTGCTCGAGCAACTCCCTGACGGCCTGGGTATGTCTAGTCATCAATGCTATCGTGGTGATCATTATCAATAATAATAATAATATGATAAGATAATGGTGATAATCTAGATTATCAGTGCTATCATTGCAAGATTATGGTGATAATTGTCAATATGAGGGTTTCCAGAAAAAAGGGGGTACCCCAAAATGGATGGATTATCATGCGAAATCATATCAAAATGGATGATTTGGGGGTACCCCCATTTATGGAAACTTCTAATTGTATTGACAGTAGTGATGAAAATAAACTTGTCTTATCAACATGAAATTGTTATGATGAGGGTAATCAGAATCATGATCATGATGACGACCAGCATGAATATGATAGGCTGAGTTTGAGGCTGAAAGATCTCCGTCTTGAGCAGCTTGGGCTATCAGAGGCCAGTCCTAGTCCCAAATCGCAGGCACTTCATCTTGCAAAGAATAGGGAAATTGAATCCTTGGTCCATCAGAATGACTTGAATCATTGGTCCATTAGAAATCCTTGGTTCACTTCATCTTCTGATTTCTCTGATTTCTGTGGTCCATCAGAATGTCATCCTGTTCCGATCATGAAGCTTTGCAGCCACTGAGAAAATTGCATGCCGGTGTTGAGAGCATCCCAGACAGTAAGTGAAGACTAAGATGCTGGCTGATCGTCTCCCTTGCGCGCCAACCTCGGCTCTCAACCCAATTTCCCCCCTTTTTGGAGGACTGAAGGCATCCCCACCAATTTCATCGGTCCTTCAAATGCTCCACAATAGGCGACATGTGCTGCAACGATTCTTGGTCAATGGTCAAACGTCCTATTCATGTTCTTGAGATTCCGGCGCCAAGAACCAGTGGATCAAGGTTGCAAGTAGAGTGCTCCAAGTGGGTTGGTAGATATACAACCTGTCGGCCAGGATGGATAACAACTGTCAATTTGTTGTGGCTCAAGCCCATTCAGTGTTTTTACCCCGAGGATGCCCTGGGTGTAGTACAGCTCCAAGATGCACCAGGCACTGATCACTGCTGCCCCAATCTCTGTGCATGTGGGTTTGTCCAAAAAACGGGGTACCCCCAATATTCATGCCATTTGGTTGGCCATTTTGTCCTGTTCATTTCCCTTTCAAAATTGCAATTCACCATGGTTTACCAAGTTTTCGCTGCCTCCCCAGGATTTTGCACCTCAGGCAAATGTGGAGTTCAGAGGGACACTGGGGCCAAAAGAAGGAAATTAGAAGAAGAGTTCTGAGTTCAAATAGCATGGTGGAGGATACCATCAGACTGTGAAACATCGAAGATCTTGAGATCTTTAGATCGGTCCTCTCTCGTGAAGCAACCCAAACGAGGGATCTCAGACCATTTTTGATGATCATTGTAACGATGATCACTGTAACGAACAATCCAAGAGAAAGTGAGGATGACTTTCTAATATCCAGTACTCGAACACTGAAAAGTCAGCCCAAGCACGCAAAGCTGCACCCCCGCCGGAGCTTCTCGACCCAAAGCTCCACATGGGTCCTGAAAGAGGACGGAAAGGAATGAGACGCCGAGAAAAATTGGGCGCTCACAAAATTCAGATGGAAAAGGGACGATTTCATTGGGCCAAGCAGCCGAGCAGTTTAGGAAGGGTAACTAATATCGCAACTCCCGTGTCGTCCACACTCTATATTTCACTTGAACGCAAGATATGTCAAACCCAAGTGAAATACTCCCCAGTTTTGAGGATTGGATGATTGGATGATTGGATGTATAGGAACATGACTCCAGATCAGTGAAACGGATTCATATGTCCTCCCAAGCCGCAAAGTCAGGACTGCTGCCTGGTTCGGCCTTGGAGGGGATTGCTGTGGCCTCTTGACTGGTCCCGATTTTTTCGGGGGGGCATCTTCCAAACATTTCCAAACTACCAGGAAACCAATTTTCGGTATAGTAGACAATAGTAAGCCTAATAGTAAGCAGTTTCAAGATGTCACTCTCATTTTGACTTCAAGAACCAGGTCCAGCCAGGTCGATCTCAAGATATCTCAAGGCCTGGTCCACTGGGAGCCCGGTCTCCAACCCACCAGGCCTTCCTGCCCTGCAAAAGCAGCAACCATGACTCCTGGCACCACCAAAAGCCCAACACGGACCCAACTGCAAAGACATGTGGAAAACAACCTTTGGGAATATAACCAGCGAATCCAACTGCTCAGTTGCTTACAATCATTTTGCACTGTAAACATATTCCTTGCGATCAAGTGCTTCATATGCCTCCCATCCCCCCACCCAGCCTCATGAGAGTGTCGGTCCACATGCGAGGCCTACAACGACAGTTTGCTTGGTGAGATGTCCAACCATCTACGTCATACATTAAATTTGGCTGTGTTTGAAAATGGGGGTTTCACCCCAAATAGCCATGTTCCTAACCATCAAATATTGAAGGTATCCTACTTTCGGACACACCCATGCGTATATCTTTCTAATCATAGGCCCCTTCCGGTAATTCGATATAGCCGACATTGCCATGGAAAAAGGCTCATGTAAATTTAGCTCGGTGATTCACCTATTTCCATGGCCTGTAAAGTGGTGATTTTCCATGGCCTGGTCATTGGTAGCCACCAGCCATCCTCCGGCCTGCACTCCCAAGGAGAAGATCCAGCGCGCCGCGATTGCTGCCACCGCGGCCAGTGGGAAGGCGCCGGCCAAACGCCGCACCTGTCGAGCGCGGTTGATGGGTAACCCATGGTAAACCCATGGAGGATTCAGAAAAGGTCAACAACTATATATATATACATAATATATACATAATATCATGTAATACATATATATGTATATATATATATACATATAAATGCACGAAATGAATCCTGGAGTTGCAAAAAGCCTTCTGGTGTGATCCCAAGTATTGGGCAGTTCTCAGGCATGATCGAGTCGTATTCAAACTGGCCATGGCTTCCATAGGAAACTGGTATTTTCATGAACGTACCCTCTGGTACAACATGGCTTGCTAGCTGCTAGAAAATCCCCTGGTTGTAAATCCCATGGTTTTCCCTGTAAAACCTTCATATCTATGGGGATTGCCATTGCATGCCAGGCAGCGGCCCAAAAAGGATACCTGTCATCCTACTCGCCTCATCAATCACTGATGCATTTGCGCCTGCACTTTGGCGAGGCCTCCCACGAAAAATCGACTGAATCACGGACTAAAGCTGCAAGGCTATGATCAGAACATAATACGCGAAGATACCACATTAAACACATTTATGTTTACATATTGTGTATATATTATGTAGAATCTTATGAGTGATATGTGCATACATGTTTAACAGTTTAACATATGTACAGCGTCTCAATAAATACATGTCAGCTAGTATGGTACCAGCGGGGTCATACAATTGATCCAGGCAACCTGTTGACTGTGAAGACGTGGAAATCTGAGCTGCTTTGCTGCAGATAGCCTCACTTCCATGGCTTTCAAACTCACGATGGCCGAAAGTCCCATGATTTGGTTACATGATGAAATCCATGATGTTACATGAGCTCACATGAATCCACCTAGATGAAATCAGCATCTCAAGTTCCGAGTTCCGATGACATAAATGACATCCTATCTAAGACCACCAGCAAAAGGAAAACCAGCTAGTGTCCAAATTCAAACTCAATGTGCTAAGTCCGTCCTTTCAAGCACAATCACAACATACCACAACCAACCACAGCTCTCAACGTAAGCTTGGAGCGCTGCAGCTGCAGTTGTCTGTGTACCTGGCAGCTGTTCATCTCTCAGTCGAACTGATCAGTGCAGCTGATCAGTGCGGCAGCTCTCTGTGGCACCTTCCCCGCACCAAAGCGGCCGTTGTTCACACGGACCACCTGATCGGAGAGCTGCCGCTCGGTTAAGGCGGTCCATCCCACTGGGTCTCACTGTTCAACTGGTGAAAAATATCGCTCACATGATTGAACATGTACAATTCCTCCAGATGTCTTTTTGGACAATGTAGGGATCCAAGAGTCAATCAAGTCACGGCACTTCCTCTAAGTTCACTGCGACCAAATCACCATCTTGCGCCCCAGAGAGCAAAAAATACCCCGACCAAATCACCATCAGAACTTTGGGCGCCAAAATGAAGCTTGGAAAGACTAGAGAGCTCAACATCCAACCGCCACAGGCAACTTCTTCCACTGTGCAGATCACCTCCTCTCCATGGGCGTCCAGGAGTTTGGAGATGATGGGCTCAAGTTGGGACCAATCACCAGGGCCTTTGCCAAGCTGTGGATCCCTTTGTGGTTTGGGCAGTTTCGCTGGTCATCAGCTCACCATCCGGCCTTTGCCACTGGTTTGGATCAAGGTGGGCTGGGCAGCCTGCACTTCAATGCACAAAATATCAAAAAATGGCATTCTGGAAAGGGGAATTGTTCACACTGGATGGCAAGTGCCAGAAAAATGTGCTACATCGGATCGAATGGCTAGATCTGATCTGGCGTTCCATAAGTCTAGTAAGACACATTAAAGCAAGTTGGTGTCAACTTTCCAAGTCCGCTGTGGGAACAGCCACCCCTTTTGCTATCCGTTGCTGCATGGCCCATGGCACTCCTTCTCCGAAGCCAGCTGGAACAGCGTGTCATCAACGGACAGGAGATCACACTGTCGCATGTGGTGGCAGTGGATGTTGTCTGAAAAATGGTGCTGTATGTGCTCCACATGACAATTTTAAAATGGGGAAAATGATAATAACACATTGGAATTATATGAAATGATACAGCGATACACACCATGTCCTGAATCTTCTAATCTCCGGCTGAATTCCCTTTTTGGTCACATCGACCATGATCACTGTCACTCATCAGAAATGAACCTCTTGCAAAGTGCCACAAATATGTGTCCCTTTTTCCCCTATATTGAAACCTAGCAAATACATGCAAATGCTGCATCCGGTGCCCACTTACTGCCTGTTTCTGCGTCACCGAAAAGCGCTCAACGAAGGACTTGACCAACCGCAGATTCAACGGGACTTGTGCCACCTCTTTCGGTGGACGCAGTTCGGGATGACTGAGATGCCTATGGGCCATGCCAAGAGGCATCAGCTTGATATATATATAGTTTGATGTGGTGAAACATGTCACGAACATCTGACTCACCTGAGCGAAGGAAACCAATTGGGCCAGATTTTGCCCGCAGCCTCCTGCAGAACCTCTGCATCATCAAACACCTCCAGGTGTAGATTTCTCGCGCTTCCAAAGCTAGCACACAGGGCAAAGTAGCATCTGACCTCAGCTACATCTTTGGGGATGCCAAATGGGCTTGTCCAAAATGGAGGGTATGTCCCGAAAAGGCAATTTTTGCCATGGGATTGAGCTCTTGAAAAGGAAAACTATTGCAGCATGTTTTTCGTCCTTGCCGTGAGGTGCATGCACAGTGCAGCTGACCTTTAATTCAACAAAATTGTAGTGATTGGATTGGTTCAAAGGACAATTTAGAGGAGTCATCTCGCAGAGGGTTCCGGTTTCCTACAAATCTATACAAATCTTCCCTTCATCTTCTGGGATGTCGGCACGGGTGGCCCTTGCAAACTGGCTCTTGGTGGCTATGCCCAGTTGAAAATAACCTTGGGCCAGTGAAGGTCATTTCTGTACCAAAGGTGATTTTGGGTTCACCGAAGCCTCAGGTTTCCAAATCCACCTGCTCTGAGGGTGAAGAATCTGCGCAGAGTCCGCTACTCCACGAGATCAGGGCGTGAATACAATCGTGTCGCGACGCTCAATCAGAAGCACAAGCATCAATGCCTTGGGAAGGCGTTGATGTTGTTCTTTCTGATTGAGCGTGTCGCAAGGTTCGGTTGCGGAGTGCAGCGGCAAAGGCCTTAAATCGCGCCAGGCGGTCCTCTGAGCAATCCAAGCCGTGCAGTTTCTCCAGAAGGTCGGGAAGCCAAAGAACAAGCGTTTGAAACAGGCAACTGACAGCCAACATCAGCATGGCATAGAAAAAACCCAAGCCGTAGATTTTGAAAAAGAAAACTTTCGCAGGGCTGCAGGGGCACAGCCACAAGATGGCCAGGTAGAGGAAGCCAAGGATGAAGGACCACGTCCAGTAGTAGATGTAGTAGCCCACTGGAGACCATGAAGATGCCACAAAGCATTGCTGGCTGTAGTCTGATTGAAAGGCGCTATGGAAATGTCTGATCAACACAGAGGTGATCCGGTTGAAGCCTGGGGTGAAGTGCATGTGCAGGTGATCCATGAAAGCCTTGTGCCGCAAAGGAGATGCCCCTGACACCTGAGATCATGATGCCAATTCCGATCGCCACATCTCTTGCCCTGGATATCACAAAAGCCCAAGGACAGGGTTCCCAGACCCACACAGGAGAGAATGATCACCAGCACTACACCGAAGTGCTTGTGAAGAGTCGTGGCTGAGCCGTTGCCTTTTCATCACCATCAGGTAAGCAAAAATCAGCTGCAGCACTATACCACCAAGCATAGGCACAGCGAAAGTCATGTGCGTCTATAGCTGGCGAAGAATTGATGACGGGGTTGTAACTTGGTGCCGATTTCCGATGGCACTGGCTCATAGGGTTCATTCATGCTGGTGTTCCACCATGATCCATAGATCACGGACCTCAGGCTGTAGCAGAAGATCAAGCCTGGGGCTGCCTACTGCAGCCCTAGGCCATGGCTCAGAGCTCCACTGACCCAAACGGAGATGGCTTGAGATGCAAACCTCAAGCCAAGGACAAAACATATTGATCGACCGCACTTGCCTGTAACGCAGATGGTCCCTTTTATGAGCCAAAAAAACAACATGATCATTTAATATCATTTATATATAAAGACATATTCTTGCATGAGGGAGCTTGAGTGCTGTGTCTGAGCCTCTGACAAACATCGAGTTCTACCCCGGCGCTCGGCATGCGAGCCATCCGCAATTAGCCACTGACTAGCCATGTCTCTCGGCATCCCAAAATGCTCATCTTACAGAAGCTGATGGCCTTTCCTTCTCTTGGCAGTTCTGACTTCAATGTCATCGAGAAATGTTGCAAACCCAGTAGTAAACCATCGATACCATCCCAGTAGCCAACAATCTTTCCGCCAAAAAACTGTGGCCTCTGCAAGTGCTTTCTCTCTTTTAAAAAAAAGTTCTGGACAATGACCCATGTACCTATCATGGTGTGAGTGACTTCTCTTTGCCAGCAAAAAAGTGGTAGAATGGGGCTGCTGGGACAGTTTAGCATGTCCCCTGTTATTGTTGATGTTCAACATTTCATCCGTTATGGTTTTTGTGTTGATGTTCAACATTTCATCCTTGACGTTATTTTTGATGTGTTTTTCCTGTAGGGATTCTGGGGCAAAGTTGATGCTAAAGTGATACATCCCAAAGCCCTCCGCTCCCAGCGCACTGCGCGAAACCTAATGTCGGGGATGAACAAAGGGGTAAAAGGGTCATAAATAGGTGTGTGAACAGACAGTGTGGGGTGGGATGTGTGGGTTCAAATTTGTTACAAGTGTGTGTTTGTGAATATTATATATATATATATACCGTTCCCAAAAAAAAGTAAGGGTTTAATTCATCATTCCGAAAGAATTGGTCTTGAAGGCTGTGTGGCACCTTTATCCAGACTCTGCGACCGATGGGCAGCACCTTCATCAAGTCAACTTCATGGATGACCTTGGGACGTGGTTCTGGAGGAACAGGAGAGCATCCCAGACCCAAAAAATTGGAACCTAATGACCTGATGGATGGGAAGCACCAGGCCAAAAAAGCCTCTGGTCACTTTGCCAACGCCAGCGTTATCCATTTTCAGTCACCAGCTCTGAGCAGGGACTAACTACATTATCTGCATGAATGTGAGGGAGATATTACATAGCTTCCTTTGGAAGACGAACATAAAAATGTCGCTAAATATCGACACAAAACCGCAAAACCTCACTGAAGTGTGAAACTTTGTCGCACCTCCAAACCCGTCAAGACTTCAAGCGAGAATGACTCATCGCTGTCGTCTGTGGACATGTAACGAGGTACGGATGGCAAACGACATCTCGACGATGTACGAATCCTCACAGATTTGCCTTCGCCTTCCGCATGCAGATCTGTCAAGAAAATGGACAGCACATCCTCTGCGAATTGCCGCACACTCCTCTCGTGGTATTTGTAGCCAGACTTACGCAGAAACTCCACTTCTCCACTTTGTGAGCGACCAAGACTGCCGTCTGGTTTTGTTACAACCACAAGCTCACAATTCATCTCCTTTGCTCGACGGGTGTTCTCCATCCACCTCGCGTGTGCAACATGTTTTGATTAAACCTGAAAAATACTGTAGACATTACATGTCCAACAGTCCAACATTGTCCAACTCTGTTTTGGAATGGCATTACAAATTTGAACCGTAGTGCTACAGTGAATATTTCGGGAATCAAGACACTTGCCAATTTATGTTGCCAGGGGACATTTGGAACCAGCGGCAACCCCAGTCCACAGTTTCCCCGTAGAGCATATCACAGAAGCAGCTATTCTCCACTTTGCGGTTGAAATAACTTGTGGCATGGGCTCCATAGCCTGGTGTACTCTTGTCAGGTAAAAAGACACAACTGGTTTTCCAGCCACCAGCGCCCTGCATTAATCGATTCCAAGCTCTGCCGTGTGCGCCAGGAAAGCTCACTATCACTCGATCTCCGTGACTGAACACGGGGGTGCCAAGGAAGGTGACCTTCGCTCCATCTACGACTTCACAGAGCTTATCAAGAGCAGCAGGGGAGAATGATGTCACCACATCCGATGCACGTATTCTCGGCGAGAAGGAGCCACTACGCGCCTCGGAGAACTCCCTCGTCACACTTCGGGGGAATCTGGGCGAGGATGAGCCGCTTCGCGGTGACTCTGGGCACTCCGTGATTGACACACTCCTATGGAGATGCGGCGACAAGCCACCGAGAGCCGATGATGAGCCACGTCGCCACTCGGGAAGTTGAAACGAAAATCTTTTCGCCGCTGACTCATCGGCCCGTTCTGGGTATCCTGAGGATTTTATCTGCAATGTGACAGGTTTCGACCGATCGGGAAAGATCTCATCGCTGTCCCCAATTTTGCCATTCATACTACCCACATGTGAAATCCTGTTCTTTTGGGCCGAAAAAGAAGCTGCATCTGTCCCCAAAAACCGCATCAGAATCAGGCATTCGATACGAATCGCCACATCGCCTTGCAAGATCACTTATTTTTTGAGTTTGTCTGAAAATGGTGTACCGCGGTGTACCCCAAAATCCAGTGCTTTGTCATCACCTTCCCTGCATACATGGCCAACTGTTGGAGGTTACCCATGGTTACCCCATGTTCAGACAGACCCACATTGTCACATGTGCAGTCTGCAAAAGTCCAGTTGCTCACATAAATACTCTGAGTGTCCGACAGAAAAGCTGAGGAAGTACACGATGACACAGTTGTACATGAACTTCATTGGATAGCAGGAAGGCAAGCAAAAGTAAACATGAAAGCCACAACAGCACCCGCAATTGCCCACCTCATCCATTCAAACCATATCAAGCAAAGGTTAGCACCAAATTTGACGCAGAAACTCTCAGACACAAAAACGCATCAACGGTAAGGAACGCACAGTGAACAACCACAGACAAAACAGGCAACTCACGCGACATCTACATGACACCATATGGGGATGTATCAAAACCTATATTGCTATATTTTGAAGGATGAACATCCATAAATACCAGCTATTTTTGGGTTCACTACGCTACCAGGGTTTTGACTCACTCATACCATATTATTACCATATTACTTCCATCAACTATCCTAGCATCCCCGAGGTTCCCCTCCGTGTGTCTTGGTCTATGCGCAAACACTGCCGAAGTTGGAGCCAAAAGGGCACATGCCGAGGCTGTCGTACTCAGGATTGACTCAGGACGCAAGTACGTTTTGCGAAACTTAGAGAGAAGAAGTAATGTAGAAATGAGCATTCAATAGAACTAATTTAGCTAATGAAATACCGTTTTTGAAAAATCAAAACGGATTTTCCTACAATTTCTACCTGATTTTCCGCTCCGATGGCCTTTCCAAGCTTTCGCCTCTCCCGCTGGCGTGCACGCTTGAGGGCCCGAGAGCCACCAGATGCCCTAGGCCGCAGCGTGATTCCCACTGCTTCATATTTTGATCCATGGATAATGATTTCAGCTTCTGCAAAATGACAGGCTTCTTGACTGCCAGAACACCTTGCTAATCTCAGTTCAAGATGCTTTAATTGATTCACAATCGGGTACACACAAGGCCTGGGTGGTCTCTTGTCATGCAAAATCATCAGGTTGCATTCCAGCACAAGATTCAAAAAGAGGCTACCATGTTGCTGCTTTTCTTGGCTACAAAAAGCATCAAATAACAACATGAAGCTAAGACAATGATGTTCAGCTTCACCAAGAACATGGATTTCCTCACAAACAAACGGGACTTTCACCATGAAAAATGCGGATGTCACTAGCAAAATGTAGATCTTCATCATCCAAAATATCAAAATACCCAGAGGTTTCATACAAAAAAGTTGTTTCCATCATCACCAAAATATGATGTTTTTTGTGGGTACATAGTTATCCATTACAATTCTTAGTCAATTATCCATTCATTCTCCATTGATTATGTTTGTCGCTTGTGTATATATATATACCCATCATATAATATATCCCATTGCCAACAAGGATCCCATCAATGAAGTATCGATTTATGGAGAATCCATTCAACCATTCTATACCCATCATAATATCATCATAATTCATGGATAGGAATGATTGTATTCCCTTGTATTTACCAAGAAAAAACGGCCAAGACACATCTCCTCTGCTGCACCTCCATCGCCCGCAGGAGGCGCCTGCGCTGGCGCCTCGTCATCGTTGGCGTCGGCCTTGGGCGATCACGGGGAGGGGCCCCCAAGTGATGGCAATTTTAGGCAAACAAAATGATGGGGAAAAAAACCTGGAAAATCATGGGAAAATGATGATCGAACCAAGAAATAAGAAGAAAATAAGACATCCAAAATCCGGTCCTTTTCATCAGAGATCACCAAACAATCATCTGGCCTGGGCCCTTGATGCCCACATCTCACCGCTCTCGCCCATCTTTTGTGACTCAGGGGAGACCTGCACAACCGAGCTGCCAGAGAGTCCAGCTGGGACTTGTTATGGGATGATGATGGAAAGGTCATCTACCCAATTTGGCCAGTAGTTCATGTTCATATATTCATACTTAGTTCAGAGGCTGCCTCCTTTTGAAGGTGCTTAGTTCAAACATGTTCAAACTCTACCCAAGAAATGTTTCGCTAAAAATCGGCTACCCAAAAAGATCATGGTTTAACAATGTTTAACATGGTTTGACCTCGTTTTCCCAATCAAAATGCTCTGGGGCATCTCCGGCAGACGCACCAGGACGCCTTGTGAGCCCGAAGCACCAACTGCTCCACCAACTGCGCCAGTTGCATCTCGAAAGCCGTCCAGGACCTGCGTGGTGGTCCCTCCATTAGTTGTTTTGTCATGTTTTATCAATTTTATCATTAGTTGTTTATCATTTAATGTTGGATAATGTTGGATAATGTTGGATAAAACAACTAGTGATGATGTTTTATCATTCAACTGTAGATATCTGATGTTATCCAACATTAAAACACCTAGCCATAAAGATCATAAAGCCACTGACCAACAATTGGGCAGTCAGAAAAATTGGGACCAGGTGCTGTGCAGCTGGTACCAGCAGTTGGTGCCACCGCTCGACTCCCAAAGCAGGACTCCGGCGCTTCCCATGGGGGGCCTTGGGCGATCATGGCCAGTTCGCCCCGGTTTGGATGTCCCAAATTGGCTACTCCATGGTACCCAAATCCGGTTTTCATCATCAGTTCACCTAAAAATTGGCTTTTGGCTTTCAGGGTGTAAGTGTAACCCATTTATGGACAAACATGGACAAACCGAATTTTGGTTTCCTTGTGATGGGACCAAGAATGCTACTGCCGGACAGGTGTGTATTTAGTAGGGTTCCCCACCTCTGTCACAGCAACAATTTGCGTTGCGAAGGGCTGCACGGTTAAAACACGCTTTTCGGAGAAGGCATAAAATGCTTCCAAAACAGAGACAGAGATCACGGCAAACAGCTTACATGGAAGATTGGTCACAACGCTGGGAGGTCGTCATCATGGAGGTTGTCGTCGTCGTCGTCATCATCATCATCACCACCACCACCACCGTCGCCATCATCATCTCCATCAATCATCAATCATCAGCAGCATCAACAATAAGCCATCTCTAGGCCCCCAACCTGCAAGGAGAATCTCAAGGCATTGGCTAAGATCATGGGATCTTCATGAAACTCGTTTGGCCACTTCACCAGCTTGAAGACCTTTTGCCCTGATTGTGGTGGCCGACCAAAAGAGAAACGGATTGAACTGGCCGATCCCCAATTTTTTTGGCACAGTTTGGAACATCCATTCCGAATATTCCCCAAGTCCATTCCCACTCCATCTACAATCAGTTATACCTTATAACTATTTATAACTTATATATATATATATATAATGGTTGTAATGGGCTCATCCCTATGATTTTCTTCTGATCATCCCCATATATCCGCATGCCCATCATCCCCCAGCCTTTGTGCATGAATCCATCAAACTGCATCGTGGCCAGCAGAGGCAGCTGCGCTTGTTCGAAGGGATCAGGTCCGGTGGCGCAGCCAAACTGTCGCGCTTGGATTTCTGCAGCCCACAGCATCTGCATCCCACCATCCTGAAAATCTGATGTAGCTCTGGAATATACTGGAAATTGATACCCTCTGGTAAACTAACATAGCTATTGAAAATGGTGATTTTCCATAGTTATATTAGTTTACCAGAGGGTACATGATCTTCCAATGAGAAATGGAGGATTTCTATTACTTCGATTGCCATCGTCTATTACCCTAGGGCAACCAGGGTTTTTTTGGCCGCACTGCTAAGCCGCTAAGCCCAGGGCGATCAATCGAACACATTCCTGAGCCACAAGACATTCAATACAACGCCAAATGCCCACACAGTACACCTTCATATCCTGCAGCAGGAACTACCATGATCGCGAGGGGTCCCAACTTGGGGGCGCTGAATCCCAAAATCTGCGCTGAAAATATCCTGCTGGTCGCCAATCTGATCACATTCTACGTACATTTTCCGATTTTTTGTGCCGCATCTCCATTCTCCATTGGCCCTACCAACATCTCTCATACTTGTGCGGTTCCGCTTAATGAAATTTAAGAAATGGGTATATCTAACCATAACATCTCAATTATATAATGGTGCCAACAGTCCATCTGCATCCCCCCCCGTAGTAGTACACCATCCTTTTCGTTGATGCCCCCAAATTCACTGGGTGCCCAGCTGGTTCTTCGACGCACAGCAAGCGAGCCCGCTCCTGGTCCAACATGATCAAACCATGCCAAATGGTTGTGGGTCTACAATGGATACCCAACAAAAAAAACAAGTCTGTTGTCGTTTGAGTAGGAAATCATCCATTGCTGGTGCTTTTACAATCTTGACCCACTCCCAAATGAAGAGAAGAGACAAATTATATAGAGATGGTCATCCACACAATTCTGCTATGTTGACGTGGCACGGATTCCCAAATGATGCAGGCCTCATATGTTTTTATTACAGTATATCAGGCATCAAGAGTTGCCAGTGATCTCTTGATTTTCCTCCTTAGACAAAACAATGTTCGATCAAGTGACTCCAATAAATTCGCATCTCATCAAAACAAACCATGAAGAAAGGCAGTGACTCGCCTCTGCCGGAAGCCGCGCCCACGCGGCCAAAAGCTCATCGTCCATGGCGCGGTATGAGCAACTCGCCAACTATGATATGGGTTTGGTACCTGAAACTGTTGGCAAAACTGAAAACCCTAACATCCCTTGGTTTATCACAATGTTATCCGCTGAAATGGTGTGTTCTGGTGAGGTATTCCCCCTTTCCATAGTGGAACGGATAGATTTAAAAATCTGGCAGCTGGTTCTTGGACGGTCTGAGATGTTTGTTGCAACTTCTTATTTAACCTGTATATTTCCAAAGGGAATTTTGACATGTGTTGACCTGATCTTGACCAGCAAAGTTGCCATCCGCTCGGCTGGAGAGACACTGAGTCTACTAGAGTGAAACCTGGAAATAGCTGCAGCATCTGCTGGACATGGGAAAAGGCAGTTTGCACCGGCAGGGATAGTTATCATTGGTGATTCATGCTCGACAAATGGAGCTGTTCTTCAGATGATTGCAACTGCTTTAGGCCTTCAGAGGCTAGTAGAGTAGACAGTCCAAGCTGGTCTGATCCAAGATGTCTCCCGGTTCCATCTATGAGAATATGAGAATGGCAACCTAAAAAGAACCAACTTTGAACTCTGGACTGTCAAACTGATTTTACGAACATGTTGCCAAGATGACAAGTATTGAAACATATTGAAACCACTGGACTAGAAGGCTCCAGACAGCCCCTCAGTCTCAATCAAAATGGTAGTCAGCCCACTGTGTTGGTACTGGTGCAATGTGACAGTTCCTGCATTGAACTGCTGCAAGTCCAACAGATCCAATCAAGAACCTATGCCTCAAGAAAAATGTTTCCCTCCAGAAAATGAAACCTAGAATTTTGAATGTCCAAATCTCCTCCACCCGGAATCTACAGGTTTTCGGTTTTCATCAGAGAAACCGTTTTTTTTCACCGAAAAAAACACTGAGGGGAAAGCAGTCCTGGTCTTTTGAGGCGCCATCCCACAGCGTACGTGGCAATGATAAACCACCCATATGGATTGATGGTTCATAGATGTTTATAGCACCCATAAAATTTGTAAAATTGGGGATGGTTTATTATTGTTTCACCAATATCAACATTCTTGTGCACTTTGACACCACAATGTTTGTGGCTGTGCATCCAAGATCGTTATCCTGAGCCTCACACACGGAGCACCCAAGCAGTTCCGTGTCTTGGCGGCTGAAAAACAACCTGAAACAAAGACACGCGGTTGCTGGCGGATGTGCACAGAGGATCTAAACATCCGACGCACCTAGACACATAGCGATGATAAGATGCAGGTCAATATGCTAATGAACGCATGATGAGGATGAGGATGAGGATGAGGATGATGATGATGATGATGATGAGGAGGAGGAGGAGGGGGAGGAGGAGGATGAGCACCCGAAGCGATGCCTCACCAGTTCGAAGCACCAGGGGTGCATACCAAACAGCGAAACAATACATTCCAGGGGCCTCGATGCCAGTGGTATGACATGGTACGACCTTTGGCAAGGCACCAGCTTCACAAACTCAGCAAGGTTTTGACCGTGTCGATGGCTTCATCCACTGGGAAAACCTTCGCGTTTGCGCTGTGGATTGATCAAATGGATGCAAATCGTGTTGTCATACAACTCTTCGAGCTGGGTGGGTTCGGGGTGCTCCGTACTTTTCTGTTGTCGAAAAGCAGCTGTTGATTCTCAGGGGCAAAGCCCGAAAACTCGAAAAGTCGAAAAGTGGAATCCATGCGTGATCTTTCGACTATTTGTAGCAATGAAAGGAATAGTTCTATATATATATATACAAAAATAAGCTTCAGTGGTATCCCAACAGCCGCAACTTTTTATTTTTAGACGTCTTTCTGAAGCGTGCTGCGAAGCCAAGCGCTGGAAACACCTCAGCTGGGTTTCCGTGAGTTATATAAATGGCCGCAAATCCTGTTGAACCTGACCTGGCTCTGCACACTAAAGCGTCCCAGACCTTCTCCGAAACCTTCTCCGGATCCCTGTTGAACCTGACCTGGCTCTGCACCAAAGCCTCCCGGAACGTTCTCCGGAACCTTCTCCGGAACCCTGTTGAGCCTGACCTGGCTCTGCACCAAAGCCTCCCAGACCTTCACCGGAACCTTCTCCACCTGACCTGGCTCCACGCCAAAGCCTTCCAGACTTTCTCCGGAACCTTCTCCCGAACCTTGTTGAACCTGACCTGGCCCAGACCTTCACCGGAACCTTCTCCGGAGCCCTGTTGAACCGACCTAAGCCTCCCAGAACCTTCTTCGGAACCCTGTTGAACCTGACCTGGCTTTACACCGAAGCCTTCCAGACCTTCTCCAGAACCTTCTCCGGAACCTTGTTGAACCTGACCTGCTCTGCACCAAAGCCTCCCAGACCTTCTCCGGAACCGTCTCCGGAACCCTGTTGAACCTGACCTGGCTCTGCACCAAAGCCTCCTTGACCTTCTCCCGAACCTTCTCCGGAACCTTCTCCGGAGCCCTCTCCGGAACCCTGTTGAGCCTGACTTGGCTTTGCACCAAGGCTTCCTGCGGAACCTTCTCCGGAACCTTCTCCGGAACCCTGTTGACGTGACCTGGCTCTGCACCAAAGCCTCCCAGACCTTCTCCGGAACCTTCGGAACCTTCTCCGGAACCTCGTTGAATCTGGCCCGGCGCCTGCGCTAGCGCACACCGGAGCTATTCTGGGCTGAAGACATCATTAGCTTTTACGCTGTCGGGGAAAAATAGAAAATACACTCAAGCCGTGATCACTAAAGCAGGAATCCTTCAATACCATGACTGAGAACTACACACCCGCAACGATAAAACCGAAGTATCAAAGAACAAATGGGAAATCATTGAGCTAGTTTCTCTTGCCCATCAAAGAATGCCAGGAAGACAAGGAAACATAAGGGGCAAGGGAGGACAACACAAAGATCACAATCAAAATGCAAGTATTCCTAGATGAGAAATAAGGGAAAACTAGAGAGTCCAAAGCTTCTGTTGCAAAACGCGAAAAGGTCAAACACGGCCGCTACGTAATTAAAAAGTCCGGAAATGCGAAAAACTTCCAAGTCGAAAAGTCAAAAACAACCCCGTGTGGAAAAACACAAAAAACGCGAAAAGTAGAAAATTAGAAAGGAAAAGTCGAAATCGAAAACTTGAAAAATCGAAAAGCGGCCCAGCACGGGAAAAGTCGAAAAACACGAAAAACACGAAAAACACGAAAAGGATCGCTTTTCTACTTTTTGACTTTTTGTCTTTTATCACTTTTCTCGTTTTTCTACTTTTCTACTGCTGCACTTGTTTTACTTTTACTTTTCTCACTTTTCTCATTGTTCTATGTTTTTGCAAAAAAAACGAAAGGCAAAAAGCACAAAATATTTGACTTTTTGACTTTTCTCGTGTTTCTCGTTTTTCTAATTTTTGACTTTTCTCGACCAAAAAACGTACACGGACAAGAAGATACCAAACGTCGCCTCTAACTGCCTTAGTCAACTTACTGGCACTGAATTCTGATTCCATATGAAATAAATCAAACCCATTCAAAACCAATTCTGCCATACTTTGAGGGTCGAACCCCCATAAATTTCAGCTATGTTGGTACTAGATGGTAATAGCACTTAGTATTCACCAAGCGTTTTCATCCATAGCCGCCATGTCGCCATATTTCTGCCACGCAACATTATCAATGCCAGCAGCGCAGCCACGGATGAGACTGGCAAAGTGACTGGACTCGTCTGCCGAAAGGGCTGCCGGAGGACCTGGCGATCTGCATTTAGAGGTGATGTAGCTGCTATAGCCCCAATAAATATGGCCATTCAGAAGTGGGCAAGATATGGGGAAATTATGTAAAATTAGATTTAACATCATCATCAAAACATCACAACATTTTGAACCACTGGATATTTGGGTGTTCGTTGTTTTTGGGCAAACCCATTTCGAAGGCAGATAAAATCCCGTTTTGATCCTTTTTTAGGGGAAAACCAGTAAACCAAAAAAAAAACAGACAACATTTGTTGATTCGGGTTCTTTTTTGGTTGTTCTCAGGTCTACACTGATTCTTTTTCAAATGGGGAAGGAAGAGTGTCTGGTCCCAAAAAATGCGCCTGGAACTGGAACCCTAAAACACCATTTCCACAAAGAGAATGTCTTCCACATCGATATTTTCGGTGTCCAAATTTGTTTTCACCGTTGTGAAGTCCGGGACATTTTTCCCAACCCCCAGTGGATGACTGGGACAATCGCGCCTGTTTCGATCACTCGCCCTGCGTCTAAGACTGCGATCAAGTCGGAGTCCATGACGGTCTGCAAACGGTGAGCCACAATCAGCATGGTGCATTCCTTGAATTCATTGTGGAAGGCCTGAGCGCTGGCAGGGGCGACTACCAATTTGGACAAATCATGGCACCACCTGAGGTCTGCAAGGCAGAACCTGTTGAATGAACAAATACATTTTCTTTGGCCTAGCCCCGAAATGTCCCAAAGGTCCACCAAAATCATCGCTGAATCAGGACATCTATCTTCCAAAGCCCCGTTATTTAGCTCCTAGAAGATCTCGTTGATGAGCAGGACTGTGCCCAAAACATTTGCCCCCAGTTTTTCAGCATGTTCCCCATTATCCTGCTTCAAGGACTCGCCTCCTGTATCAGGGCATCGGTTTCACCATCCACGCAACTGGTGGCTTCGTCCACCAGAACGATGGAAGAGCTCCGGGCGATGCAGCGGGCAATGCACAGTCTGCAGCGTTGCGGGCTGTCTCTATGGGGTACATCCCCCCTAATGGCCATTTTTAATGGGAAAATCATGACAAACCATGAGACTTCGGGCTAGCCTGTTGGCAAACTGAAAACCAACATGTTACAACGTTAGAATCCACCAGGAGAATTTGGATTTGACAAGGAAAACAAACTGGGATGAACTGGGATATTCACCAACAACGAGGTGGTGGCCTTAACAAAACGCAATGGGTTCTTCACCAACCAAAGTGTTCCAAAAAGCATGGGCTATTTCCAGACTTGGGATTGATCCTAGGCCCGTACCTGCTCAATCACGGCTTTTCCATGACAAGGTGAGCAAGCGCATTGAAAAACTATTATCAATAACCTGAAAGTGTGGAACATCATTCACATCTCTGCGACAAAATGCCTCCGACGCAAAACGGAACAGTCTGATGCAGTTTCCATGGATTAACTGACCTCAGCGGTGTTTAAAATCCGCAACGTTGTCTCTGGTTTTAGTTGTTTGAGAGCGGCCTTCCATAACGGAGTCAGTTCATAATCCATTAAACATGCCCTACACCAACTAACATCAACCCTGGATCAAAAAGAAAAACTGGCCTGCTTCATCAGAGGGTCCCATCTTAATGAGTACCAAATCAGTGAGAGCCCCAAAAAAATCAAGTGAAATCCCAAGGAATGAAGCCATTGACCAGGCTGGTCAGGGTCGTTACGGGTCACCCTGTGCTGCTGAAGCACAACTGTCTCTGCCCCAGGCTGAAATTGGTCCCTCGCATCTCCACGACGGCTGACAGGCCACCTGCCACAGGGGTTGATTGGGTACCTGTGTGGACCCTGGGGGTACACGACAAACTTCAATTTGAAGGGGGGAAATGATGGGAAATGATGATAAACATCTATATATGATATAAAGATATATAAAGTATCATGTTCTTTTTTGGGGGGGTACATGATTTTGAGCCATTGGCGTATCCAACATATACGATAACCCTATGATTTCTTTGAATTCGCATATTGTGTTTGGAAACAAAACGGGTCTGATCGATGGCTGACAATGGCCACTTAGGATTCGACAAATGGACTCGTCAGCATGTTTTTTATTGAAGGTTTGTATCCAACAAAATGACCATATTGGCAGTTCTGCAAGTTTGGGTCCGTGTGTTTCTCCACTAAACCGTGGCATTCTCAAATTCTGGTGTCCTCAAGAAAAAAAACAAGTCCTCTATCGTAACACTTCCAAACGGAGGCTCCGGCACCTAAAGATTGCAACTTCCCATCAAGGTGCACCTGTCCAGTGTTTGGTCAAATGGATACAGCAAACCCAGTAGATCCAATGTGGTCTCCAATGTTCAAGGGATCGGTTTGGAAAGCAGGTATGGAACACACAGGCTGTGAGAAACCGGGGAACTGGCTGCAACAATTTATATTTCAATATTTGTGTTCCTTCTTCTTTGATCCAGAATCATTGGAATGTGAAGCTCAGCAAGGCGGACACCTGACACCTCTCGGGCACCCGTTGACCTTGATGAATCTGTCACTTGATCTATGACCAACCAGCAAATGGTGCCATGGTGCCTTGCTCACCGCTTTCATCAGCCCTTCCATGGGCAACGTGCCAGTAGGATCCAGGTTCTGCGCCACCGATCCACTCCAAAGGATGGGCTCCTGACCACGGTCATGGCCAGAGCATCAAGCCACTCCGCCCCCGGGCCCTGCCTGGGGCACCAGGGAGATGGAAGCCCTGAGACTCTTCAGATCAATCTCCTGAATGTTCACGCCTCAGTTTTCGACTGGATTTAAAATCTTCACCGGAAAAGTGGAAAACCATGAATTTGACTCCCAAATATTGTGGCATCCTGTGGATGTTCCCTGAAAGGAATTCTGGGACTTTCGGGCTGTCGAACTGGTCAGTCGAATTGGTCTAACGAATAGGTCAAATTTAAAAAAACTCAAAAAAAAACTCTTGTATGCTCCGGTAATTCAACATGGCCGGAAAAGTTTGATGCTTTTCTCAGCTATAAACCTCCATTTACAATGGATCCCATAGTCCCCATAGTCTGCCATGCCATAGTATACCTTGTTTTCCCACACTTTTCCCACAAAAGAAAGGGGATTTCGCATTGCCGTGAGCCAAGTGGCCACCCACCAAGATGGTTCCGGAGGACGCTTCGGTGATGCGAAGCAAGGCGCTCAGCAGACCTTAAAAGCAGAGCTCCACCAAGCCATCCCGCGTTGGTTTGATAGGAATCATAAATACTCAATCCATGCATAGATAGTACAATATATGTGTTATAATATATATATATATATATATCATTGTATGATATATCATTCACATGTCATATTATACATTTTTCTGTGCACAAATTGTGAACTGTTGATGTTCATTGGATTTTGCCAGACTTCGTAATCCTGGTGTCTACCAAGTTTCTGGGAGGTTAATCCCTGTACCAGGCTCGGGTGAAGGTCTGAAAATTGGAGAAAAACCCGACAACCCCCCACCCCTCAAATTCCATTTTGGTGGCCCATTTTAGTGGCTTACAAACCCCAAAAACGATCAAAATCCTGAAAAGAATATGAGCAGCACCTTCAAGAAATCAAAAAAAAACATAAGAACATCAAAAGGATGATCAAAATCATGAAGAAATCGTTTTCCATTGAGTAAAATCCACATGTCGAAGGAACTTGGCCTGTCCCCTCTGCCAGGACGCTGGACTTTCCGCTGCCCGTCCTTCCAACCAGGCCCACCTGCGGAATATCTGGTAAACTAACATGGTTATCGAAAATCACCTTGTTTCATAAGTCAGTCATCTATTGATGGTGAATATTTCGATAGCTATGGTAGGTTACTGGATGGATCTGGATGGTATATTTTTATTTATAATTAAATATGCACAAGTGTATGCGCAGTAATAATGATGAACCGTGATGAGGCTTGCCCTTTTTGATGATTATAGTAACTGCAACAATAAAGAAAACAAACAACGGCAACAACAACAACAACAACAAACAAAAACAACAGCAACAACAACGCTTGCAGCAGCAGCAACAACAAAAAAACAACAAACAACTAACAACAAAAGCAACAAAACAACCCCTCGGGGGGAAAACCTCGCCAGCGGTTGTGAGCGTTTTGAAAAAATGTCGGTTTCGCCATAGCGAAACTATTGATTCATTCCACAAATAGGCTTAAAATTGCCCGGGAATTTGAAGTGCATTTTTGATGATGTCCAGCAATTTACAGAGAATTTGCTCTTCAAAACGCGCGCGATGTTTTCCTCCTCTCACATCGCCATGCGCTTCTTCAAAGAGCGACCAGTGACCTCCAAAAGGTTTTTTGATTTGGAGTTCATCCAACGCCATTGCCACACCCTGATGTTTCGCATC
>Ga0126342_10001952_pt1 | contig 30873 bp, 26 predicted proteins | sample Cyp1metagenome_FD_92528 | JGI IMG/M metagenome (GOLD analysis project Ga0126342, IMG submission 92528) | Coral microbial communities from Lord Howe Island, Old Settlement Bay, Australia - Cyphastrea 1 metagenome | ecosystem: Host-associated > Invertebrates > Cnidaria > Coral ...
GCCAGCAAACCTCTGTTTGGTCCCAATTCTTCAAAGGCTTTGTCATCATTGGCTATCACAGCCCAATCCAAACCATGCCTCTCTGCATTGCAACGCCAATTGTTGTAAATGGAAAAATATGCAAAGTTTGCAGCTGTAAGGAGCACAACTGATGCAAATTCCGGATGCGCATCCTTATCTTTGTACACTCCAGCCCTCTTCTTCACCACATCCAGCACGCGACGTTCTTCATCGGAGGAGGGTGTAAGACCCGAGGTGTCTTTGACCTGTCTCCATAGATGGCATCCCTCAGGTCTTTGCCAAACATGTTTGTAAATAATGCAGTATATGGGAAAAAATAACAGAAACGTATGTTGTATGCAATGTTATATACATATAATATCATATATAATCATATAATTATTAAATGTCAATTAATGTCATTATGAAATAACGTCATATAGGAAATCTCCATCATGGAAATATTATGAACCCATCTCCAAACAAACATCTTCATTCCAAGATCGTCCGCAGCTGTGGCCTCTGCTTTTGGAGCTGCCTCGGGCACCGGCACCGGTGCCACAGGGGCCACTGCCGTTGGAGCTGTCACGGAGGGTGGTGCCACAACTGCAGGGCTGGGCCTCAGCTGCAAGAAGTGTGGAACAACATGAAACACTGTGTTGCAGCTGGAATCATGATATTTATAGTATTTTATAGTGTGCATGTGTACATGTCTGTATTTTTCCAGAGTGTTTATTAAAGAGTGTTTAGATTCTAGCATTTTGATGCATTTCATTGAGATGCTCTTTATTACATCTTCTGAACTTGGTCTGTTTGTTTGAATTGAACCCTACAGCTGCATTCACCTCAATTGCAATCCAAGGGACGCTTCGACCTTGGCTTGAACATTGGAGGTTCCGGCCTGGTCAGCGATCTGAATACCAGCATTGGACATGGGTCGACAAGAACAGCGACCCCAAGAAAAACACACCTTTGTTAGTAAAGCAAGAGTAAACCACCTATCAGTTGATGGTTTACAACAAAAATGGTAAGTCATTGGAGATGGTTTACTATTGATTTACTAACATTACTGTGCTCATTTAAGTTCTTATTCATCATGGATTCCAAAGAGTCGTAGCCCAATTTTGACCAGCCAGAGCCTTGGGCTGTGCCGCAAGGCCAGCCCCAGTGTAAGGACCATCTGAAGCAATTCCAATGATTTTTGCTTCCCCAAACAAGTGGATTGTACCAGTTATATAAAGAATATCAGTCAGATATAAATAAACAACATCAATGAACCATTGTCTTCAAAATCCATCAAAATTCCCTAAAATATGCCTTACCAATCCCTGCTCCCTGCCTGAGTCACTTCAGCTCGCACAGTCTCAGCCGTCCGCCTTAAGTTTTGCCATGTGACGTGCCCTGTAGATGGAAGTGACGCAGTTCAAAAACTGCTATAAACTGTTCTAGCATCCTTTGTCCTGGCCAAGGTATGGGTATGGATCAATACCTATTAATACCATTTTTAGGGGGATGAACATCCATAAATCCCAGCTATTTTGATGTGAACTACAGGGGTACAAGGTTTTGACACACTGCCGTATGATTTTTGTCCAAGCATGGTGTGGATTGGTGTGGTGAAGCGAAGAAGCTGACAACCTCATCCCGGACTCACGCGAAAGTCTGCAGCAAAGTTGCGTCAGCACGCCAGGTTGTAGTGTGTTGAAAAGTCTCTCCTACGCATCCAAGCGCGCTCCAGAAGAAGATTGCAAATTGATGAAAAAATGTGCAAAACTCAGCTGGGGTGAAACCTGTAAGTCAGAGAATCACATGGCAAAACTCAGAACAATCCCGGAAGATCCCCATCCCAGTCCACAAAGTCTTACATGGCAGTGTGTCAAAACCGTGTACCCCTGTAGTTCACATCAAAATAGCTGGGATTTATGGATGTTCATCCCCCTAAAAATGGTATTAATAGGTATTGATCCATACCCAAATGGTCGAATCTCATCCTATCCTGTACAGCAATTCTCCATGCACATCCTCTGGTCCTACAACGTGGTGCCCCCAATGATGTTTGTTGCTTCATTGAGTTTATTAGAGAACGTTAATCCATGAACTGTATAGATAATTATATAGATATATCTATCATAGACCCAACAGACCCAACAGTTGAACATTAACTAGCTATGAGTAAGTTATGAATACCAATTTGGATAGCTTTTTATCCAATTTTTCATCCCACTAAACCAATCTAAAAATCACATAAAATCACCATTATTTCTCTAAAAAGTAGTAACTTCACACGTCCCTTCAACGGTTTACCCCACCGGTCCCATGGCTTCTCCTGCGTGTTGGACTGCAGCAAGACCACAACCACCAGCCCCGAGAGCGCCCCAAGTGCTGCAGGAGGTAGGAGCCTCAATGGCGGATCGCTGGCGGCGATGAACACCGGTCCCATGGAAACATCACTGGGGGTACCCTCTGGTAAACTAACTACCATAGAAACCTCCATTTACCCATTGAAATAGTGGATTTACCCATTGAAATACTGGATTTACCCATTGAAATAGTGGATTTACCCATCTAAGTTCTAACTTAGCTATTGAAAATGACCATAGAAATAGTGGATGACTACCCATTGATAGCATGGTGATTTTCCATAGCTTTTTGTTAACGTTTACCAGAGGGTAATCGATACATGGTATCCTCCGGTTTGCTCAAACGTGGCGTGCTGAAAAATCCCCATTTTTTTTTGATGAACTTCCCAGCCATAAACCTCCATCTATAGGGGATTGTCCAGCACGCCATGTTTGAGCAAACCGGAGGATAACTAGGAGTTGGTTGGGTTGATAATGTGAATACCTTGACCCAAAAAAGAGAGAAAATGCTGGAACATATGTTGGAATTTTTAGGGGTGTTTGCACTGCACCGATTTGTATTAGTATGGGTTTATGACGTAATGAGGGTCTAGGTTTCCCGATTTAAGAAGCTGGACTTCAGGGAGACAAAAACATACAAAAACCATTCCAGCAGCAGCAACATTGAATTAGTACCATCTGGTTATGACTAACAGTTTGCCATGGTATAGATGGCCCATTTAAAGATGGTTTACCTGGGTTTACCTATTAAAAATGGTGATTTTCCATGGCTATGTTAAATAACCAAAGGGTAAACTAAACATTGATATGGAAAATCCATTACTTTAGATCATATTCCAAGGAAAAACCATGGAAAAACCACATCTCTTTTAGTTCACGACGTAGTGAATCAAGTCCACATCTCCTCTAAAAATGTCGGGGTTTTACGGGAGGCCACAAATAGTTGGTGGACCTCCCAGGACCAGTGGTATCAGCTCGGCAAAAACCCACCAGAAAAACTGCAGTTGTTTTTCCCCAACCTATCTGGTTGGTGGTTTTAACCATCTTGAAAAATATGAAAGTCAATGGGAAGGATTATCCCATATATCCCATATATTATGGAAAATAAAAAATGTTCCAAACCACCAACCACCTATGGAGGTAGTCACAATCAAATCAGATCAGTTATAACCAGCTAATGAAGTATTAATATGTATTAATCCCATGAAGAATTAACCTCGCCAACATCATGGACAATGGCGGGTAATACCTCATATAGCTGGTAGCTATGGCCCGTCATTGTGCATTCCCATACGGTTTCAGAGTGCCAAGCCCCCTGAAGCTCTGCTTATGTCTGCTTGGAAGCCGGGCCCACCGCGCGCCATTTTGGGAACATCTTCCAGGAACCAATGGAATAGGTTTTTCTCATCAAAATCATGGGGATCCTACAAGGTCTCCGTTGAACCAAGTCTGGAATGAAAACTAAGCAAATATGGTTAATTATTGGTCAAAACCCTGGTACCCTAGGTATATGTGAATAGATGGTTATTCCCCCAAATATGGTAATAATAGGTATTGACCCATCCCCATATTATCTTGGCATGGCCTTCTTGGTTGTCTGCTGAAGCGTCGTGGCGCAGAAAAAGACTTTGGTCGTTTCATAAGTCTGAGTTTTGGTTTTCCACTCCTTTGCCCAGTGTGAAACCATTTTTTGATGCAAGTCCAAGGTGATCTTTAAGCCAGAAATCAGCTTAGGACATGACATAGTCATCTTCATCAAGTGCTCCCACCACTAGCGGTTGTCGCAAGCTTGTTGGTTTGATCTTTGTTTCTATGCCGTTTCCTGGGCAGAGGAATGAACCAAGCTTTGTCGACAGAATGGTACATGAGTCAATCTCTGCACGTCCTGATGCAAAATATGCCATGCAACTCAACTTAATAAATACATCCCCCTGGACCCAAGGGGGAGGGGGGTGGGGGGGTAGGACTTCTTGTAGTTGTCCCAACCACGCATTTCGGCCACCGCCTTTCATCTGAAACTTGATCCAAAGCCACGCCAAACCTGTGCCTGCAGTTCTAGAGTGTGGTGAGTCCTGGCTACTTTTCAGTAATTTCCTCTCTTCTCCCCTCCAAACCTTCCCAAACAGCACAACTGACTGCCTTGCTTAAAACCAATGGTTTTAAGCTAGGCGGTGCCCAATTCAGTTTGGCGCAAAGTTTTGCCTTGCCCAAAATGCGTTTGCCTTGCTCAAAATCACTGGTTTTAAGCGAGGCGCTATGGCGCTGCCCGTCCATTTTTTGTGATTTTGGAGGTGTGGAGGAGTGGAAGGAGAGGAGACGAGAGGAAAGGAAAAGGAGAGGTAGTGGAAAATCAGTGTAAATCAACAGCTTGGACCAACCTACCAAAGAAAAGAAATCCAAAAAACAATTGCAAAATGAGTCCCCCCCCCTCCGATTTCAAAATCTTGGCTAGGGAGATGAATAAATGTTCTAGCTCCATGGCAAAGTGGTCTTGGACTTTCCCCGTGTGCAACTGCACCAGCAAGGGAAAAAATACAACAAAAATACGACACCAACATACACCAACAAACACAAGAACCAAAATCACATCTATTGCAAGTTTGGAACTAAAGAACAGAATCCAAAACGATTCGCGCACCAACTCATCTGTGCGCCATCATTTTTATCCGAGTCCATTATCCGCAGATTCTTACCATCTTCGAGAACTTGCATGGAACACTTGAAGTGCACTCACGGCACAACGCTACCGGGTACAGGTTCCTGCCAATGTAGCCCCAAAGGCATCTATGGCAGCCAAAAATGAAAAAACAATTCAAACTGATAAATCTACCTGCTCGAGAGGGCACACCTCGCTCGAACAATTTCTTTGCATCCGCGCTGCGTTTTGAGAACTTCATCCCTTGCATCACCACAATTTCTTTGTTAACATGCACAATTTTTTGCCTGTCTTCTGGCAACCCCAAGTTTGCTGGAACATGCCAGAATACATTCAAGTCGCCTGAATGCTTCCAGAAGAACACTTCACTTCATTTCCCTCAAAATGCAGCCATATAAAGCAAGTTCATATGTCAAGCTAATCTAAGTTCACAGAGACTCACGGTCTCTATAGAGACGCACGGTCTCTATGTACTTGCAGGCGTGACGACAGGTGATCAGGTCTCAGTGTGAGAGACTAAGCTCCATATGCATCCTATGGAGACGTCAAGTATGTTGATTAGGATCTGGCATTCCACGTTTCCCCCTTAACACTTGGCAACAAGAAAAGGTGGATACAGGTCCGCATTTTCTAATAGCGACATGAGCCTGCAATCAGAAAATCACCCACAGGTATCCCCCCTCTTCAGACCCTCCAACACCACGAAATGCGCACACCCAATATCAGAGAAAAATTGAGATACCCAAGTTGGAGGTATGTCAGGCCAAAGGTCGAAGTATGAGGGATATCTGATATCAGGATCCATTTTGGGTACTTGAATGGACCAATAACAAGATGGGGTTTCTTGAAAGTAGGGTATTCCAAGAATTTGATTATGAATAGTCTTCTTCCTGGAATAGCATAGTTCATGGGTATTCAACCCGTTTTAAAGCACAAACCCAAATGTCATATCAAGTGTTTTCCAATATCTTCCCATGGAATGGCTGGTTTTATGTTCATCACACCCCAATTTGTGGTGAAAAATCACCAATTCTTCGAAAGAAATGTGGATCTTCCATGATTTTCACTGGCTTTTTCCAGACCCTCACGCTGTCATCCGCTCCCTTCTGCCTGGGTGGCATCCTGTGGCATCCCTTCTTCTTGGAATCCCATGGCGACTCTCACGCACGATGGGAGTGCCCTGGCCTGGCACAGTCCCATCATCTACCTAGACCAAATTGGTACCAGTTATTTTGATGGCTACGGTACTCATCATTTACGATACTTGGTAAAGCTTACCCAGAAAATTTGGAATTTTACCCCATAGCGACCATTGGATAATCTTTTTTTGGGATGCGCATCCAAGTGCACAGGTTGCTGTGGTTATCCGAAAGATGCTGCTTTTGTCTTTGTCAAAAGCGTACTGCAGGCACCCCAAATTCCCATGTTCATCAAATCAATGGGAATTTCAGGATCCTAAAATGGAGGTACTGCACCATATTTCTGGCCAAATGTTGTTGGGATATTCCCTTACATAAGCCTTATATAGGCCTTATATATGGTAGGTACCTGCAATGGATCAAAATGGACAAAGCCAAAGATCTTCTTCCGCACCTCATCCTCTGTCAAATCCTTCGCGGTGTCATCTAATTCCACGGTGAGGATCACATCTCCTGGTAGCAAAGAGCAATCGACTGGGCATTGCCATGCAATACTGAACCTGATTGAATGCTACACGTGCTATATAAACATGCCTGAAGAATCCTGCAGATGCAGAAAACATGGGCAGCAACAACATGTAAAAACAATCTCTTTGATTTGAATGTGCAAACAAAAGATGGTGCATGGTTGTTTTTGTTGAATTCTTTACCCCAGATGCCGCCCAGCCAGGTCAACACTCAATAACGTAAGTACCAAGTCTTTAAAGACACTACATCACACCGACAGCTCAACTCGGATATGATTCACGAACACTGCTACTATGATATGTTGAGGATGCGGGTGTGGACTGGACTTGGAATCAGCATGATGTGAGGATTCTGGTGACGATGCAACTTGTAGGTGAGCAACACATTGGAAGTGAGGGACCAACTCTCAACTCAGGTTACCCATCGACTTCAGCCTCTGGCCTTGCGCTCCCTTGTCAATATCTCTCAGGTCAGTGGTTGCAAAGATGACCTGGTCACCATGCTTGATGCGACAGAAAGGGAGCTGCCACTGTGTCCTCACCGACAGGAGCCAGGAATAAACGGGTCAGTGGTTGGACATGATTAAACTGGTTCTGTACAAAGCATCGTTCACAATACACAGCACGGTTTCCAACACAAAAGATTGCAGCATGTGGAGTGCCCTCAGAAATCCAACTGACAATGACAACAATGACAACATATATGACAACAGTATGCAAAAAGCTGATAAAATAGTGCGAAAAGAATGTTTGACAAGGAGCAAAGCGATCTAGGTGGTTTAGTGTCACGAGTCACGAGCAAAACATAAACCATTCAAGCTTAACCATGCTTAACCCAATGTTACATGTTGATACGTGTTGATCGGCTGGTCCTAACCGTCTCGAAGAGTAATGAACCCTGGTCTACTGAAGGACCGGTCATTATCTCCAACCGCGCTCCATCCCAGCGCTGAAGGACGAATCGCCTTTTTTGAGGCCCTTCCATGGCGGGGCCGAAGGCGAACAAGGCTGAGACACTCTGCGTTGAGTTCCGGGGTGTTGGCTGCACAGCGACCCGCGGCTTTCCCGCGTCATAGAATAACAACGTGACTGACATCTTCAATGAGAATCCACAAAGACTCATACTGTTGCAAATATGGCGCATGCACAGCCTGCACCCAGTTGTTGTAAAAATGTTGGTAAGCATGAAGGTCGTCAAAATGCTATAGAATGACTAAGCATGTATCTTGCACAAGACATGTCCTAAGCGCGATTGCTTTGTGAAATTGTGTGAATACATACAGTCTCTGTATATGCAACAGTGTCACATCAGCCTCCTTGTGGCCAAAATGGCTGTTTTTTTCAACGCTCAGCAACTGACACATGCCCTGCAAGCTTTGACATTTCCGTATTGATCTACAAAGGCCATGCCAAAGTTTGGTAATGTTTGGTGTCAAACATCCCCACTTTTTTAGCTTCCCAATTCAAATTGGGTTTGTCTGATAGGATACCCACAAATCTCATGGTGAAACCTCTCTGACATTCCTTTCATATATGATATATATGGAAATTCTATGAGAATCTGATTTCCAGACCCAATTTTGACCTGGTTCTGGTTTGGCGACTCCATGACCATGATGACATGCTGAAATGTGGGTCGCTAGGGCCGCTGAATGGCATGCTGAATGGCATGCTGAATGTATTTCAGGGTGATTGCAAATGACATGATTGATGAGTGTACCTGCTGGAAAATTGTAACCGTCACCAAAGGCCTCACCTGGAAATCACCATGGCAGGAATCCATCCCTTCGTCTTTCATGAACAGCACCTGTTGTCAAGGATGATATGATTTGGCCTCATCTCAGTAGAAAACCGCAATCATTCTTTCTGGGCGAGAGTGTCCGCGAGTTTGCAGCCACTACACGTGAAACACATGCGTTCCCGACACGGGGAGATTAACGTCGCATGAAACGGGCCCCTTGCGCAAAACACCTCCTACATTTCACTCCATGATCATACCATCGGATTGGAGTCAAAAATTGTTGTCATCAAAAACACTGCCACGAAATCTAGATAGTCAGATAGTAACATTCCATAGTTGCCAAAGCAGCTCTTGCAAATACTACAAATCCGACAAGCTGGTTCAGCTTAGCCAAGCTCTTTGAGGACTCTTGCGTGAAGGGAGTGTCGGCAATTCTAAAATCACGCAATGATGTTCTCAGCGAAAGTCAAGACATGAAAAGCACTCCAAAGAAGAAACAATAAAACCACATATTATAGCAGTAGACCAGAAACACTGACTTGTTGTGCGTACTTGTTCTAGACTTGCAATGCTACAACTTTTAACAAACAGTCTGCGCTTAAAAAATGCACGAACTACTGCGAAAACCAACCGCTTATGGGAAGGTCTTCTTGGTCATCACGATGTAGAAGTCCTGCAGCGTTGGGGGTGCAGCACCACAGCCATTATAATAGAAACAGATTCATCACTAGATTTACCATGTACAAACAGTGAGTAGCAAAAGAATAGCATGTGCGCAAACAGTCAAAATCTTAGACAACTTTGGTTCAAAGAGTTTTGTGACAGGATGGGCACACGTTTGTTTCAAAAAGTATTTGAAACCTGTATAGGACAGCTGTTTGGTACCATCAATGATATTATACCCCCAAATCGAGTGGTTCAGAAAATAATTTCCCGAGTGAAATTGCCATTTGGCGGGTATCTCAACCCATGACCAAACAACCCCCATTCGGATCACTTCAAGAGCCCCCGGCTGACACCTGCCTCCTGTGTGATTTCGCCTTTGGACCTTGGCCAAAAATGGTGACACCCCACAGGTCCACGTGGTATGTTTAATGGGGCAAGAAAGAAAAATGCTGATTCAACCTGAGATTTGGGGGTACCTTATTCTCAAACTACCGCAAACATAGAAACACTCACAACCAAAGGAGTAGTGTAGCTGTGTTCTTTTCTACTGAACTCAAAGCTTTCAAGAACCCTGTCTTGCCAACCTCCAAGATCCCAAGGGTCTAAGGGATCCATGCTCTGTGCAACACAAAAAGGCACAAGGCATCCCCACTCATCTTGACACGCCCTCCGCACAATCTCTGTGATCTCTTCATTGGTGAGCCGTTCCCCAAGCTCTTTGCACACCTCTCACAGAGCCACTCTCATGGTTGGCTGAAAACACCAACATGAAGACGGAACAGCATGACCCAAAGGGTCACTCCAAGTGCGCAAGTGCATGATAGATTTTTGGGTTTGTCAGAAAACAGGGTGCCCCAAAAAATCACATGGTATATCACTATTTTCCCATGTAAAAAAATATTAAAATTGCAATATTGAGAGCACACAACCTTCAATATCTTCAGACACATTCATATGGTTTCGCAAAGCTGGACCAAAGCCATGACAGTGTGTTTTTTTTTGCAACCCACTGTGACTGATGGGCAAGACTCTAAATTCAACATGCTTTTGTGAAGACATGGCGGATTTAACGCCAACAACTGGCCATCTGAATGAGAACATGGCATGATAAAAGGACAACTGGGTTTCCCATAATTTTCAAATGCACCCACATCAATCAACATCAATCAACCCCTATCCGCGGACCCTCTGCACATCTTTCACTTCCTTGGCATCGCACGACGATCGCTGCGTCGCAAAAGGTTTGATTCATCATTCTGTCCACAGTGACCACGACTGAAATCGCATGCTGCAAAATGGTTGATGGCAGATGCTTAGTTTGCACTTGGTACAAGCAGCAAAAGTATTGTTTTGATACCCCAAGGGTTCCCAGGAAAGACATCCGAGTCATCCCGACAATGAAGCCATTGCCGTTGGTGTCAAACAGTCGGAAGATCTTGTCAATCTCTTCCTGTGAATTTGTTGTGAGACATTAACAAACTGACTACTGATCGCAAATGACAAGCTGCAAATGTGATATATATATATATGTATATATATATATGTATTAATATATATATATATATATATTAATATATGTATTGTATGACGTGCCATGGCGTGCCTATTTGCCTATTTTCAGTTGTTCCTCAATGCGTCTTCCATTTTTCAGATCATTGAGCAGGCACAAACAAGATCGCAACATACAGTGTCAGATGCAATGGTATTCCGGAAAGGAAATTTGGACAACCCAAGCCTATACATGATTCAAGATGATTCAAGCGCACAAGAAACTGTTTCGTCTCTCCCTCCTTGGTGTCTTTCTCTTCTTTTCCTTCCTTTCCAGACCTGGACAATTGCAAGACGCAGGAATTCCCCGGATCAATGGACTTCGTCGCCCATGTCTTCAACGTTTCAACGTTCTTTCAGGAAATCTTCATCCTTCGCATTCCATCTTCCCCTTTTGCTTGGGTACGAGTCAAGTTGTTGGGGTAAGTGTGGACCCACAAATAACTTGTCATTTTGAATATTATTAAGCTGGTTGGTGGTTTCAATCCCTCTGAAAAATATGAAAGTCAGTTGGGGTTGCTATGCCCAATATATGGAAAAATAAAAGCCATGTTCCAAACCACCAACCACAGTAAGGCATTGATTTTGGGTCCATGGTGGTCCCCTAGTCTTGACCCCCATAAGCATCATGCATGGTCAAAAGATGGTGGGGTCATGGTCATCCATCCCATCTTGGGGAATCCGAATCCAATGGGATTTTTTAAACGACCACTATTGATGGAATGATTGATGATATCCCCCATCCAGTAATTCAACATAATACTGGTTGGTGTTTTCAACTCCTCTGAAAAATATGAGTTCGTCAGTTGGTTGTATAATTCCCAATATATGGACAAAATAAACAATGTTCCAAACCACCAACCAGAATAGCTATGGAAAATGGCCCACTTAGTATGAGTAACATACAAAAAATCCATGGTGAATTTCAATGGCAAACTGTAACAAATTAACAGAGGGTCCTCCAAACACATCTATGAAAGATCTACCATTTTCATAGATCGTGTCCAACAGCAAACGCATGGCTTTTAGTGGAAGTTTCCACAAATGGGGGTACCCAAAAAATACCTGGATGCTTTAGAATTGGTACCCTCTGGTAATTTAGCGTAGCTATTGAAAATTGCCATTTATAGTGGATTTTCCCATTAATAGCATGGTGATTTTCCATAGTTTTTTGTATGTTTACCAGAGGGTAAATCCCAAACAAAAATCGGAGACCACCAGCTACGATAGCTACCCCCATGACCAAAATCGCAGCCCAGCGGCATCAAGTCCAAGAACTCCGTGAAGTCCAGTGAGGCATTGCCGTCCTGCGGCGAAGAAGTGGGGCGCAGGACGGTGATTTATTTTGCGGATCCAACGTTCAAATATGAGCTACGCTTAAATTGGTTCATCCAAAAATGGGGGATGTTTAACCTTCAATGTGGTCACCTTATGTCACCTTTAAATATACCCTCCAGTAAATTAACATAGACCCTGGCAGATAGGGGTTGGAAGACTAGTTTCCACTATAAATTGGTCATTTTCAGGGTCTATGTTAATTTACCAGAGGGTATGTCAACTAGACAATACCTTAATATGATTACCTATGTCTCACTGCCAGGAGGGCCATCGGCAGGAAACCCCATGCCACCCTAGTCCTTGTCGAGTTCAGCAAGCATCGTGAAGATCCTGGCAGAGACAACCGATTTTGATATCTTTGATGCAGAAAGATAACGAGAAACCTTATGAATTGTGAGTGTGTCTGAAAATGGGGCATTCATGGGCATTCCCCGTATGATGACTGGTCTTTTTTAGTGTTGGTTCTGTTGGTTATATATAAATTGATATCCCATAGGGATCCATAGGGTGCAACTACCCATCTCATCCCCATGAAATTCGAAATGTATTGTTTGATCACTCGTAAGTTGGCTGAGACAATCCAAAACACAGCTGGCGCGACGTGTCGTTCTTGCTCTCGTACCCCAGAGACTGCATTGCTGCCTGGAGCAAGGAAATAACTGGGACTTGCACTGTGTGTGTGTGCATTTTAGTATGTCTTTCAGATAGAATAAACATGAATCAACACGACACGTAATTATTGAAAAATATCTATATATATATATTGGGTTTGAAACCAGCCATCATCCATCACTTAAATCTCCAGAAAAATAACACAATATTAGTGTTTAGTTCCCATTAAGCTCCAATATGTTCTCAGTTGATCAATTCTACCCATGTAATGTTAATTCATATCAATAGGTGTACACCAGGTAATATCTTATATCATGGATAAGACAGAAGCTACCCTCTGGTAATTTAACACTTTGCTATTGAAACATTGCACATTTAATTCGTTGATTTACCTCATTTTTAATAGGTGATTTTCCAGTTCGCAAACTGTTAGTATACCATAGTGTATCTTTATGGTAGTTGATATAATATCCCCATTATATTCCATGATATTCCCATTATGTATCCCATGATCTATCCCATTAACCACTAATTATGGAATAATTTTTATATATCCCATTTTTTTCATAGTGATTAATCACTAATTATGGTGATTTCCCATCGTTTTTTTGTATGTTACAGGGTAAATCCCAGTTCACCCAGTTTTCAACGTCCGTCGCGACGTGACGACCTTCAGCTCCTTGAGGTCAATCTCCCCCGATTGATCGGTGTCGAAGAGGTCGAAGGCCTGGCTCAATTCACCTTTCATGTATTGAAACAGGGTGCTGCCCCATAGTTAGCTATGGTTTATAATCCCCATTAACTATGGTTTATAAGTTACAAACCTATGGTTTATAATTGGACTGGTTTATTGGACTATTTTATAACCATAGTTGGTGCAAATAAGTCCAATTTCACTATGGTTTATATGTTACAAATAGGTTATAATCCCCATGAACTATAGATATATCACCTATCCCCATATAACTGGGGAATCACCACCTTGAAGGGATTCATACGGTGAATGGTTGCGGTTTATCCGTTTCTTTTTCCAGTTGATAGGTGGTAGAAATCCCATGATTTATAGGGTTTGGTGGTGCAGGATTTCGCAACCACAGTAGCAACCAAAAGAAAAACATGGAAAACTGGGCGGAAGCATCATCGAAGTACCATTTCTGGAAATACGTTTCTACCTTTTGGGGGGGGTGCTAGGTCGTGGGTGATGATATGTTATATCATACTGGTTGGTGGTTGACCTACCCCTCTGAAAAATGATGGAGTGAAAGTCAGTTGGGATTATGACATTCCTAACATGATGGGAAAAATAAAACTCATGTTCCAAACCACCAATCAGTATACATAGATATACATACAATGAGAATATGATGATGTGTCCCATGTTATTTTGGACACGATGGGGTTATAACATGCTATAGCTATGACACAGCACACCGGGACGGTGTTGTTTCAACCCCCGATTTATGTCAATGTCATTGGGGAAATTGGCGAAACAAACATGTTTGTTTGGGCTTGAAATCATTAATGAGGTTAAAACAATAATAAACTACCCATTTGGTTGTGGTATATACAACCTATTTATGGTGATTTGGGGGATGGCTTATTATTGTTTCAACCACATTATATATAATTATATATAATCTTTGCTATATGAAAATCTACTTTCAATTCGGAAAACATTTCTTTTGGGAAGTCACGGAAATACTGGAAACTTCGTCGAAGTTCTGCAGTATTTTTTGAGCAAAGTCAAACAAGTTCCGAGCCATTGAAATCATTGGCCTCTGGTAACGTGGCTAGCTGAGAATTCTGAACTATATGGAGGTTTATAGCTGAGAAAATAGTCTATGAAGATATATAAATATAAGAATTATATCTATAAGAATTATAAATAGTCTATAAATACTATAAATGGTGGATTTTCCAGCACGCCACGTTTGATGACACCCTTGGATATCAATGACGGCATTTGGATGACAAAGCAAGCAGCAAGGTTACACGGTTACGCGGCGGCAGCTTTTTTGTTGAACCCTGGGTTGACTTCACAACCAGGCTAATGCACAGGAGGACTGCGCATTGGGAAAACGTTGTTCCTCGCTCAATCGGACCATGTGAAAGACCGGAACCAACAAAAATAGTGAAGAAATATTGGATCCTCTAGGTTTTCGAGGTCCATGATATAATTAGCTACAATATGAACTGATCTTTCTCTCCTACATAATGTTCACATGTTCGCATCGACCCAGTGCTGTCCGAAGACTTTCTTTGAGTCGTCAGCACTGATCTCCCCACCGTCTGAGCGTTGTGCATAAACTCAGCACTGATCTCCCATTTTCACCCGGGCGATTCAACCAGCTAGTTTAGAGTGACAAAATCATACAACCAATCTTAGGTACTCACTCATGGCATTGGAAACTCCTCCATTTCTACATGTTGTTCCCTTCAAACCTCCATTTTTTTGGGGCGAAAAATGAATCTTTTTGACTGGTTAGTATGTAAACAAAGTATCCCCATGAATGGCGAAAGATTAAACAACCCAAACTATTCATCCAACTTTTACCCAGTAGTGGGAAAAACACAGAACTCTTCAAGAATATGAGGATGGCTCTTCATGAAACTGGATGAGTCTGAAAATGCGGCTTGCCGCAGCTCCATGGTCAAAAGCTGGGGGCCCCTGGTGAACTCCCAAATCGCTGGTTTAGCTGGATATGAATATCACGAAAACAAATATTTTATTACAAGGTATAATATATATATACATATATATATATTATATACATATAACATATATATGATAAGTTTTGATTCATCCCCATGTTCATCGAACTCGGAGATCAACGTTGAGCCTGTGCTGCTACACACTTTGCACTGAAATAAGCTGCCCAGAAAATATGGAGTTTCCAAGCATCATTGATGGTGAATATCCCCAATGCAGTATATTGGTTGGTATAATGTGGGTAAAACAATGCCATTTTCACCACCCATAACTGGGACTGGTAACCATAATATACCATATACCACCTATAAAAATGTTGATGACTGGGGGATGGTTTATTGTTGTTTTACCCACATTACTCCCACTTGTCAATGTCATGTCGACAAGCGTTGGTGATGTCGCTTCAACGCGAGTAGCACATTTTGTTTCGGCCGAGCCAATCACGGAAGAATGAGCTCCTTGTAGTCAACTGGCCAGCGGCTACGAGGCGGCTACGAGGTTCACCAGGAGATGCAACACCAAACTGAGTTGGGCCTCGTAACATGAAACACGAGAAGGATGAATGATGTTGACTGCATATTCAATGGGAATTCCAGGATCCTAAATTGGAGGTACTGTACCATATAAGGCAATATTTTGTGGGGATATTCCCTTACATAGGCCTGAAAAATAGGCCTTATATATGGTAGGTACCTCCAATACATCGGTTCCTAAAATGGCCATTGACCGTATGCCAGTATGGGTTCATAATCATCATAATCCAACTTTGAACCGCTTGTCTGAAAAATCACTGGAAAATGATCATGACACATATTTTTACCTGGTTGCTGGTGCAATAACCATCTTGAAGAATATGAAAGTCAATGGGAAGGATTATCCCATATATTATGGAAAATAACAAATCTTCCAAACCAGCAACCAGATTAACATTGCGAGAAGATCATAGGAATCCCTGCAAGAATCAGTCCCACGTGCACCTTCAGAGCCTTCGCCACCACAGGTCAACCTGTGGTAAGCGGGCCACGCAAGCTCTGTGTATGAAAAGGGGCAACCTTTCAATAGCCCTTTTTATGGCCATCAAGCACTTGGGAAAAGATGGGAAATGATGATCAACCAGTTGGGGAAAAACACACACATGTTCAGACAAACTCACGTAAAAAGTCCACCAAGACTACATGGTTGGTGGTTTCAACCCCTCTGAAAAATATGAAAGTCAGTTGGGGTTACTATTTCTAATATATGGGAAAAAAAAGATGTTCCAAACCACCAACCAGCTACATGGACCATTGAACTGTGGACTTGTTGATTGACTGATTGACCGTTTCCGTTGTGCCAAGTTGCGGAAAGCTGGCACCCACCACTGCCAAGGCATCGACGGCTGCTATGACCTGGAATAGATCAACTGAGTTCAATGGACAGTTCAGGAACCGATTGATTGGAGTACCTACCATATATAAGGCCTATGACATTCAGGCCTATTTTTCAGGCCTTTTAGGGTCCTGAAATTCCCAGTGATGATTCATCATCATTCTCCCTATTAAATCTATTAAGTGGTCATTTAATTAATTTCTATACCACTATTCAACTGGGGTATTCATCATTTGTGGGTATCCCGGTATACCCATCTGGGCAAAATATAATATTTCACTAGCCTGAATAGTTCGGCCATTTGGGGATGATTCCCCTTATTAACAATGATTTCCAGTGAGGGAGAACAGTGAGGTCGTTGTAATTTACCCAGGTGTATAACCATGTATACGCATCTAGACCAGACATGCCCAACAAATTGGTGGCATCGCTGGGGCGACGACATTGAAGGCTGCTGAGGTGCAGTCAGCCTAAGCGTTGTGAACTTTGGGATGGACATTTTGAGGTATTGCCTCTGCCAAAGTGCTAGTATATGGGTATAGATGATTATGTTATATGTATATAATCATATAATTGTATATATATATATACATAATCACATAAACACATATCTATATATGTATGTGTATATGTATAAATATAGTTATATATATATATAATCATATATGTGTATATAATCTAGTATACATATATATATACATAATCAGAGGAGAGGCTTGAGGTTCCCCGGAGCATGGAGGAACCTTGAGTCTCTCTCTGGTAGACATAAGCGGGGGGGGTGATCTTCGTTGTGGCATACTCAGAAGGGGGGGTGGGGGGATGTTAACGTTCATGGCATTACGTCACCATAATCATATATGTATTTATGTATATATAATTATATATATATATATATTATATACATTTCTGGACATATGTATATCAAATATGTGTTTCTATGAAATATGTAGATATTTTTTTTACATAGAACGACCCAGTAGCGTCCCTTTGTTGGGGGTATAGAAAATTGAATCGAATTAGATCTGATACAATGCCCATCCTGTTGACGTGGGCAGCTGAAACAAACTCCTCGAAGGTTCCAATCTCCACTGACATCAGATCTTGCCATGTTTGGCAAGTGCGGTGTTTTCCCTTGCTCATCATCCCTGAACAAAAACATCGCAAGCTGGGCACACCCGGCATGCACATCCGGCTTCCCAGAACACTTGGATGACAAGGCCGACAGAAATTGCCTCAGAAGCCAGCGAAACCCATGGATTCTGATGGGTCGTTTAGTATCGTTTAGTGACTACACAAGTACCAAGTTCATCCAAATCCAAATACAGCAGTTTCATGTTTGCAAAAATGCACAACATAGTGAAGCTTGAGCTGACTTCACATGAGGCAAACCATGTTACATATATGTTCATCCTATATCCTCACATCCAATGAATTGGGTGACTTGGCCCATTTGTTCCCGTTTGTGTCGTCGGCCCAGTAACTTCACATGTGTTTTCCATTCATTGCCACCTTTTTCGTCATGACAAAATGCGACCACCAAGGAGCCCCATGGAGACAAAGGAACCAATAACTCCTGCCGGATCTGAGACGGAGTTTAAAGAGTGGATGTACCCTCTGGTTATTTAACATAGCCATGGTATAGATGACCCATAGAAATAGATGGTTTACCTATTACAAATGGTGATTTTCCATGGCTATGTTGAATCACCGGAGGGTAACAGCACAGACTCATCCGGTTGCTCACGTCATTGCTGCAACGTAGAGCATCGATCAACGCACCGTCGTTTCATACAACGTGAAACTTAAGTTGGAATCTCACCCTTTGTCGATTGAGCAAGACCTCTGGATTCCCGAGAGTCTTTTCTTTATGGGTTGTCTTTTGGACAATCCTGTTGTCTCCTCTTCAGCAGCGTTCGTTCCCCCTTGAAATCGTCATATATTTGGGAGCAAATCCCCCTAATATTGATCCATCTCGAAGACCAAAACCACATTATATATATATATATATATAATCATATTATATAATATTTATGAATCCCAATTTGAAGATTGAATCCATCTTTGAAGTTTGAAGATGTTTTAAGATACTTTAAGTTCCCCATACCCTCTGGTAAACGTTTACATAACTGTGGAAAATCACCATGCTATGAATGGGAAAACTCAATAAATGGCAATTTTCAAGTTCGCAAACTGTAACAGATTACCAGAGGCTAAAACATCTTAAGACATCTAGTTCGTGGATTTACCCATTGATAGCATGGTGGATTTCCAGTTCGCCATGTCAATGGTACCCTCTGGTAAACTAACATAACTATGGAAAATCACAATTTTTAATGGGAAAACTCAGGAAATAAATGGCCATTTTCAATAGCAAACTGTTAGTTTACCAGGCCGGGTAAGTTCCCCACATTGATCAAGACGATTGAAGGCCTCCCAGGTCCACGACACAAACTTTCTGGCCCACGTCACCATTGATCTGGCACGAAGATTTCAGGAACCAGGCACCTACCATATATATATAAGGTCTATATAAGGCCTATGAAAGGGAATATACCACCAAAATATGGCCAGAAATATGGTATTAACGTGCCGTGGACCATTGATCTGGCTCTGGCAACCAGCGGTTTCCACGGGATTTTCCGAAAAAAAACTGGGAGATTCTCTTGAAAAATAGACATATTTATGGCATATGCATGGCCTACATGGATGGTGGTTTTTCGCCACCCCTCTGAAAAATATGAGTTAGTGAGTTCGTCAGTTGGGATGATTGTTCCATTCCCAATAAATGTGAATTTATGAATTTAATAGGCTTATTTTCATGGCTGGTTGGTGGTTGACCTACCATCTTGAAAAATATGAAAGTCATTCGTCAATGGGGTTGGGATTATCCCATAATTCCATCATGGAAAATAAAATTCATGTTTGAAACCACCGTCACCAGATTGGCTTATTTATGGGATATTCTCATGGGAGATTCTGATATTCTCATTCTTATTTATGGCTGGTTGATGGCTTTACCCATCTTGAAAAAATATGAAAGTCAATGGGAAGGATTATATTATACCATATATTGTGGAAAATAAAAAAATGTTCCAAACCACCAATCAGATAGGCTTATGGCTTATTTATGGCATATTCATGGGATATTCTCATCAGATATTCTCATTATTATCAAAATAGGGTTACCCTCTGGTAAACTAACATAACCATGGAAAATCACCATGCTATTAATGGGAAAATCCACGAAATAAATCGCCATTTTCAATAGCAAACTGTTAGTTTACCAGAGGGTATCCCATGAAGCAAATCTCATAATGCTGTGATCATCCCAATCATGGCACATTTGTTTGGCGATAAAAGGCACATTGGCGATGAATTTTGGGGATGAATTTTGGGGATGAATTTTGGAGATTCTCATGAAGATATAGAGTTTATGTAGTGGTTATGGTGAATACAGTTTGTGTAATGTATGGATCACTAGTTGGAGATGTACATGGATATGATGTAATATTATACGAAATGGAGAAACATCATCGGATGTATAGCGTTATATATAATATATTTTAATAGGACATAACCACTTGTCCTACATCAATGCAGCTTTAATTCGGCTTGAAATTGTGATATGTTTTATTCCAAAAACTTAAACTCTTATCCAACAATATCCAACACATAGAATGGACAATACTTTGATGCCTTGATGCCATAGCAGATATCGATCCATAGATATCCATAGCCAATTCTTCAGTGTTTGAGGTCTGGGTATGGATCAAACTTGGGTATCCAAAAGATTTGAATGGTTAATGCTAAAATGGACCTGCGCTCCCCCAGGTCTTTAATTTTGACACACCCATCTTGTCAGACTGAATAGCAACAATCACTCCGTGCAACTCTCTGGAAGTTTGGCGACGGCTTCTCCCGGCCTTGAAGTTGAACTCGGTGCAATCCTTCCAGCAATGGTGCTCAATGATCTGAATACTGCATGACCTTTTTTGTTTCGGAACATATCCACCTGTTTCAATCGTCACGGTGCAACTTTGCATTTAGCGTGGCTTTCTTAGATGGGCATGGGTCATATTTTAAGAGTTACCCTCTATAGCAATGCAAATAAATCACCATTGTAGATGATGTTACTATTCAACCTTGTATTTGTAGTGGATTTCCATTCAGCCATGTTTGATTACCTGAGTGTATCCAGGATTTTCCTGAACTCTGGTTGACTAAAAATCGCTGAATTCCAAAAAATAGTGAGATCATTTGCTACTTAACTGGTACACCCCAATGCTCAATAGCGCAGGGGTTTATGAATTAACCCAGGGTCGATATTACAAAGACGAATTATGTTTCCTGCTCAGTGAATGGTTTCTGATTATTGGTGGTTGCCGATTTCGTGTGAAGTTTATTGATTGTCGATGGTGGTTGATGTGGTTGTGGATTGCTGATCATTGCTGATGATTGCTGCTTAATTGCGAAGGGTTCTTGATCCATTTACCAAACTTTACCGTTTCTTTGAATTCAAAAACAGCGTTTTCTGATGTTTTCTGGTTTCTCAAAGTACCATATTGTTGATGGCCAAGAAAAGCATCTGTTGAAAGTTCTGGAAACCATATCGTTTTTTTTGCACAAGAAAAGAATGATAAAGTGGTGGAAGACCACATGCAGATGAGCATCCCTCAACGTGGGAAATTTACCCAGGTACGACCATGGCACATGTGGAGGGTACACCTAACATTCACCTAACTCATGCTTCAAATCCTCCTTGTTGATAGGATTGTTAAATCCCCATTTTTCATACTTAAATCATGTGAAATCCCCATTTATGATAGTTAAATTCCATGAAATTCCCATTTTTGCTAGTTAAATCCCTATTTTTGATGCCTTGACATCCTTGCCATCCTCCAACCCCTTAGACATCGACCCCCGCCTTGGCACCAGAGTTGATGGCCAGAATCGCACGGCCCAGGAGTTGCGCGGACTCGGCATTTCCAGCACCATTTCTATCTATAGATACCCGGCCTGGTAAACTAACAGTTTGCTATTGAAAATGGCCATTTATTTCGTGGATTTTCCCATTAATAGCATGGTGATTTTCCATTGCTATGTTAGTTTACCAGAGGGTAGTTCTAATACCCATAGGATCCCTGGTGGTCCATAGATGGTCTACCATTTATAGATGGTTTAGCTATTAAAAATTGTGGATCTTTCCATGGCTATGTTAAATAACCCTTTGGGATAGTTGTGGGGTCCAGCAATTCCCATGACGGATCCCTGGTGCTGGTATATTAATGCTGACATAAAGGGGGTTTTTGTTGATGGGATCCATGGCACACCATATATAGCAGCACCATGGATCCGTCATGGGATATAGTTCAATATAGTTCTAATGCAGTTTCTACCATTTCTATCCATTGATTGATCCATGGAACTATTTTAGAATAGTAGCCTAGAATAATGCATATGTATTTTTTTAATTATATATAATTATATAATATGTCTTTGATCGTTTCGTGTTCATCTTTGTATCTTTGTTTGTTCGCCAAACTTCTTGGCCAAAGCAAATCTACTTGTTGTTCAGCCAAATTGAGCACGCTCCGCCTGTTCTCTCTGAGTTGCGAACAAAGTGTGCGTTGAAAACGCATTCCGTGATCTCGGTCTTGCGAATGTTTGAGTGTTCATCAACAGCCTGGCAGTAGCGCAGTCAATAGCTTGGGAACAACATGGAACAACAAGACAGCAGAAGCCTCCTGCAATCCGAACTCTCATGATCTCTCAACATGCTGCTGATTGTGCGAAGATATATGCTATAGTTCCATCATGTTCCATCTACTTTCAACATGGTTCAAGCATTTTGGAGATTTCTGCAAAGTACAAGATATAAGATTGGAATTTACCATAGAATCTACATTTATGGCTACATCCAAGCTTGCGAAAATCATCCAGACCCCATTTCTTGGTTCGATGTAAAATTTGGGGGGGTGCTCAACTTTGATTCATTGTCGAGCCTTGATCTCCTCAAATTTGTGCAAGTCGAGCGTTTTTCGGAACTCCTGCAGAGGCAGACGCAGCCTCTGCAGTGTCTGAGACCCGCAAAAAGTATAGAATGATCAAAGGGATTTTCATTTTTCACCAAAGCATTAATGAACATGTGCTACATATATATGTATATATAGGCATACATACGATATATATAAATATATATATATACATACATACATATATAGATGATTCTCGATATAATATACATTAATATACACTTTGCTTGAGCCAAACATGGCGAGATATGGCGAGAAAAGTCGCTCTGTTGCCTCCTCTTGAACTTGGACTGGCGCTGCCGGCCTCGATCATCAGATCCGATGAGACAGTCGTGATTTTGGCCACCGAGAATGGCCATCTTGGTGGTACTTGGTGGCGAACTACCCACGGCTCGTGGTTGTGGGTTATAACCCCAGCAATGGAAAATGGCTATTTATAGTGGATTTTCCCATTAAAAATGGTGATTTTCCATAGCTATGTTAGTTTACCAGAGGGTAATCCTACTTATCCCATGTAAATCACTGGGGTTATAAGCCACTTGCGATTCGTGGGTAGTTCGCCACCAAGTATATCACCCATGTTCAATCAGTTTCAGGCGCCCTATCTGCATATCATATATCTGGGTATCTTTTTAAATCTCAGTAACCTGAATAGCTCGGCCATAAAGGGGGATGATGTCCCTATTAAAAACCATGATTCCAGGGCTAGAACAGGGTTCGGTCGCAACATAATTTACCCAGATATATGAGTGTTCAGACAAATAAAACCAGGTTCTCACCAATATCATCATGCCCAAACACATAAATAAAAAAAACTACCACATCATCTCCCATATATGGCCATATTGGAGAATACATCAAAATATATATCTAGATATTATTGGAGAATATATCTAGGATCTAGATAGTGGAGATATGTATATTCTCAGAAATTAGGATATATCTAGAGAATGGTACATATCTAGATATTGGATATCCTAGAATACCAACCACTGGTATTCTCCAATATCAATGGTATTTCTCATACTTCTCCAAGTTGGTATCCCTCTAGATATTGGAGAAATGTGATTAAAACCATGCCATGTTTACCATCCCCAAGCCATTACCATTTTTATAGGTGGTATAAACCATCAAAAATGTGGTGGTTTATGGCATATGGCATTGTTTTACCCACATTATCCATCAATCCAATGTGGTTAATAGATGCTAAGTATATTCTCATATATTAGTATCTATCTAGATAATGGTACATATTAGGATATATCCTATATTATTACTCTTATTTAATTCTGGGATGATCAGCAAATGGGAGTAGAGTGTCTCCCAGAATTCCATTGATCATCTCCCATGACTCTTCCGTCTCCCATCGTCGCCATTTCGCGCCAGAGGGCAATTCGCGAACCAAGCCTTGGGCGATATGTGTGAGATGTGGGGATACAATAGTGATATAACACTGTAATAAGGTAGAAATGTTAAATATGGGGATTAAAGAAATATGGGTATTATGTTGTTCTTGTCTCAAAATAAACTGTTTAAGATGGTTTAAGTATGTTTAAGTTGTTTAAGTGGCAACATTTCAGCAAAGAAAGTTGGGATTTAACCAGCAAAATGTTGGATGTTGCTGGACATGGCTGTGTCTGAAAATGTCGAACATCAGCCCCCGTCAGTCTTAAGAGGGAACATGATTCTAGACATTTCTAAACTATGAGATTTGGGGCTGCCCTGTTTTCAGACTCCTCTCATAAAATTGACTCATGTAAGCTTTGGCTTGGCTCATTTGGGGCTCCAAGGCTCCAACTATCACTCAGGTTTCCCAGATCAGCTGGATCCTGTGGAAATCGCAGCTGGATCCATGTTCATTGAGATATCTCGGAAAGTGCAACGTTCAAAATGTCATTTTTTTAACATACCATATTTTTACGGAAAAAAAAACAACAGTGACATCAACATCGACAGTATGGCAAGTCCTTTATTGCGAATTTGTTTGTGGGAAAAAGCCACGGATCATGGTTGATGCTCATGTATGCTCACAATTGCTTCCAGATGTAATTTCTTGTCTTCTATGTACGCATTATCTCAGAGTTTCAGACAATCATCAATTGCAAAAACGAGCCTCTGGTAATCAAGCCTGACTGGAAAGATTCTGTTCATGGCTGGCCATTAAAACAGGAATTCCATGGAATTCCCAGCCTTGAACTTCTTGAACTCGCTCAGCCGCCGCACGATGTCAATGCCGATTTCAGCACGGTTGTTCAACTGCCGATAGCTTGCTGCAGAAGTCATCTGTCAACCGTTCGTGGATGTTCTTTAAAGTTCTTGATTAATATCGTTGTCTGCTTCCCCGGCGTTTCAAGATGTATGGGGTGCCAACTTACATCAATTTACACTTTCACCCGAGCCTGTTGAACTCGCAAGACTTTGCTACACACATTTACACACCGGCCCGGCAGCATTCGACTTCGGTGTCGTGGAACACCATGGCCAAGCTTAGCTGGCCCAGCATTTGTTTAAGGTTGGTTAGATCTGGTTAGTAAATATCCCCAACGACTGTTCTACAGCAAAAGAGTACCCTACCAAGGTAGCTTCAAGTTATGGAAAGTCAGCATTTGGAAAGTTGGTAAATCATCGAAGTAAATGGGCCCCATGGCTTCCATAGTGTTAAATTACCGGAGGGTATATATAGTTAGTATTAAAGTAGCAATTACAATTTTTAATGGGAAAATCCACTATAAATGGCCATTTTCAATAGCTATGTTAAATTACCAGAGGGTAGTTAGTATTAAAGTAGCCATCCACTTGGTTGACCCTAACCTTCACCAATCTTCCAATGACTCACGGTCAGCCTCCGATCTGGGACATGCCGCATTCATATTGGAAGCTGAAACTGCGATGTTTGCCAAAGCTGAGACCTTGTGGCGGCCGATTCCAAAAGGCTTGGGTGAAAACTTGTGACCAAAAAGGCAGCTTCGAAGGTGCAAATCTATCTTCAATTTTTGGTGCAACAATCTGTCTCAATCAGAGTATTGTATAATATATATATTATATATATACATATGTTCATATCTATGTCTTATGATAATTATATATATAGATACACATCATGCATACATATATACAGCTTGTAAAATAAAAGCATGTCATTTCTGCCACGGCTGGGGCTCCGACCAATCCAGAAGAGTCTGCCGCACAGTAAGCCTGGCTCCGCTCCGATTAACTTGGCGTTTGGGTTGCGGGATATGGATATACCATGGCTGGTTGGTGGTTGACCTACCCCTCTGAAAAACATAAAAGTCAGTTGAGATGATGACATTCCCAATATATTGAAAAATACAAAATGTTCCAAACCACCAACCAGATGATATGTACCTATAGTGAATGGGGCTTATAAACAAATTGTAAGTGGATAATTAAGACAAAATCCATATATTATTTAAGCCATATGTCATGTTCCAGTAAGGTCGCAATGAGGTCGTTGTAATCCGGAAACCGCCAGTCTTCGCAATCATAATCCTTTACAAAGACCTTTTGATCAAACACAATAATATATGATAATATACGTATAACGGATATAACATCTACTTGAGAAAATTCTATGATTGTTAAGTATCATCTATAGTATTAATATCGATGAATATTCAGATTGCAAACTATAATCTTCCCCCTCCAGCTGCTCCATTCCATGTCAATTAGGTCACCAGGTCTCCTTCCGGGATTCCGTGGCCGGAAAAAAAAACCTCCCGACGGCGCACCGGGTTGTTGAGATTCTCGGCACAATCCGTTGCTGCAGACGACAAGAACCTGGCCATGGATCCTGGATGTCCATGCCAGGGTGAAGAAAGGGGAACAAAAAATATGGGGAAAATACGTAAGTTTTATGAAAAATATGAGAACATATGGGGAAAAACATGGAGAAAATATGAGTTTCGAAGCGGAATGACAAGTTTCCGACATAAACAAATGAGACAGACATGAAGTGAGCCAGGACGACGACGCCACATCGGCAAAAGTGGCGTGAACACCTCGTTTTCAGCAATGAGAAACGACCACGACATGGCGCACTGCTACCAGCGGATCTGTAACAGTTGGTGAACCCTACAGGTCTTACCATGTCTTGGTTGGTGGTTGAGCCCCGGGAAAAATATGCCAATGCCAATCATCATCCCAGTCGTTGTCCGGCCTGCGATGGAAGCCGTGCACACCGTCTTCTGCAGTTCCAGGTGTTGATGATGACACTCCTCTGGCGACATCCCTGTTGTGAAATGAGGTAGCGTAGTGCGTGACGGTTCAAAGCCTTGCAAGGCTAAGGAACGAACTTTCTGTAATTTTGTAGACGTGAGATTTGGCAGCTTGCAACATCACAAATCTCAAATTGGCCTTGCTGCCAAACATCACACAGCAAATCTCAAAGGACTTTTCCGGACAGTCAATAGTCAATGCTTGTTGACACACATGCACACTGCGTCAAATCTCTTTCAGCAAAGAGGGAGCAGTTGTGCAGCTTTAAAATCAACAACATGATGTGGTCAATCAAAAGCGATCAAACGCCACTTTTTTTGAGATCAAGTACTGTCATGTCAGCCCCCAATAGATGTGAACCCTGGCCTACTAAAATCGACCATAATGGTATAATGTGGATAAAACAATAAACCATCCCCCAGTCATCACCATAAATAAATATGTTTATAGGTGGTATGGTTACCATTTCCAGTCATGGCTGGTTGATGGCATTGTTTTACCCACACCCCAACGATCAACAGGCGCTTTGCTGCAGATCCATCAACAGCCGGTGTGATCCACTGCAGATCCTTTGAGGCTGCATTGACGGACAAGCCAGCGAAGCCTGGAAAGCAGCATTTGCCACTCTTTGGCTTTTGCAAAAGACCAAAGAGTGGAACAAACAGGAAAACCAACACATCCACTGGTTGGTGGTTGACCTACCCCTCTGAAAAATATGAGTTCGTCAGTTGGGGTTACGACATTCCCAACTGAATGGAAAGATAAAAAATGTTCCAAACCACCAACCAGATCCATATATACATGAATTAGCAACCACTGTTGCAATTTTTGAAAACCTGTCAAATGCCAATTTGTCAATCGATTCATGTTTGTTCATGTTTTCTTCGACTTAACTGAATCTGCATCAACTGCCAATACCCTCGCAACACAACGTGCCTAGGCTGTCAATTGCACCCCAAACCTGTAGCTTTGCACAAAACACGTGAAATCTGATTCCAGTTTGAACATGAAGGTGTCCTCATGCGATCGAATTTATGAGACACTATACTGAATGCTACTGATCATGTCAGTCATCGTCTTCTGCTGAGAATCAATGATATATTGTATCAGTCATGTTCTGATAAAATTACTAATGATATTGTGCTACATGCATCTTACAAAATTAACCAGTCATAGTATCAATGATAGTATCAATCTGATTACTGGCGGTACATGCCGCATTGCTGGACAAAAAACATGTTCTTCGTGGATGTTTCTGGCCACTGAGACGCTGACATCGAAGGCACATGCAGCGAACTTCGCCTGGAACAATGGCGCCAAGTTCCCGATGAGTTTAACATTGCCATGGAGAATTGCCATTTAAAGTTTAAAGATTATTTACCTATCAAATTTGGTGATCTTCAATAGCTATGTTCAATTCCCAGAGGGTAACAATATTTAACATATTATTATTCATTCACACATCAATTCTGGGTCATTCTGGTGCTACACACGCCCCATTTCTCTGCGCTGTTCGTCTCTATCCACCCTGGTCGTCCCCTTCCCGCCTTGTCGTCTGAACTAAAATATTTCGGTGCTGGTCGAGCTACAGTGAAATACCTCAGGCGACCGCTTGCCCGATGAGTTGGTAAAACCGTGAACTGTTAAACATTCTGCTAGCAGTTCAGGTTGGCAAATGAGATCGCTGCAACCCTTGGGGTTCCCTGGGGTTAAGATTCATCATCCACAGGTTGGGAGACAAATCATGACAAATCTATCGGCGCCCCCACAGTAAGCATGGCCACAGCACACGCCACAGCATCGCGCGGCGGGTGCTGAAGCTTCAGTTTTTTTAGGTTCGCCTCGCTTCGCATTTGTTTGACATAGGCCCAGTGAATCATTGTTCAACCTTGACCAGTTTGGGTGGTAAACGGTCGAAGTGACATCTCATTGGCATTGCGAATCACAACTTGTTGACAGATCGAGCTGGACCGTGAGGTCTTGTGTCAGTGCGTCACGCGTGGAGTTCCCATTCTTTGGGCCACTAATTGCTGTGAAAAAATAAATTGAAAGAGAACTGATTCAGAGAACACATGCGAACACGCCAGGGTCCGTAGGGTCCACAACCTTCAATCTCCTGAACCGACACGAACAAGGATCACTGATACTCTTTGACTCGAGCTGATCCTTCAAAAAAAACAGAACCTGCTTAGTCTTGTCTGGAAACTATAGTCACTCACTGCATGGAATCTCTGTCTCGGCAAGATCTGATCGCCGCGAACCTCTTTGATCTCTTCAATCCTTAGTTGATGCAATTTGCTCAATGGCCTGTTGCACCCGGGTAATGTTGGCCCCAGATCAAACGTCCCTATGTGTTGGCATATGTTGGCATGACAGTCCAGGGATGCCTACCCCTGTAGAATGTCCTTTGAGGCGTCAACTCATCTTGCTTGAGTCCAGGGCGTTCAAACTTCCTGGCCTAGCGAAGCTTGAGCAAACACAACAGGTTTGGTGGTTCCATGGCCCATGTGTCTCAACGTCACAGCAGCATGAGACGTAGCTGTCTTTCACCCAACTTGGATTTTTAGTTGACCAAATACAAGGCCTAAATTGGATCCTGCAAAAAACTCAAGTCTTAGCTGGCCAGTACCCTTCAGTAATCAAACATGGCACGCCAGAAAATCAACCCATTTATAGGGTTTTTTCCGTTCAAACCTCCATTGAAAGGGGATTTCCCATTGCCATGTTTGACTCCCGAAGAGTGTATATATTTCCCAGTTTATGGCAAAAGAAGGAAAAACTAAACGTGGATTTGCTCTGAATCCTGATCCATTCCAAAGACTCCAGCATCTAAGCCACTACCCAGCGTTCCTGGAAATTTTGATGCTTCGCTTTGGAGTGCATGAAGCCTGCAAGCAACGCTCGTTGCAGAGCCCATCTCCTTTGATCTCATGGTGCATGATGGTGTTCTCTCCAACAAAACTAGAGGAGCGTGCATTGCTGTGGCGCCGTGTGGTAAGAACCCCCGGCGCATATTCAGTTGATAACCATGCCTACACAAAAATCACTTAAAAATAATTAGAACCAAAAATGAAGTACCCTCTGGTAATTTAACATAGCTATTGAAAATGGCCATTTATAGTGGATTTTCCCATTGAAAATTGTGATTTTCCATAGTTATGTTAGTTTACCAGAGGGTATGGCTGATAGCAATGCTCAAATGCAAAAACAACATGGGAAACACACATTTTCAGTGTGGCTTTTGGCTTCACCACAGCACATTAAACCCTTCGTGTAACCACTGGCATAACCACTGGCCGCACCTAGCGGACCTCCAGTCCACCAATTTTTTGGGCTTTCTGAGCCAAGTCCCTCCGGGAAAGGTGGTCGCAGCTCCAAGTTGGGTGAAGCCGTTTCACCCCAAAACAAGGATTAAAATGTCGTAATGTGGGTAAAACAATGCCAGTCATCTATAGGTGGTATGGTTACTATTCCCAGTCATGGGTGGTTGATGGCATTGTTTTGCCTACATTGTCTTCTATTCATTTCAAGCATAGCCTGAAGATATCAGATGTTCTCAAACATGGATCCAGCTACAGATATATGCACCACAATCCCCTGCAAAAATTTCACCGAGAAACTAAATTAGCTAACTCCGGCGCATCACTTTGCACTCGGCAGTAAGACTGATCACAAGGCAGACGAGATCTGTCATTCACAATAAGACTGGTCATGGATGGGGAACAGTGTATCATATCATTCGTACTATATATTAGTAAGTGTATATATATATATATGATATATATATATATGATATATATATATATGATATATATATATGATATATATATATGATATATATATCATATATATATATATCATATATATATATATATCATATATATATATATCATATATATATATCATATATATATATATTACACATTCTCAGCAACCGCCA
>Ga0126342_10001953_pt1 | contig 30869 bp, 26 predicted proteins | sample Cyp1metagenome_FD_92528 | JGI IMG/M metagenome (GOLD analysis project Ga0126342, IMG submission 92528) | Coral microbial communities from Lord Howe Island, Old Settlement Bay, Australia - Cyphastrea 1 metagenome | ecosystem: Host-associated > Invertebrates > Cnidaria > Coral ...
CGCTACCAACGAATGGGATCTACAAGGTGGTACCCCCCAGTTATAAGTTGGTTTATAATCCCCATTAACTATAGATATAACCCCCATAAACCCTAGATATTGGACTTATAAACCAATTTGTTACTGCGTCCGCCGAGCGTCCGCCCTTGGCCACGCCGTGTCTCCGGTGTCTCCGGTCTCTTTGGGCGCCGACTTGGCGGCCAAGTGCTCCTAGCAGAAATCAATAGAAATCACCAGGGATGGGCAGATTTCATGACGAGGATTTCACCAACATAATTGGTGATTTCATGGGATTTCATGGGATTTCATTGTGATTTTATGGGATTGAATGGTGATCTGATGAGATATGATGAGGTAAATCAAACATATGGATTACCCTCTGGTAAACTAACATAGCTATGGAAAATCACCGTTTTTTATGGGTAAATTAACTATAAATGGGCTATTTTCAATAGCTATATTAAATTGCCAGAGGGTATACCGAACGTAATGAAATTCATGGCCAGTAGGTTCAAAGATGAATTGTAATGTACCAAATGTAATGAAAAGTACCAAACTTCAAATGTACCAAGTTCATGTCATGATGTTTAAGGTATTGGATGAATCAAACATGTTTCAATCTTACTTTTGATGATGATGATGATGATGATTATGATTTCTTGGATTGCGAATGCGTGAATTTCTCAGTAGTCAAGTACTTTAATTTAAGCTCAGATAAACCAAGGATTGACAAAACAAGTACTGTCAGTGATATGGGAATATACAAATATCTAAAATCGTATACTGAATATACATTATAAGAATGGGATACTTAATGGTATATCCATGGCTGATGGTTCAATGATAATAAGGGCCATATATAATCATTCATATATATATATTGGACATATATACGTATATATATATATATGATATAAATTGATATAATAACATATAACCATCTGAATAGATCTGAATCATTTTCCCTGGATTGCTTTAAAGGAAAAAACGGTTGAAAACTGAAACCATGTCCATCTCGTACGGTTTCCGGCTCATTCCGGCAGATGTGCCCACCTTTTTTCGATCAGTAGTGAGGTACGAGGACCTATAACTTGACAAACCTAAAATATATTACCCTCTGGTAAATTAACATAGACCCTGGCAGATATATTTCGTAATTCAATCGTGTATCTGTATATATATATATATGCGTATATATATATATATATATGCGTATATATATATATATATACGCATATATATATATATATATTATGTATACGGGTTGGTGGTATACCTACCCCTCTGAAAAATGATGAAGTTAAAGTCAGTTGGGATGATTTTTCATTCCCAACTGAATGGAAAGTCATAAAATTCCATGGTTCCAAACCACCAACCAGTAAAATATATTAAACTATCCTGCAGTGGATGGGCCAGCGAAATCCGAATCACCAGTTGATAGATGGTAAACATCCCATTATGAACATAGGGTTTCAACCATCCTTTTGGTTTTGCAGGATTTCAAAAAACCATCCACAGTATCACTCAGTTTTGATCCATGATTCCCTATGGAGGCATAACCACGCTGGAACAAAGCCATCAGCCAGAGCGGTTGCAAACGACCCAAACGACCCTGCTGGTGACTCTACCATACCTGGGAGGACTGATCCGTTCCTGTGGGTGGTTTTTTCCCAAGGAACTGTCCCCAAGGTAATGCAAGTATCAATGGATTGCTTTAAGGGAAAATCTACAGGAAACCATGTTTTTTTACCATCAAATACAGGGTTTTCCTGTAATTTTTCCCATCATCTAATTCTGTGAAAGTATAATCCATGTCCTACTTAGTCTTCTAACTCCATGGTCTACCCTCTGGTAAACTAACATAGCTATGGAAAATCATGTTTAATGGGAAAATCCACTATAAATGGTCATTTTTAATAGCTATGTTAAATTACCAGAGGGTAGTCTTCTAACTCCATGGTCTATCCAATCATGTGCCATACGGAAACTCAATTTATGTAGCTCCAACTGTCTCTTCAGATCATACGGAATATGGATACCCAAACCGCTCCAAAGCGCTCCGTCGCCACGGGACAGTGTTGCAGATTACAAGAGGTCAACCCATCATGTCCCGGAAAAAAAACAAAAAACATGATCTACAATGTGGGGCACCCGTTCGATAGCTAAGTTGGTGAACATAACTCCAATAACTATGGTTTATGGTACTTATAACTATAGTTAATGGGGTTTATAAACCAACAAACATCACTGGGGGGCCCCACATTGTAGCTCCATGTTCCCATCATTTTGCTGGTATCTAAGTAGATCTAAGTAGTACACTCTCCAAAAACCTCAGCATCAGTGGCTATTAAACTGCTCCTTGCGGCGCCTGCGGGCATCATCCAAGTACTTTCCCGCTGGGTCCTGGGTTGCCATAAAAACACATTGGTTGATGGTCGGTTTCCAAAGATTGGAGCTTAAACTTAAACGAAGAAACTTGGGGTGAACCAGCACCCCCACAAGTAATACATATAGATATCACTTAAGATATAACTGGAAAATAGATATAACTTGAGATCTAGCTGGAGACACAAAATAGGGGATGTAAAATAAAACAACCCTGCAAGATGCTGTGTATACTCGAATGTGTGTGGCGATAATATACGTTGATTTTGTAAATGGCAAGATCCCCCGCGATTCACATGGCCTGATTTCAGAGTTGAATGCCATGTGAATCCCATACATCACCAGCCATGTGTGGGTCTATCTGTAGATGCAGTTGTTATTCTGCTATCCAAGAATGTTGAAGGGAAGACACACCCATGAAAACCATGCGAAAATCCCATATGTTGGTGGGGAAAAAAGTGGTTTCAACCCAACTTGTCATCATGTTCATTTCATGGAAACCAAAAAACATGTTGAAACCTCCAATCAGATAAAGAGCAAAATCTTGCTGCAATGGCAATGGTGGACTAGCTGGTAAACACACTTGGCAACCAAACATCACCTGCGAATCTTCGATGTCTTCCAGACTTCCAGGTCTATGAGCTTGGGATATTGAGATAGACCCACACTTGGATGTGCATCCTAGTCAGTGATTGGATGCACAAAACCCATACATAAGTGTGGATATGTCTAACTGGCTTGTAGTCCCAGAAAGGGGAAATCTGTAGAAACCAGCTTTTGTTTTTGCCTTAAACCCAACAAACATCAGAAATCCAGATTTAAACAAAAAAAATATCATTACATCCCCATGATATCCCTATGGTTATCACCATTCTTGTTGGCTAAATTCCATGGATTCACGGTATCTTTTTCCCTGTCGCCTCCCGTGCTGCACCCAGTTCTCGGCCATAGCGACCCATCGACGGGACATGTAGATACTTTCAAGATATACTTAAGTATATAGTATATAGATAATCGTTCATATTTCTGTATATTTAGATACTCTTTTAGATACTTATATATATAATTATTGTATATATATATATTTGTTGAAATGTTAATATACGATGAGAGCCTAGGTTCACTGCCAGAATGACATGTTGATGATGTCAACTTTGTCTTTTTTTGCGGGACCGCGTTTGTAGCTCAGAGCGTTTGTTCGGAGGGTCAAGTCCTGATCATCCTGATCTGGTCCCGGGGGAATAGAGGATTAGGTGGTAAATGGATGTGTGTATATATATACCATCTGGTAATTTAACATAGCTATTGAAAATGACCATTTATAGATACTTATAGTGGATTTTCCCATGAAAAAAATGGTGATTTTCCATAGCTATGTTAAATTACCAGGGGGGACATATATTTGTACTGTATTTATATATATTGTATACTGGTTAGTAATGTCTATATTATACAATTATAGGTTTTGATCCACCCCTATGTTTCTCTTCATTTCGATTCACATGTGCTTTGACTAGCCATGACATCTACTGGTTGCGACCCGCATGACTTTTCCAATGTCAATCCTCGATTTTCAGACACTCCCAAGTATCATATCAATCTGGTTGGTTTTATGACAGTTATATCATGTTATATCCTATCTCCATCACAGTCCCATTACATCCCATGATGGTTGGCTAAATAATGCTAAATCCCAAGGAATACATAGGAATAGCAAACAAAAACAGAAAAATCCCCTAGCGAAGGGCTCCAGTGGTTGGAATCCCTAGCTCAAGCCAAAAACGGGCTGCGGAGCTTACGAATGTGGCAGGCACTCCCCACGAAGAAACGACGGGATTAAGCCCCAAAGAATGGGGAAATTTCAGGGATCTCACCCAGGCAAAATATGAGCTGAACACATTACACCCACTTTCATCGCATTGGTTTAAGGGAAGACATTCAAGAAGCTAAGATTTAAGAGTGGTTAGCTCTTTACCATTACCAGTTGAGGTGAATTGTTTCCAATCCAAGTCTGGGAAATGCCGTGGAAAAGCACCGCTGTGTGAGGAACCTTCCATTGTATTGGTTGGGTTTCATTCCCATCCGCTTGGTGGTTTTAATGGTTTTAACCATTTTGAAAAATATGAAAGTCAATGGGAAGGATTATCCCATTTATTACGGAAAATAAAAAATGTTTGAAACCACCAACCAGTTGATGATTAATCCATATTTCCATTGTGACATCTATGTTTTTACAGCATGAATGGGTCACTCTTTGTATAATTTTCAATGCTGCTACATGGAGCCACTCTCGATAGCAGTCAGGATGGATCATTTTTCAGCTACCACTAGACCGATTTGAAAAAACAAATCTTGCTATACCGAACAAGTGGTATTGCATGAGTCTTATCCATCCACTTACCAAAAATAGCAATCTGCCACAAAAATAGTGATGCACAATTCTTGTTTTCAGTGAACTACCCTCTGGTAAACGTTTACATGCCTATGGAAAATCACCATGTTTAATAGGTAAATCAACTATATCTATGGCCATTTTCATGTTCGCAAACTGTTAGTTTACCAGAGGCTATATTGCTCCCAAATCCAGCACGTGAAAGAGGTTACCGTCGTCGTGCTTTTCCATTGTCAAGACCAGGTGGGTTTTGTAGCACAATAACTGCACTGCATAGCTAAGATTTAACATGCAAACCATGGTAAAAACATGGTATATGGCATATGGGCTATGGTCATGCATTCGTATGCATTCCATCATGGGAATCTTGATAGTCGGTATATGAATCTCTATCAGTGGATTGATGACCACCCCAAAATAACCCAGGTTCTGACGGAATCCTCATGCAAAGCATCAAAACCCTGAAGACAAAATCCGAGAAATTTGGGATGACATCCCAATCTGGGGAGCACGAAATAAATGCCAAATCGTTTGACCCAGTTTTGTAGGTAAATACAGCAGCACCATGCTTCGCTTCGCTTATTGGCGTTGAAAAACAGTCATGTGGTAAATGATATACTTCCAATGTTGGTGGGTTTTTGCATGTTTTTGCCACCAATTTAGAAATTGGTGGGATGCCCTCAGAAAACCACCATGTTTCAGGTAAAAAAAACAACTAAACCATCCTGCTTCACCATAAAACAATGGACTTTCTCATGGATTTTTCGTCATCTCCGTCGCCTTGTTGCCAAAGAGCACATAGCTGGTGGTGCCCATGGGACCTTCAAAAATCACCCACCAAGGCGTGGGTCTTCCAGCTTAGTACGGAACGAACTGTGGCCACAATGACACTTAACTTGTTCTCAAACACAATTTTACTAAAAAAAAATCTCATGACCGCCCAAAAGAAATCTTGTAAATGGATACAAACAAATCTTTATGGGGTGCTCCCAACAACTCAGTTTCAATGGGGGTACGTTGGGTACATAAGGAGGTAAGATCTCTCCTTTCCCACCCTTCTGGCCATCATTTACCGATTTTTTTGGTTGGAGCTGCTCCGTGTTTCTTGGGGGTCTCGAAACATACTTGGGTGTGCATCTTACTTGGTAAATGGATTTATACCCCCAGAAATATAATACCCTGAACTGCTTCGGGACCCTGAGGTTTCATTTTAGACCCCAAACCCCTGATCTAAAATGAAACCCCTGAACCCAGCAAAAATAACCTGTACTCTTCCACACCTTCGGGCCCGGAGCTGGTCTAGAATGGAGTTCTTGCTGTATTGGGGACTATGAAGATACAACGTATGAGCAGGTTTGGAATTGATAGAGCATTAAATAAATAATACCAATAATGATCTTCAACTTTGGCCCCCCACCAAAATTCCATGATTTTGTGGGGATCAAATTTGAATACTTTTGACTTTTGACAAGATGGTGCAAGGAACATGTTTAATCGTCAACTTTGCGCATTTTGGTACCACTATACGCTTTCATTTTTGGAGCAATATGCGCTTCCATTTTGGGAGCATTATTCGTTGGCTGAGTAAGTATCAGAGCTTTCGCTTTGGTGCCACTATGCGCTTCCATTTTGGGAGCATTATTCGTTGGCTGAGTAAGTATCAGAGCTTCCGTTTTGGTGCCACTATGCGCTTCCATTTTGGCACTATGCGCTTCCATTTTGGTACCACTATGCGCTTCCATTTTGGTACCACTAAGCGTCCATTTTGGCACTATGCACTTCCATTCTGGGAGCACTGTGCATGAATAACAACATCTTACCAATCTTTAGTGGCCCATATGGCCCCACACGGTCTCTGAAACTTTATGACTGATAAGTTCTTGCTAAATGAACTCACAACGGTCACTTCCGCTGCCGCTAACAAATATAATTATATATACAAATTAATCTACACAATCAGCAAATACAAATATGTGATATCCATAAGTACAATGATATGCATAGAAAGTCGAGGGGTCTAAAATGAGCCAGGTGGAGGGGTCATTTCATGCCCGGGGCTACGATTCTAGACCCTTTGCTGGGTGGTCCCCAGGTCCAGCCATTCCAGACCTTTAGTACTTGAGGGATCTTGAGGGTATGTTATATCTGGAGTATCCCCAGTTAGATTGATAGCTCATGGGTAGTCTCAACCGCTTACTGAGAGGCACATCCAAGCGGATTTTCCAGTATAAACCATCCATCTTTTAGGGTTCCACCATGGAAACCCCCAGATGGATCCATAGCATCAGCCCTTTTTTCGAAACTGTTCTGCCCTGAGTTTCCTGCAGCTATCGAAGAGTTCATGCAGGAACTTGTTGTCGTAGCTGCCATGTGTCTGCCCTGGCGGCTTGAAAATAGACCGTCCAAAACTGTGATATCAAATATTATGGAGATGCTGTTTCAAATTGGATACATTGTATATATATATAATTATATATATGCGGCTGGAAGATCTAGCTTGCAACCAAGTTTTGGGTTGCAAATGAACCATGTCTTCACATTCATGCAAAATCTCTTCTGTTCCCTAGCCATATATAACTTCCCTCTTTCAAACATAAATTATGTTCCAAACACATTGGAGGCCACGTTTAGAACACGATGCAAGATTTCATCAGCCTCCCACCTACCATCTGATGAGGTCGTTGTGATCCAGTCAGTACTCCCCCAAAACTGGATCCACACTTTAGTACTAGTACCTTGTAGTTCACATGGTGCCATGGTTAAGTCGCAAAATGTCTTTGTTGGCTATGGCAGCTATGGTCATCCCAGCATCATGAATGGGATTCCCCAAGTCGTATATCAATGGATTGGTGTGCAGGACATCCACAGGAACAAAAGGGTGTTTTGAGTTTTTGAGCGTAAAGAAATGCTTCCTGTAAATCCCATTTAACCACTGGCCCACTATGATTAATTTAACCCCTACATTTTTTTTAGCCCCCTTGATAGCTAAGTTTGTTTATAACTGGAACAACTGGCGTTGATGCTTCCATGCCACTTATTATATAACTATGATCATAGTATGTGTATTTATTTGTTTCAAAAAGAAACCAGATGAAACCAACTTAGTGACGACAATCACCAACTTTCAAAAACCAATTTAGTTATAAATAGTTATAACCATAGTTATAACATGTTATAGCATGTTATAGCTAGGTCAGGCCACCGAACCTTTTTTCACATGGAAAAGTCGAATCTCGCCATCTCCGGACATTTGAAAAGGCGTCGGCGCACCGTCGGGTCCGAACAAACGGCAGAAGACGAAGTTCGTGGTCTGCACGCGATCAGTCCATCCCGATGGTCTCAGTGGCCATGGTATAAATGACCCAGACTGGTTGATGGTTGACCTACCCCTCTGAAAAATGATGGAGTTCGTCAGTTGGGATGATGAAACTCCCAATATATGGAAAAATAAAAAATGTTCCAAACCACCAACCAGATTCTGATGATTTGGAGAGTAATACCTATTAAACATGTTGAATTTGGTGAGGGAACAGCGATATGATTGCGAAGATATTGGGATTATGGTAGGAGGTATGATATAGGATTATCATGCGGCCAACTAAAATTTATCCAAAAACATGAAACATGAATTCAATAGAATTCAATTCCATGTCCCGAGACAACGAAAATGAGGAAATTCATGGATGATTATGGGTGGAGGAGCCCTCGCCCCCTGACGGTTGAGTACTCCCAATATAGCACCCAAAATGACTAGATTGTAGATCCAATGCCAAACCAACAGTTTTATGGTGTTAAAAATGAAAGGCAGGGGTTTATTATGGTTTATTATCATCAGCACTCAATCTGGTGGCCCCAACAATATGACAGTTGAGGCCTATGTGGCCATGATTTCCCCATAGGTTGGAACAACCTTGGCCTATGTATCCCAGTTGTAGAGGGTTACAACAATGCCCAATGAAAAACACACATGACTTCATGTTGCTCAATGTTGGTCAACTGTCTGTGGCCCAAACCATTGTTCTTTGAGAATGTTTGTTCCTATCACTTCTGATTCCGATGTTTTTTGACGTTCACATCGAACATGTTGTACCAATTTGGAGGTTTCATAAAATTTTTAGCTACCCCCAGTTCTCATCCATTTCAATTTCACTCGGATTTTCCATCAAAAAAACCATCCAGTTTTTGGGGTACCCCCATGACTATGGAAACCTCAATTTGTCAAGGGCATCATGAATCTTCGGCCTCCATTGACCCTGTTGGGTACCCCACAAGTTGGAAGCCCAGTGAGTCCTCAATGGCCGTTGACTTTAGTTTTGTTTGGGTAACGAGGGACCATTTCACCAACAAAAAATGAGCAGGTTTCTGTGTGTGTGTGTGGAAGATGTTGGTTTCCACTGGGGATGGAAAATAACATATTTATTGGGCAAACATTAAGAATGTCATAAAACATCTGGAAATGTGAAAAAAGTAAACGCACGTAAAAACGGATGAAAAAACAGTGAAACCTTCGAAAATGTGAACAAAACATGTTGGAATTTGCCTGTTTTTTGGGCATGTTTTTTTCATCAGGTGGCCTCCTTTTTGGATGCCCTGAGCACCCACCACTCAAATAAAAACACGAAGTAAATTGTATTTTTTGGCCGCTTGTGGGTATATATGTCTGGGTAAATTATAATAATTCACTAACCTGAATTAAGGCCATTTGGGGATGATTTCCCTTACTAACTATGATTTCCAGTGAGGTCGTAGTGAGGTCGTTATAATTTCCCCAGATATGTAATGTGATCCCCTTTCCAATTAGGGGGGTGGGGTTGGAGCCAGCCATTTAGTAGTGGACCCGGCATTTTTCTCTACAAAGTGCTGGGCCTGAGTCTACAAACAGAAAGTGCCGGGAAATTCTCTCTACTAAACCATGGGCCCTGATGAATTCTCAGCATGCGATAATTTTCAAGACCCATTGATGTGATCAATTTCAAGATAGTTATTTTAAGTAATAAACAACCGAAATGCACCAAAAAACAAATAATTGAAGGGAGTAAAACCACAGAAGGGTTCGCTGCATTTGCTCCGTCTCAAGGCTCAAAACCATGAGGAAACAAATTAGCAAATTATCATGTTGTTCTCTGTGTGTGTGTTTTGAACAGTCTAAAATCTTAAGTTGCATCTTCGAGAAAAAAAACACAATGCCAACCCATATTGGAGACGTTCTGGCAGAAGACCTGTCATTTTGCAGGGGCGTGATGGGGGGTGGTTATACAGCAAATAATCAAACGTACGCGTTTAAACCGTATACTCGCCACACACAAAAGAGCGAGAAGAGAGAGAGGGAGAGAGAGAGAGAGAGAGAGAAACAAAAACCAGGCAAATCAGGCAATATTTGGGCCCGTCGGTATTTCAAAAATAAACACTTGGAATATACTACTTTAAGCAAAATCACAACATCTTACATGTTTTCCAGAAACCCAATGGACTCACTATTAAAATGCAAAGGTTCCAATTTTTAAGTGTCCTCCATGGGACCTGGTAATTTTTTTACAAAGTGCCCGGCCTTGGAAATTCCCTTTTTGAAATGAATTTCTATTTTCACCATTTTTCATCTATGGGACCTGGTATTTTCTCAACAAAATGCCATGGTCTGACTACAAAATGACCTATGAAAATCCATTTTGTAGCGGCCTTAAGGCCAATCATTCTGTATGGGAAAAATCAACACGGATATGTTATGTATGTATCGTTGCCGTTCTTGCCGCAATGCAAAAATTAAGACGGGAAATCAGGTGCCTGAACTATAGCCCGTGGTACACCGCGGTAAATATACATTTTTTGCGGGACAGAAAACTGGTTGCAAGTTTCATCTTTCATGTCAACGTTTTTTGATCAAAATGAACAGGCCACACCAAGCGCAAACCTTACCATAGAATCAAAAGAACGCAGGTTCAAAACAATGGAAACGTGCATAGATGAAGAATGCAGTTTGTGAAAGGGGTGTTCATCCGGGGTGCTCATTCAAACATCATCACGTTTTGAACCATTTTATGTCTAGATTGTTCAACGCTAACCTTTAGGTCAAATAAAACCCTGGTGATCATGGACTCGTGGCCGACACATCCTTGTGGTTCAAGAAGCTAAGAAAGATGATGCCGGGACGCCATCCGCACCAAGAAAGATTGAAATTAAACCGGGCCTATTCCATGTCCGTGTTGGAGTTACGTGAGTCAATTGAGCGGGGGTTGAAAAGCAAATCGGCTGCGCTCATGGCCTTCGATTTCCACATCGACCCCTTCTTTCTGGCAAAACATGCTTCGAGGGTACAAACCCTCCACTCTCTGCAGCCGCTCCGGGGCAGCAGCGACGGTGGCCGCCCGGCCTCGGGTTGAAGGAATCTTGATGATTTTTTTGGAATTGCCAATCAAGTTGAAGAGCGATACGCTTGTTCTTTCTGCCTAGCCAGTTTGCCACCATATGAGGTACACCCAGACACTGGCACAACCTTCTGGCAAGACTGTGAAGAATTAAAGATAATTCTTCACTATGAATTATATCCACCAGTGATTGTCATACACTATTATGGACTATATTGTATCTATTATGGACTATTATATTACATGAATATATCTATTCTGGACTATAATATCCCATTCACTATTTACCCATTTATCCTATTTATCCCTATTAGTAATTGATATGGAAATATAGAATGATATGGAAATATAGAATCATACAGAACATAACCCTTCATAATTATCCGTAATTATCCATGATTAAACCCCATCCCTAACAATAATTCTCAAATTGATCCTGGCAGATGGGTAAATCACCCCGCCCCCTTCCGCGCCGCATCCACCGCAGCCGCCACAGGCCCTGCAGCCGCAGGCGCCGACACGCTCTTAGCTGCATTTGTCTGCGAACCTTAACGTAACCCAGATTCAAGCACACAGGCAGCAACAAAGCAGTAAGACTGCCTCTTGGGGCATCAAGCACACGCGTGCAACTCAGAAAATGGCTTCCAAGAGGCCATACCCCGACCCTATTAAGGGTCATGGCCGTCCTCCGGAACTCAGCCAAGTTCTTCGCATCTCGCCTGCCAAGTTGGCCGCGCCTGGCGGACTGGATTTTTTTTTCCCATTGCAAATCCCTGGCCAATGGAAAAGCCTGTGCCTACCTGTTGCCCGTCATTGTTCCTGCAGCCTTGCGCGCGCATTTTCGGCACAAGGTGCTCAGCGTTGAAATTTGGTTCCTTTCAGCTTGAACATGTTTTGAATGAGCCATTGCCTTGCATGGGCACGCCATGTTCTTCTGATTTTGCTTGAGCGCTGCTTCTATCGCCGCCCGTTCTGCCTATGGCCGGTTGGGCACAAGCCCGACCGCCCGCAAGGAAAACCGCAAAGCAACCACATCTGTGGCCCGGCCGTCTGAATTCAGCACCTTGAGCGCGTCGACCTCCTCGCGCTCCTTCTTGTCCTCGCCATCGTCCTCCTCCACATCCGCCAAGGCTGGGGGTGCACCTGCCCCACCAGGCAAAGCCTCCTCCGGCATCCTCAATTATCGGCTGGGTTTGTAGGGGATCAAGCTTCTTTGGTTTGGTGTCTCTCTTTCCCTCCCTCTCTCTGCCTCTATCTTGCTGGCTCTTTCTGGTTGTCTTTCGCTCGGGTAATAGCCTGGGCAGCGTTTGACCGCTGTTGCCAGCAGCCCTGAAGCTGTGTGCCCCTTCGCCATGGGCGCGGGCCAGCGATGTTCAGCGACAGTGCAGGGAGAAGCGCGGGATGCAAACAGACTACACGGATGTGCACGACACAAAGTGCAAGATTGACAGCGGCAGGTGGGGAATGGCACTTGGATGAACTTGGTTGAGCCGGGAGGTGGTGACTGGTGAGTAACCGGATTGCAAAACCACCCAAAAATGGAGATGTTCATGGGTTGTAGCCCACCTCCCCGCCCAGTTCCCGGCTGCCAAGCATCCAAGTGCAACGCTTGCGAACTTTGGTGCGGCCCAGGCGCCAAAGGCTGCGATGAGAGATGAAGTTTGGCAACACTCCTAGGCGCGGGTCCACAAATGTTCATGTCGCGTGGATGGGAGCACCGGAGACCGGGAGGGAAACATGGTGGGCCGCCGCTCAATTTTGAAGTCAAACTTGTTGGATTTTTTTGACACCTTTTTTTATCCCTTGCATCCCGAATTGAAACCTGGTCGTTCTTTGCTCATTGCCCATGTGCAAATGTTTGCAAATAGATTCCCAAAAGAAAACACTGCAAACCAACGGGCCTTTGAGCGCAAGGTACTACAGCGGCCCATTGCTTGTCCCCTCTATACAAATACAGAAACACATGATTTTGGATATACTTCTATGTGTACACTAGATGTGTAGTTTATATACAGTACGGAATTGCAAATACATATTTGTTTTCAATTCTAGATTAATTTGGATATACTGGATGTAAGGATATGAATATATGTACACTATGTATGATATATGCATATACGTATGCACATGAGCAAGATACGCTCATTGAACGAGTATGTACGAGTATGTACGAGTATACACCCATTTATGGTAAGGTTACTGTGAGGTGGTTACTATGCCCCAAGATAGGCAGGCTGATTTACTTGACTGCAATGTCTAGTGTACGGGTGGACAGATTTAAATAAGACAACTTATAACTCTGGGGGGAAGGGCACCGGGAACACATTGTATAATTTGCCTAGATACATTTAGATAGCCTCCTGTACTAATTCGATGTGGAGAACCCATCCTTTCTTCCTATCAATTCTTAGAGAGAAAGCCATGGGTTAGCTTCACATCAGTAAAATTAAACTTGTGACCATTGGTGTTTACCATGGGTTTTCACCATTCTTAGAGAAAGCGTTGGTTTAGTCTAAAGTGCTACAACACGAAACAAACCAAAAAGGAGGCAGGAGTGGCATGGCATCAAGCCACGCAGAAAGTGAGAACTTGTTGGGACCTTTAATCGCCGACTGCCATGCAGTCGGCTTTTAGACAGTAAGAACCCTTTGGTGCATCTTAAACATATAGTTATTTGACTCCAATTTCCTTAGTGAACCTTGTTAGAAGTTGTTTTCACGGTCCCTGAAATGATGAATCATATTGAAGCATTCCTCGAATCCTTGGCTTGGTGTTGGATCTGTTCATTTTTTGGGGGCCCAATATGGGGGCTATCTACTGCTGGGCGGATGGGACGGACTGATATTGCCTCCCACCATCCCAAGTTATGACACAGTTTTATGTGAGATACACCCAAGAATTAAGTCTAATTGACCACCTACTAGCAGGACCATAATTTGATATGTCTATATATATATTGATATATATATATAATTCTATATATATATATAATTCTATATATATAATTCTATATATATATAATTATATATATAATTCTATATATAATTCTATAGATGTACATAATTCCAAAATAACATATCAAAAATATATAATTGTCAATGTATCTTCAAACGTGGTTGATCCAAAATGCGTAACCATCCCTCTTTGTTGCTGGTTCTACATCCAATTACCCATCTGGGCAACTTATTGCTGATTTCCCTGACCAAATATCATGTAGTCAGCGGCGACTGAAAGTCCACAGATTGCAACCAAATCTGGTTGGTGGTATACCTACCCCTCTGAAAAAAAATGGTATGATGACATTCCCAATATATGGAAAGTAAAAAATGGGATGATGACATTCCCAATATATGGAAAGTCATAAAAAATGTTCCAAACCACCAACCAGTAGGGAACATGATGATGAACCAAAATATGCTGTTCATGTTGGGGAGAACCACACAACATGCTGCAGCCAATCCCAGGTGTCAACCAATAAATTCACGCCCAGACCCTGCCAAAGAGAGCTTGGAAGATGAGTTTCCAACAACAATTGATTCTTTAGGTGGTAACCCCCCAGTTTAACTATAGATATATGTTATATGATATAACTATGTATCATAAACCCTAGTTGTTGGAGGTATAAACCAAGTTAGCTAACGAACTGGGGCACCACCTTGTATGTGAATTCCCTGGAGAGTATCCCATTTTTTCGTGGCAACAAACACATCCCCAGCCATGCCCAGCCGAGCGTCGAGTTATTCAGGTGCAGCCATGCCAAACACCAGCGGTGCTGCCTTGGAAACGGAGCCATGAAAAATCGCCTCTGATCATCTCTGATCTATGGGAATTTCAGGAACCGATTTATTGGAGCTACCTGGAAAAATATACAAGGCCTATTTTTAGGCATAAATTTCAGGGAATCTCCCAGCAAAATATATGTTTTGGTTTCAAAAATGGTACATTTTTCAGACCTGGGGGGGGGCCTATTTGGGCTTAGTCTATTTTCAGTATCAACATGTATTAACCATCCAATTAAATTATGGTACTCAATTGTGGCCCATTTCCATGTCTAGCTAGAAAACAAGGGTGTTTTTCATGGCGAAATGTTGGAAAATTATCTGTTACCAACTTTTGATACCAACTCTGACTGGGATAATACAAAATAATACCAATGTTTAATGAAACTAAGATGGACAACACCAACTTTTAATTGTCAATTAATTGTCAATATATGGAATAATCTTCGAACAGCAATGGGTGATGCTGCCGTCAGCCAGGTTAAGTTCCTTTTGGGGTATTAAATCCCATTGTACTGGTTGGTTAATGGAGGATCCCCCACAGAATGTAACTGGTAACCATTCGTATACATCATTTCTAAGTTAGCAGTGTTCTAAACCCCTCTCTTATTCCATGAAAAAAAAGTTGGTTAAGAACGGGATTCCCAGTTCTTGGATTATGATTTTTTATCCCCACTATATGAAGGGTAGAAAAAAAATCCCTCAACGAATCATCCACCCTGCCAGGGGTGGATCGCAGCTGCTCAAGTGATGATCCTCCAAGTCATAGGTATCCCCATGGATTTTGTCATAATTCTGATGGAAAATCAGCTACGGATTTTTCACCACCTGATGAAACACTCGAGAAAGGACAAATATCTGATACCATCTGGTTATGACTAACAGTTTGCCATGGAAAATCACCATGTTTAATAGGTAAACCATCTATAAATGGGCCATCTATACCATGACTATGTTAAATTACCAGAGGGTATATGGATCAACTGGCTACTTTCTTCTATCCAGCTTATCATGGCTTGCTGGTTGGTGGTATACCTACCCCTCTGAAAAATGATGGAGTTCGCCAGTTGGGATCATGACATTCCCTTTTCTGAATGGAAAGTCATTCAAAATTCCATGGTTCCAAACCACCAGTTCCAAACCACCAACCAGTCTATGTTCATCTATTTTCCAGGGAAGACGGGAAGAGCCACTATGGGGGAGCACCAATAAGTCGTCATGCCATCTATTGGCTTCTGATTCCGTGTGTTCTGCGACAAGTCAGGAAGTCAGGTACATCAAATGGAGCTACGGTACCTTCTGAGATTCTGAGATCATTCAATGTCATATTTGAAGGATTTTGAAGGAAATGTTCACCCCTTACAGCCTTACATCTTACGCTCTGGTAATTTGACATTTAGTTCGTTGATTTACCCATTAAAAATTGTGATTTCTCATAGTTATGTTAATTTACCAGAGGGTACCAACGCAATACATACCTTACCCTAAACGATGGATGTTTTTGGCTCGGGCTTGAGCCTCCCATTGGAATAGAACTGATTACCCTCTGGTAAACTAACAGTTTCCTATGGAAAAAATCACAATTTTCTATAGGTAAATCAACTAATGTGGGTATATAAAACAATGTCATAAACCAGCAATTTGGGACCCTATTTATGGTGAATTTGGGGATTGTTTATTATTGTTTTACCAACATTATTTCAATAGCCATTTTCAATAGCTATGTAACAAAATGATCAGTGGGTAACTGGGGGAAGCCTCACAACACCACTGCAATCTGTCAAATGGGAGACCCCATGATTTGCTTCCTCGAGGCTTGCTTGAAATTCTGTACCCGCCAAAAAATGGATGATCGTCGATCGTATACCCTCTGGTAAACTAACATAACTATGGAAAATCACCAGTTTCAATGGGAAAATCCACTATAAATGACCATTTTTTATAGCTATGTTAAATTACCAGAGGGTACAAAGACTGTGGATACTTTGCTATTCCTTTGAACCATTCACAGGGAGAATGACTTTCGAATCCATCTAAATATTCCCATAAAATTGGGAAGGGTAACTTAAAACCCATTCAATATCCAAAGATGTTTTATGAAATATCCGTCAAACAAAAACAGAACATATCCACTAAATACCTTCCACTAAGCTAACATAGCTATGGAAAATGGATGAATATGGCCCATTGTATAGATCATTTACCTACGTTTTACCTGGTGATTTTCCACAACTCCATGGAAAATCCCATTAAAATCCCACGATCCCATCCCTCCCATTTTCGCCTCAAGAAGTCGTAGACATCTTCGCGATACCAGGAGCCGTCGCGGAAATCCACGATGTGTCGTGCCTGCGCATTTTTTTGATGATGGCACATCTACAAGATCATTTATATATATATATATAATATATATATATATATCATATATATATATATGTATATTATGGAAACCTAAAAACAATAGGATGAGCGTTGTGTTTCACTAGTTTAGTAGGATTTTACGCTTCTATTGTTTGGGTGCTACGTAATTATATATATATACATACGATGTTGTTGTACATTGCACATTTATACATGAATATGTACGTGTGTATGCATAAATATATATATATATGTATATATATATTATAACATTTTATATCATGTACCCTATATCTACTATGATGTACATATATCATATTCTGGATTGTATTCCCATGTTTGTTGGTTGAAACCACATTATTGTTGGTTAAATCAATCTCAGAGTTGTGACGGTGATATGATATGGTGAATCCCTACGAATTATTATATATATAGCAAACTTCATGTATCATATCAAATCTCATGGAATACAGTAAAATATACATATATCACATCCTACATTCTACGTTCTAAAAGAACAACGTATAATATATATATATATATGTACACACCTCTGGTTCTTTAACATAATGAAAAATGGAACATGGCCCTAATCGAAATCGATGATTTATGACGATTTAGCGTCCTAAAAAACCATGATGATGTTCCGCCGAGGAGTTGCACCTCCTGTACACCACTGGACGAGGAGGCCAAATACTGCACCAAGCGCTCCAACCTGGTGACTAGTGATTTTTGTGCATCAAGAAATATGGGGCTGTCCTAAAATGGAAGTGTTTTCGGCCTGATAAAGAGTCCCAAAAAACGAACTGGAAAATCACCATGCTATTATATAATGGGTAAATCAACTATTTCGACTGGGCCATTTTCAATAGCGCCCTGTTTGTTTACCAGAGGGTACCCCAGTTATCATCCATGTTAGATTGGGATTTTCCATTATGAACCATTGTGAACCAACCATTTTGGGGTAGCTCCATTTATGGAAACCCCCATACGTGAATTTCAACATCATAAGAAAACAAAAATTTGGATTTTATTATGGTAAAAGGTGGAATTCAGATCAAAAAAACGAGGCTGTATCCTGATTTGATCGTCATGAAGTGTGGAATTGAAACATCATAAAATGGGGACATCACTATAAATCAACATGGGTATGGGTCAAAACCCTGGTAGCCTAATGAACCCAATATAGATGGTAAATATTGGTAAATGGATGTTCATCCACAAAATATTTGGACAAAAGGTTTTGACCCATTCCCACATGAAGTCACAATGAAGTGTGGGTTCAACCATCATGAAAAGGGGAAACAACACCAGTAGCACTGGGTTCTTGGGCCAGAGAGGTCATGGTAATTTGCTCAGATCCATGCTGGGGATATATCCACGGATACCCTCTATAAAAATAACCGTTTGCCATGGTAAAAATGTCCCATTGATGTAGATGGGGTGATTCCCATAGCTTTGTTATATGTTAGATTATCAGTGATCAGTGGGATATGTGCGTTCATGGTTTATCCCATGACTTTACAAACTGCTTGCGTCTGGTTCAGGGAAAAGCGTCAACCAGACTCGGTTTTGTCATCACAGCTGATGTTTTTCACCAATAGCTGTAGGGATTTAAACCTCAACACTATACATATTATATATATTATATATATACACAGGGTTGGAACATGTTGAACCAAGGGCAATGGGCAATGCTATATTTTGGAACTGGGTCATCGATATTCATGGTGCCAAATCTCAAGCTATATCTTCACTTCTACTGGGACATATCTGTGACGTTTAGGGGTGGATATATTTTACCATATAAGATTGTCCGGGTAGCCCTAAACTTCACTGATCTATCATTGCTTTTTGGGGTATACCTTAAGTATCCCTAATTTGCAATTTGGTGTATACCTTAAGTATCCCTCATTTTCAAACACCCATATCATCATATCGTTACAGGCTTCCACGTCCCTGTGCCGGAGGTGAAAAAATCACAGTGCCTCTGATAGATCTCATCGCTGTACACAAAGCTCGGGGGGAACCTCAGGAGATGGATTGATTGGATTGAGTCAGAAATTCTGAGCTTTAATGTGGTTAAAACAATAGTGTTTACGATCCCCCAGTCATCACCATGTTTATACTTGGTATAAACTAACCATTCCCAGGAAAATGGGTGGTAAAAATGGCAATGTTTTACCAACATGATGGTTACCGATTCATGATGGTTGACCCAACGAAATCAACGTTTTTTTAATCCCAACAACAAATCAATCATTCGTGGTAAACCCAATGATAATCCAATAATAAACCATCCCCAAAACCGCCAGAAATCTGGGTAATCATAGTTGGTTTATCCGTTGGTTAATCATTACCCTCTGGAAACTTAACATAGCTATGAAAAATGACCATTTATGGTTGATTTACCCATGAAAAATGGTGATTTTCCATAGTTATGTTTGTTTACCAGAGGGTAATTTATTGTGTGATTGGACTAAATGATTGATGCCTTGTTTGCCAATTGCTGCCATCATCGACCTGTTACTGATATGTTCCCGTACAAATCAACAGCAGGAACTTATCCGACGGACTAGTCATTCTGGATACGTATTAAAATCACTATAACCATGGCAAATTATATCCGCTATAACTTAGTGAAGGAGCCAAACATTGGTTTACTTATGGCTAGTTATATGAGTGATCAAGTGATTTGGGATCTATTGGGTTTTCCCCGTGAAACATGTCCATCATATCCGCATTATGCCACGGTTTTTGATGGTTAAATACCAAATTTGATAGAGTCATACCTGGTTGGTGGTATACCTACCCCTCTGAAAAATCATGGAGTTCGTCAGTTGGGATGATTATTCCCAATATGATTGCCAATATATGGAAAATCATAATCCATTCCATGGTTCCAGTCACCACCAACCAGGATACAGTCAATTTGCATATCTTCATCTTCACAATATCCGAGAAGGATGGATTGGGCCATGGGGTCCAACGTCGTTTCGTGTCGTTTTGAATGACCAACGTTTGTGAACATGGCCGGGTCCAAAAAACTCGTTCTATGCATTTCTGGCTTACGTCTTAAAATGTCTCAAACAAACTTGAGGTTTCAAGTTGTGGGCCTCAGTTTCCGGGTCGAGTCGTTTTGAAGCCCTGAGTTTCGTGGGGCTTGTGTTTCGACCCAAACAGTTGGTGTCTACGTCTCAGGCCTATTTCAAAAGTCTCCCCAGCCTAAGACTACCTGCAAAACGGGGAATATCATTTTTTGGGGGGGATTGGGGGATCATGTGTTTTTTTCCTGGCTAAACCACCTCTTCGTGTGATGTTGAACTCCAGCTGCTATGCAACAAGACACAAGGGTACGTTGTACAGCAACCGTCAGCATGCCACTTAGATTATTATTTCTGCCTCCAGTTTCATTGGTGACCTCCCCGTGTCTGTTAAACAGTTCACCATGACCCACCATGTAGTTTGATGTGTTTTTTTTTCCGATTAATGAATCAAGCCGCTTATTCGATGATGAATCTGCATTCTTGATACTTTCCATTTCTTGGAGGGTGGACTCCACAAGTTTTTCGCTGAAAATTGGGCTACCATGAGCCAAATCTTCACACTTTTTGAGCGTTGTAATTTTTGAAAATAAACCAATGGCCGAAAAAAGTCGCAGCATAAAAGTAGATAATCAAATATTATCAAAGATTAAGTCCAACAAGCCCTTGAACATCAGCAAGAACTGTGGCATATCATGCTGATGATAATTCTCCATTGCCCAGCTACTTTGCCAGATATGACTGGTTATATATTCCATTAAAATATTTTAACTATGGTATATTTATGTGGTATATTTATGTTCATGTATATTTCAATATATTTCAATAGATTTCAATATATTTCCTGGTTGGTGGTATACCTACCCCTCTGAAAAATATGAGTTCGTCATTTGGGATGATTTTTCCATTCCCAACTAAATGGAAAGTCATAATCCATTCATGTTCCAAACCACCAACCAGTGATAAGAAGATCATCATTCAACATGATTTATCGTGGTTGCCATCTGGTGTCATCAAACATGGCCCTGTTTCAATCCCTCACTTCAATGATGTTTCAATCTGTTTCACTTACCATCTGGTTATTTAACATAGCCACGGAAAATCCCTTATAAATGGAGGTATTAATGGTAAAATCATTTTAAAAAAAATGGGCCATTTTCATCCATTTTCCATGGCCATGTTAAATAACCAGAGGGTAATAGGTTTTGACCCATCCCCATCAGATTTTCCCAGTTACCCAGATTTTCGGCATGTCGAGGCGCTGCCAGAGAAACGCCACAGTGGCGGGCGCCAAATGGCAGTACTTCTCCTTACGGGATCCGCAGGGGGGCCCGCGTTCGATAGCTAAGTTGGTGCAAATAACTCCAATAACTATGGTTTGTGGTACTTATAACTATAGTTTAATGGGGTTTATAAACCAACTTATAACTGGGGGGCTCCACATTGTAGCTGGTTTATGGATGATGATTCCCAAAAAAAATGAGTTAAAAAGTAGGTTTTGACCCATCCCTGTATCACTAACTGGGGTATCCGTATCACCGCTTCCAAAAAAAGAGTTGAACATGTGTCTGCTTCCCCACAAACTGGGGATATCATGGGGATGTATGGGGGCTAAAGCAACAAATGGTCAGCGTTTTAAAATTGGATTCCAGCAGCAAAACTGGTGACTGAACTGATTGCACTGATGATGGTTGAACAAGCAATGCGGACTAGAAGCCATCAACAATAGGGATAATGCTGATGAACGGAATGATTTTGAACATGTTTATGGATGGAATGGGATGATACACTGGCAGTGGTTACCATCAGAATGTGTTATCAACCATGATCCATAAGCTGGGGGATGATGATGGATGATGGTTACTAGGACCCTTGGTCATGGTTGATTACTGGCATGGTTTAGGGTATTCGGTTTACCACAGAAACCCAGCTTTGCAACCCAACAGCAGGTTCCAGGGTTCCAGGGTTCCAGCTTTTGGGCTCGGCAAAAAACAGCGCACCAGACCAAGAGATTGAAAACCAACATTGACTGCTGTTGGTAATTGCAAAAATGGGTCTGTCTCAAATAACTTGTAAATGGGTTGGGCCACATCGTAGACACCCCAAATACATCCAAATGCAATTATTAAACATTTGTCCAAATATCCAAATACCTAGGTTTCCAAAGGGAATAGAGAGATAAAACCATTGGCCGTAAAAAAAAAAAACATGTTTATCCCATGTATCATCCGGCACATCTCAATCATGTCAGCTAGTTTTGAGGATTCATCCGGAAATGATCGAAGATATCGAAGCATCACTTCTTGAAGATGTGAAGTAACAAACAGACCCTCTGGTAAACGTTTACATAACAATAACATACAAAAAACTATGGCAAATCACAATTTTTAATGGGAAAATCAACTATAAATGGACAATTTCTATAGATTACCCTCTGGTAAACGTTTACATAACAATGGAAAATCACCATGCTATGAAAATGGGTAAATCAACGAACTGTCGAACTGGCCATTTTCAAGTTCGCAAACTGTAAACGTTTACCAGGCCGGGTAAATCCAGAGGCTGATTCTGTTGGATGAAATCGATTCCTTGGGGCTTGGTTGGCAATCTTTGGTCGCTGTTCTGATGCACCCAGTCATGGAGTCATGGCGCGCTTTGTGTCTCTTTCCCCTTGGTTGGGCCGCTAATCCTCCCTGCACTTGAGGCAGGTTCGCTTCTAGGCAACAGGACTCGCGAAGCCGCGTAGCGCTGGCAACACAGCACAAAACATCAACGCTGGTTTTCAATGGAGTGCCAGTTCAAAGCCTAGCAAAATTCGCGAAAATTTGGATGGTTGAGATTTGTGGGTGAGTTTTTCACAACCTTTATTCCTCATCCAGAGATCCTGACAAACCATCCGGGCCATTGAAATCCAATGGGGACCATCAAACCACTGTCCCTATTCTAGAGTAACCATTTTAGGATATTTTAGGACTACCGGGTAGCGCCCAAAAAAATGGGCACCGGGCAACTTCTTGATAAATCAATGATGACCGGTGATTAGGAAAGGATCAGTAGATGCTAGAGAGTCAATTCCATGAGGGTTTCCTAAAATGGGCGTATCCCCAAATCATCCATTGAATGGGATTTTCCATTATAAACAATCCAGCGATAAAGGGGTACCATTTATGGAACCCCTCCACATGTCGTTTTGGACTCCCCCCTTCTTTGCACCTTTTTGTTGTCAAATTCACCAACGATTTGACTCCAGCACGACGCCACCGAATCGCACGAATCGCACGAATCGCACGGCTCGAAACACAACGGGCACCGTCGATTTTGACTGGTCGACGGGGCAAAACATCGATCCCCCTGGCGTGGATCATCCAACTGAAGCTGGTTGGTGGTTTCAACCCCTCTGAAAAATATGAAAGTCAGTTGGGATTATATATTCTTAATATATGGAAAAAAAATGTTCCAAACATTTCCAAACCACCAACCAGTTATTTTTTGGTCAGTTACATGATGACATGTTGTGACAGCTATATTCCGTTACATAATTATACATCATTGATAATTGTGTACCATTGAAATTTTCCAGCTATTGGGTAAACTCACCCTGTCACAACATGGCTACTTAAAGATACATTTTAAAAAAAAAAATATATATTTTTAGCTGGGCATCATATTTTCCCATTTTTGTTTCCCCTGCAGTAAGCTAACATAGCTATAGAACATGGCCCATTTTCGATGAACTACATTAATCTGGGTAGATTTGGGGATGATTTCCCTATAAAAACCATGATTCCAGTGAGGTCGCAGTGAGGTCGTTATAATTTACCCAGAATATACAGTGATTTGCCAAGTTGCGATGAATCACTTTACCGGGGCGTGTCATCCTACGAGATGATGGTACCATAGGCCAGGCCCTAACAGCGCAATGGGAAATTTTCTAGAAATGGAGGTTTTATAGCCGGGAAAATCATCTCTATACATGATCATAAATTAAAAATTCCATTGACCATCTTATTAAAAAAAAAAAATCGTTATGACATGTTATGACTACCAAAGACTACCAATCACATGCATACATGATCATGAAAAAATGATTTTCCAGCATGCCATCTTAAGGATTACCAAATGCTACGAATAGAATCATAAAATCCCATCACCCCATCACATTAAACATCCCACTTTCATGGTCCCCAAAAAAGTGGAATTCCCTGCGTCCACCATGGTTTCACTTGGATGATCCGAAGGATGGCCCACTGTCCATCGTGGCGCGGTTGTTTGGAAAACAGCCGGGCACGGCGCATGGCGAATGGCAACGGCAACGATCGACCCGGATAGGGGAGGGATCGACCTGAAAAAAACCGGGGGAAATTCACAATTTTTAACCTTTGGATACCCAATTACCCATGAAAACCATGAATTCAACCATGAAAACTTGGAATTTCGAACAACCAGCATGATCCAAAATGTGGGTTCAACACGGCTTAGCCCAAAAACACCCTACAAAATGGATAGATCAAGCCTTTCATACACCATTCATCAAGTATGCTTCTTGAACTGCGAACTGCTGCAAGTCATCCCATAGTTAGATAATAGTAGATAATATATATATATATATAGTAAATACAGCTAGTATTGCTATATGTAGGGTTAATAGATTGTGGATTTGTTTGTCTTGCGGATGCAAACATAGTCAAGACATCTTTTTCTATTTTGTTCACCATGGTTGATCATTCCGGAGAAACCGACCGGTCGCTGAAACCCAGTGTTGACCAAGCATCACCTTTGATATATTCATATGGGTAGAACAATGCCATTTTTACGAACCATGACTGGGAATGGTAAACAATCCGCCTATAAAAATTGTGATGATTGGGGGATGGTTTATTATTGTTTTACTATGTTTTACAAACATTATACCCAGTATACCCAAATAATCCATACAATCTCTACTTTGATATGGAAAACAATGATAGATCAGTGAATTTAAGGGTACAGTACAGTACCCCAGCAAACCTGCATGACGGTTGATCAAAATTCCTTTATCCAGGAACGGCCTTTCTGCGCGAATAGAAAAATTAGTTCGCGAATCTTTCGCGAACTCCATGTTTGTCTTTCGCGGAACCCATGTTGAGCAACAACTCCTCTTATGAAGATTCATTCATCACCTGTCAAATCACACAAAACTATCACGGATAACTTCTTCATAGCCTTGTAAACACGCAGCTAGCATCACGGAATCCCCTTCTCAGGACAGGTTGTTGCTGATTAGGATTTTTTTGCAGGGCCTACTGGGCCGCTCCCTTCACAAAGCACTTTGACTTTCGCCCACTCTTTCGCAAAACTTTCGCGGAACTTTCGCGAAAATACCCATATCCGCAGACCCCAGCCATCAGCAGGGGGCGCATCAGAGGAACAGCAAACACCAGATCACCAGGGGCTTTGGTGTTTGGCTCTCGCAAAGCCTCACTTTTGGAAGCTTGGCTGCTGCATTTGAAGCTTGCTTCTTGAGACTTCAGAAAGCAACGTTAGGCAGTACCAGCGGCAGGTGCAAGGATGTGCTTCAAGACCATGGTATTTGGCTGTGGCGAAGCCGTGGCGAAGCCTCACCTTCGGAAGCTTGGCTGCTACCTATGGTGCGGTACCATTCTCCTGCAGGACCCCGGGAGGCAGGAGTTGGTAGCCCTTAGCATGCTGTAATGTATACAATGATAATGATTCATAATATCCAATTGTCGCGAAACTTTCGCGGATAAAACAAATCTTTCGCGAACTCGAAAAAAAACTTTCGCGAGGGTTTCCAACATAACACGCACGGCTTTCGCACAATAAAACTCCTTACAAGGACCTTTAGATCGACTGCCATATGGTGAAATATATCCACTTAAAAATCTTAAAACTGGAACTGCACCACTAAACATCACAAATGTGTCCCAGTGGAAGTGAAGATATAGCACCATGACCTCCCCATAGCCGGATGGTGAGCCCCGTGAGTGCTGACCTCACATGGTGAAGCACATGGTCGACCTGAGGCCAAGGGGCAGCCTCCATGTTTTGTTGTTGTGGTCAATCCCCATTGAATGTTGGGAAAACATGGTAAAACATTCCTAAAACATGGCTAAACACCTCTACTTTCAAACCACGTTCCCATGTTTTTGTTTCTGTGCATCCAAGAGTTTTTCAAGCTCAAACTCTGGTCTTGGTGGTGAAATATGATTAGAATTCTGCTTGGTGAAAAGCCCCATCCTCTTGGTGGTTTGAATTGGTTTAGATATTCATTCGTACAGCTATGGCTATAACAAAAAAAACACTGTCCTGTTAGAAGCGTGCAATGTCATGAAACCATCCATTTTCATATGTTGATGGTTTCAATCCCTATAAAACTTAAACAAATGCCAAGTCTTTAAGGCATTTGGAAAGCCCCAATAAGGCTTTGGCCGTTGCAAGGGCGGGACCTGCAGGGTTGCACCACCATCAGCTTGAACGTCCAGCGTGGCACCGCGCTGCCTTTGACCATGGCTGGGATGGGAGCAGTTGATGGTTGAAAGGATTTAAGGAGGGAGATTAATCAACCATTGACTAAACCATCTGAACCAAGAATTGATGGGCAATTTTTCAGGGACATCTTCTGATTTAGACCATGAAATTGGGATTTGTAATATGATATACCATAAGAAATAGAGGATTTCACTAGGACAAATGGTGAATTCCGTGGGAATATGATCATATCATCTGGATCCCTCTGGTGTCATGAAACATGGCAGCCATGGCCCCATGGCACTTGAAAATCCAAAACATTTCTAGACGTTACCGCTTAGGGCATCTGATGGCAGTGATTTATGACAGTCTATGACAGCCTTTGTTGATGTGAACTCTATAAAAATTGCTCTAAAACGGTTTTAAGCCAATTCTTAGTCACCAAACACTGTAAATATCAATATGTTTGGTTATCTTGAATAGAACAATCATCATGGGGAGTCGTTATGATATTTTAATTGAAATATTTAATGGGCATGGGCTATGATGCGATAAAAAACAAACATGAACAAAGTATATAGTGGGAATACTACCAAACATGGTGCTTTACCAGGAACAATGAAGTTTGGATGGGAAAAAACTGGTCGCTGACCAATCGAATGGGAATGAAACCAACCAGCTCAAATGCAACATAACAAGGTTCCAACAAATATGATATGGGTTCGACCGGAAACGGGGTAGACCCCAACACACACACAGAGTTTTGCATGGTCAACAAAGGTGAAAATACGCGGAAATAGTATAACTGTATCCCGTTTGTGTCAGTACACTTGTTGGTGGTCCTCCCCTGATGAACGCTATGCCTGTCACTTGGCAAATGTGGCTGTGTCCCAAATTAGTGAGGTTGCTTTGGTCCAGTCCTTGCTGGGGCAGCCCAGCTTGTAACCCGTTGGTAAACATTTACATATCGTGCATATGAATATATATTATCATGTATATCCATTTATATGTATACATGGTATATCTCTAGTCATATTATCGGCCACGGGTTGTGTGTGGGTTATAATCCACGTGCTATTTGGCATGCACATCACAGTAGTTGTCGAACGAGTTGCATGCTTGAAGTGACTATGATTAATTATGAAAATTCAGAACTGAAATCTACAAAAGTGGAATCTGCGTTTTTGTTGGATACCCTCTGGTAATTCAACATAGCTATGGAAAATCAGCATTTCAATAGGAAATTTCTAGGTCATTCATCTATAAATGGTCCATCTCTGAACCATAGCTATGTTAAACTACAAGAGGGGTATACCATCATATATCCCAATAAATCAAAAAATAAATAAATCCCATTAAACCCGATTAAACCCCATATAAACCCACGAGTTTTGCTCCTCCATCCCAGGGTCTACGGAAACAGGCGCCAGGGCATGGCGGCATGGCTCGCTTGCCATGAAGAAAAACAACACGAATCTGACGTTTAACCTGGTAAAGTATGAAAAATCACATAAACAATGTATAAAAACCAATGTATATTTAAAAAAGTTACTATCATTTCGTATCCTTCTTAATATACATCAATAATGTCATACATTGGTTTTTATACAGTATCCTTAATATTATATCGTAACTTTAATAGATACGTCGTTTTCGTATCCTCAAAACCTTGCGGAGTCATCCGATCGGGCCCAGTTGCTCGAGCTCCTTCATGGCACAAAAATACCTCGCAAGCGCAGGGATTCGACGCTGTCGAATAGCTATGAAAATGGATAAGTTTATGAAGTATCATAAAGTTTCATTTTCAGTGGGTTGTTGTTATAAAGTATAAAGTATCATAAAGTGTCATTTTCAGTGGGTGGTTATATGATGTTATATGTTGTTATCTACCAACTGTCCCTGATACTATAGTACCTGCTACATTTACTAATTCATTTACAACCCAAGGCCGTCGATTTGAAGAACAAAAATTGATTCCAAGGTCAACCCATGGCGCCTTGATATCGGGACGTTCAACTGGAACCCCAAGATATACAAACCCCATATGGAGAGAATAATGGTTATGAACATGTATGAAATTATGAAGTATTCCCGTTTTACAACAAATTGGCATATATACGTCTATATACAACCTACTCAACCAAGTTTTACCCAGAAAAGAAAACAAACAAAACATGATGTACAGTAAGACAAAAAAACTAAACAAACAAACACCCCCGAAAACCATACCTCGAAACTGGGATGATTTTTAGGCGGCAATTTTCACATTTTGGGGCCTCCAGATCTCCACTACAATTTGTCGAGTGGGTTGTGGCATCACCAAATCCAATGGTTTCAAATAGACATGATTTACCCAAACAACACCAAGCAAATCTGGGGGTTACGAGTTTCTATTTTTGGGGGGGGACAACACTGTTCAAACAATTTTTTGTTAACGATTTCATTTATGTTTTGGTGGCAAACACCTCCATGTTAGCTGTACCATTGTACCCAACTCATATGGTTGTTTCTGACATTTTTGACATCCTGATATCAATGATATCCCACTATGGTCGATTACATACCATTGTATCCACACGATATCGACAGTGCACTCATCACATACCCACATTACATCCACATGTTGCTCATCATTATTGATGTATGTTGCTCAGTATGGCATCAAATTATTGAACGGATGGTTTCACCTCCACTTGGTGTTTTGTTCATCGCAGTTGTTGCTTCAACCACTAATTTTGATGATTTTCTTGGTCAAACTGTTGAACGATTTCTGATGAAATCCGCCTGACGAATCCTGACGAATCCTGACGACCGACAAGTTACAAATCGTTGTTGCCAGCCCCACGCCTGCCATGGGAAATCGATGGAGCGGATCTCACTGCAAGGGGATCCATACGTCAATGATTTAACAATCAAAAATCAAGATCTCACAACCAAAAAGGAGAATGTCAATGAATGCAATAGATATAGTAGTAGTAGTAGTAGTAGTAGTAGTAGTTCCGCACAAGGCGGTGGCGGAAGTTTGAAAAATAGGAAACCTATAGGGGAAGTTGGTTGCTGTGAATCCCGGATGGCAGAGCGAATCCACTGATGGACCGAAAGGTGGTTGGAGCTGTGTCTTTTGGAGCGGCTGCAATGGTTGCAGTGGTCACCTGGTCGGTCACCTCACCCACAACTGCTGGATGTAGTGTGGTGTAGTGCAGCTGTAGTTGTAGTTGTAGCGTAGTGGAGTTGTAGCTGTGGTGTAGTGCAATTAGTGTAGTGTAGTTGCAGCTGCATTTGTGGCGGTGAAATGAGTGTAGTGTAATGTAATTTATGGTAGTGTAGTGTTAGTCTAGTGTAGTGTAAAGTAGCGTAGTTGTAGTTGTAGCTGTAGTGTAGTGTGGTGTAGTCTAGTTTAGTGTAGTGTAGTGTAGTGTAGTGAAGTGTAGTGTGATGTAATTAGTGTAGTGTAGTGTAGTGTAGTGTAGTGTAGTGTAGTGTAGTGTAGTGTAGTGTAGTGTAGTGTACTGTGGTGTGGTGTGGCGTGGTGTAGTGTAGTGTACTGTAGTGTAGTGTAGTGCAGTGTTCCGTAGTGTTCCGTAGTGTTCCGTAGTGTTCCGTAGTGTTCCGTAGTGTTACGTAGTGTTACGTAGTGTTACGTAGTGTTACGTAGTGTTACGTAGTGTTACGTAGTGTTACGTAGTGGCCGCCTGCCTGCTTGTCGCTGTCTGTCACTGTGTGCCACTGTCTGTCTCTGTCTCTACCTGTCTGTCTCTCTGTCTGTCTCTGCCTGCTTGTCCGTCTGTCTGTCTCTCTCGGTCTGTCTCTGTCAGTCACTTCTATCTGCCTGTCGGTCGGTCTGTATGTCCTTGTCTGTTTGTCTGTCTGTCTGCGTGCACGCACCTGCACGGATGATTTTCCTTTTCAGACATCTTGGAAAATTGTTGCATTGGCATTATATTTCTTTTGTTTTATTGCAGCTGTTTTGGCTCAAGCAAAAAAAACGAACGCGGGCGCGAAACAACCTCCGGCCTTCGCATGATCTGACCGTTCCCGCGGTTGGGTGGAGTGTCCCGTGCAATGGAGGCATGGATCA
>Ga0126342_10001954_pt1 | contig 30868 bp, 49 predicted proteins | sample Cyp1metagenome_FD_92528 | JGI IMG/M metagenome (GOLD analysis project Ga0126342, IMG submission 92528) | Coral microbial communities from Lord Howe Island, Old Settlement Bay, Australia - Cyphastrea 1 metagenome | ecosystem: Host-associated > Invertebrates > Cnidaria > Coral ...
ACGTCTGATGCACATGATGTTTACCTGGATTTGTTAAAAATCAATAGATTTTGCATCCACTTTTTTTAACCCAAATTCAGTTATCCAAACTGATCGGAAGAGCATTTTATATTGTAAATTACAAGTGATTGTGACTCTCCTGGAAGCAACCAATCAAAACGCTCGCGCGGTTTCCCTTCCGCCGGGATGTATATGGTTATATGGATATGTATTGAATTATGTATTGAATAATGATGTAACACGACTCCGAGAGAATCGAAGTCGCTCTGATTTCAATGAAATGTGTAACGAGTGTAGCATGCAATGAAATGACAGGAAGTCTGCGGGAGGATTCCCAAACCACCCTACTTAGATGCGCATTCCAGTTCGCAAGTGCTTCATCGCATTTTCATTCAGAAGCTATGGCAGCTATGGTTACAAAACAGTTATAGTGTTGGATTGGAATTCTCCATGTACCTGTACATGTGATATATATATATATATTTAAATAATAACAAAAATAACAAGAATGACAACGATGACATAGCGATATGTCTCTTTGTCCACACCGACGATATGTTTCGCACGAATGGCAGGCATCAGCCAGAGCGAGGACCTTTGCCTCGACCACTCGGATCGAAAGGGCTTCAAAGGGTCCGGCCCAGAGTGACCACCACGGGACCCTGGTAGGAAATGGTGGGAAGCACACCAAAAGGTCACCAAAAGGTCACCAAAAGGTCATCGAAACTCAAAAGGCTTAAAATTTGGCTTGAAAATCAAACTTGATGCAGAATGACTTGAGGGTTCTGCTTTCATTGCCATATAGCACTCTTGGAACCTTCTGGCTGTGTTGAAGCGGGAAATCCGCGGATGACATGAAAATCATAGAACCTTGACGTGCAAAGAGCTGAAATGGGGCCCATCAGCCTTGATTCCATGTCACTTGTGCAAAGCTATTTAGACAATTAATGATTTTCAGCCCCTCCACAAACCCCGGCCCAAACAAGAGGACTCTCATTCCAGCGATCCTTTTCGCCTTCGAAGGTTGACACATTGGTCACAGCGGGCAGTAGCGACATGGGAAGATCCGGTAGCGACACACCAAGCATATCCAAGCATAGCATCCATGTGAAGAGCTCCGTTACATTCCGTTACCCTAAACAGAATTCTGTGCATGACATAGCCAATCATTAGCCATGGCGGCCCATTGCGACACCTAAACCGTGGCACCTGTGGCTTGGTTTGGTCGTCCTTGGGGATGGATGGAGATGAGATCCCGGTCTTCGATGTGGACCTGGACCAAGATCCCTTGCTGCGCTGGAAAGCCATTGCGGCAGCCCCTCAGCTGTACCTTCCGACCTTCATGTCCTTCATGTCAATCATGAGGTCTAGTCTAATGATGTCTAATGTGTCTAATCATGCTTCAATGCCTTCACTTTTTGACAACTTAGTTGGTCGAGTCATGCTTTATATTTCATCATCATGTTTTACTGTTCTGGATGTCAACCATTTCTAAGTGGTTGAAATGAACATCAATTAGCGGGATCCGTTTTTGAATCTTTTTACCTTATCCTGGACAACTCAAAATGTCAGCTATCGGTTCTATCGCAGTGCCTGGATTGTGTAAGGCCTATGCCCCGATGCTTCGCCAACTCGCAGATGCTTGGCTGAAATCAGAGAGGGAGAAAATAGCTTGTTCTGCCGGATGTTTGCCATATTTTGCCATTTCTGCAGATTTCATGATTTCTCCACACTTCGATTCAGACAATTTCAGACATCTCATGAAATCCACATCTCACAGCTTGGCGCCAGGACCTTCAGGTGGCTTTGGAGACGCCACGGTCCAAGGGCCGACGGCGGAAGGTGCGCCACGGAGCTGGAGCGCTGGAACCTGTGGAATCTGTGGAATCTGGAAGACTCCTGGAAGACTCCATTCATTCAGATGGCATCCTTATTGCCTTATTCTTTAGATCTTCCTCGTGATTCCTCCATTGGGGCAGAATGATCCTCTATTCTTATGACGATCGTTTCTGGAAGTTTGATGCACAAGTTGAACTGATCCTGGAATCCTCCAGTTGCACAGTTGCAGCATTTGTTTTTGCAGGTCAGCTTGGAGCAGAGAGTGGCGCGCTTTGCAGCGAAGGAAGCCTTGCAGTTGTTGGAACGGCTCCAAGGATGCCGAACTGCAAGCACCAAAGAGTCACAATGATCACTGAGACATCTAGCTTTTGATTCTTAAATTGATGTGGATGATAAGTGTCTACTTTGGAGTCATCACTTGTTTTTCTCGTCATTGTTTCCTATTTGCTTTTCATATTTTCCATATTTTTTCCTACATTTTCATCATTTTTATCCTTTCTTTGGACAGCCCGTTAGACGGAGACGTGCTGCTCCAGGGGCTGGTGGCTTCATGGCCCAGCTGCTAGCAGAGTTGCGGGGAGCCGCCGAGGCCGCAGAAGTGCCGCTGCAGGCGCTGTGCTCCTTGAGCCTTCAGTACGAGGCGACGACACTGGTGGTGTATAGAGGTAGATCAAGCAACATAATTCATGTAAAGATCAAACATATCCAAAGATGTATTACATAATATTACATAGATTTGTTAAGTGACCTGAGACACTGATATACACTGATGATATGATGTCGACGTTCATGATGTTCATGATGTTTCTGATGTTCATAAGTGATGCGAATGATGTGAAGGTCCAGGTTTGTGGGTACTTTGGCTTGCCTTAGCAATTTCAAGCTGCAGCCGGAAGAGAATTCTTCCGGAATAATCATGAATTATCGGTAGATCAAGCAACATATATAAATTATATAAAGATCAAACATATCCAAAGATGTATTACATAATATTACATAGATTTTTTGAAAGCCATCTATTTTTAGACGTTTTCACGTTTTCTTTTATTAAAACATGCGTTGATACATCCCGTCCAGGCCTACTGCGCTTGCACCGCTGTAGCGGCTCGCCTGGAGGATGGCAGCATCGCCTTGGCGCGGACCTTGGATTGGGAATTCCCACAGCTCAAGGCGATCTGATGGGTCGGGTTGGAACATGTTGGAATAAGGCCTAACTAAGGTAAAATACATGTACAAATACATATAAATAAATAAATAAATAAATAAATAATTATATATATATATATTATATCTATTATTCAATTGTGCAACTGAAATTTGGAAACAGAATGATAAGAACCTGCAGACTTTTGAAGGAACACATATTCTTCAGTTTCTAGTGCTCTTGTTTGTTCTGGCTATGCAGTGTGTGCAAGAATCTCTGACTTTTATCCCCGTTCCGTTTGCCTCAGAGGCGTTGAACATCGACGTGCGCGTCGTTCGTGGCCGTCAGCTGCTGTACACGGCCACGACCTGGGCCGGTTACATCGGGATTCTGACGGCCCAGCGGCCCGGCGCCTACGCCGCGGCCGTGAACTTCCGCGAGCCCGGCGGGGAGCGGGCCGCGGTGGCGGAGAATGCGCTGCCGGTAGGGCTGGCGCTGCGCCTGGCGCTGGAACGGAACGAAGGCTATGGCGACTTTGTGGAGGCCCACGGGAAGCTTTCTTGGAGCACCACTTGTCCTTAACTCCTTAACCATAATAATTCACAGTTCATATAATTCAGACTTGGTGAGATCGGGTGAGATGGTGAATTTTGATGAATTTTGACAGGACATTGCCTCCATCCCCTCCATGGCGCCCTTCTACTGCATGGTGGTTTCCACCAGTGCAGCTGTGCAGATCACACGGGATGCACCGCTGGGGGAATTGCAAAGACGTGAGTTGGCAGAGGATAATCTGCACCTGGGCATAAGAACTGCCATGTGGATATTTGGAGGTGAAACCTGGTGAAACAACATTGCAGCACTGGATGGCAGCACACAGAAAATCCATGAAAATCCGAGGTTGGCACAGTAAAGGTACTAATGTCAGTGCATAGTCCTGCTATTCATTCGCCATATACAATTGCACAGCCCATATATATTCCAGCGCTGCATGGAATGCTCAGGTTTATGGTGCAAGCGAATATGGATCACTGGGACGATGATGCGGCCAATGACAGCCAGCAGTCCCTGGAACGCTGCAAGCTGGTAGAGGCGATGCTGCAAGTGCCCATGACGCGCGGCTATGTAACTTTGGTTGCAACAGATTCAGAGATCATCAGAGATCCAGGTCCATTATTACAACTTATATATGATGTTTCCAAAGATGCAGCAACTGTCGGATATGGCCTTGAACGGAAAATATTTGAACATGTCATGCAAGGCTTTTTGGGCAAGGGGCGCTTGTGAGAGTAGACCGGAAATAAGGAGTGTCTAGTCACTAGTCCAAGGAAGTGGCAAAAGGACGGTTTGGACATGTTTGGACCAAAAAACCATCAGCAGAGTCATTTTCTATCCTTTACCATCAGCAGACTCATTTTTCTCTGGAGGACCCTGGCACATTTGGTCATTGTCTCATTGTCAGAGTCATTGTGTGGTACCCTTTCCCCACCGCCTCAAGGTCGAGGAGTCGGAGCTGTGGTCGGTCTTGTGGAAGCATCCCATCTACGAGAAGGGCATCACTCTCTACAGCACCATCATGAACCCGTCTCAAGGCAGGGTGCAGATGTCAGATTTTTACAATAGCTACTATAGTGGGTAACACTCCGGAGGTTTTCGAGCATATGAAATCTGACACATTCAGAGCTGAAATGCCACAGTAACGGAGGTACCTTCAAATCGTTGTCAAATCCACCAGATGAGCTACTGGATGTGAAGCGCGGGCGCAAGAAGAGCAGGAAGTGACTTCGAATCGGTGCGACCGAGAACGCCCGCTGAGCGTGAAAAAGATGAGAGTCTCCACCACACAACGGGTCTTTGGCGCATTCCACCAGCACCACCCCAAGAAACGCAGGGACCAAACCAAGCGCTGATTCGCCGAGGGCCCTCTCAAAAGGCTTCAAAGCCGTTTGTTTGGATGTGAATCAATGCATGGCGTCGAGGGCCCAGATCTTCTGAGTTGATAATCTGATAGGATGCAGGGATTGCCCTCCGGGGTACAGAGCCAATGCCACAAGTTTTGAGACAACGCAGCTTTGGATTGGGTCAACTTATATGGGTTGAGTTGTCAGAATAAACATGAATAAACTATGGACACATCACATGTCACATTCTTATACATTATTCGAGATGCCTCAGGCTTTGTGATGCCACGCCGGGTTGCCCTCCTGACATGATTGATGTCCAGTTTATACTCAGCTGAGCAGTGTCAAAGAACCTTTGTTGATATTTGGATTGGCTTATGGTTGATACAGGATGATATATTTATACACATATGTTATATATATATATACCAGTATATATGTGTATATACTATATACATACACACACACACATATATATATATATATACACAAGTGCCGGTAGAACCAGCTGATTTTGTGTATCATTTTAAGCATTCCACTTTGGGCAACAGATGGTGCCAGGCTTCGCCGTGGAGATGTCACAGGTGGTCAACAGATGTGAGCTGAAAGGATCCCATTGCAGGGCAGCCTGCAGGACCTACTAGTATCATTCAGTTTGGGAGAAAATTGTGCAACCTAGGGATTGATATGATGTTAGCTTTTAATTAGCTTGTAAACATTGGAAAGAGGCACTTTAGTTTGTACCAAGATGAGTGAAGGCTTGTGCTTTCTACTTTCTTCCTCCGTTCTATGATTTGAACTGTGGTATGAGCAGGAAACGTTGATAGAGTGAAGGTCCGGGTCTCCAATTCCTCCGGTGCCAAGGCCTTTTGCATGAGAATTGGCGACAGTCGGACGACAGCAATCTCTTGGTCCGGGGATCTCAGATATCTCAGGCATTCGTTCCGCATGTTCCGCATGCCGACCTTCCCGTGGATTTCGTGGATTTCGCTGCAGGTGGTTGGACGTCTTCGCGAAGGACCGGGTGCCATCGGGACTTCGGAACATTCTGCTGCTTGGCCACAGTTACGACAGTTGCATTGGCAAAGCTTGGACAAAGAGAATGTGGCAAGGGATTCATGTAGTGTATCCATCAAAGACATTTCCTCAGATATTTGAATAAATTTGAATAGATGGGCTAATAGATGGGGAGAAGAGGCAAAGAAATTTGCCTCCAGCAATGAGCTCCCTCAAAATCACAGAACAAGTGCGTTGTCACACCTTCGTCTGAGCTGCAAATCAAGCTTGAGGCCAATGTGCCGTCCTGCGAAGCCAGCATGGTGCACCGATGTGGCTGGGACAGCACCGTGACACTTTCAGCAATCACCTGGGAGAAGCTTCCAAGTCAGGTCCCATTGAATGGGAGTATGACGGCAACGTGGGTGGCTTTCATTGTGACTTGGCATATCTTGGCACTTCGAGGTGGAGGATGGAGGATGGAGGAGAAGTCGTTGGCCGAGGCAATCACAAGCTGCACTATCAGACTTCAGAAGAGGCATACCTGAGGCAAGGCCTGAGACTGGATTCCTGGATTCCATTGATGCAACACTTGGGGTCTTGATTGACTCGGAATGCCAGGAGAAAATGACTCGGAAAATGGGGGTGCTTGGATTCCACCTTGCATAAAGGTCCAGACAACCAAAGATTTGTCCGGATTTTGGGCGTAGTCTCCGCCTGTGTTAGTCGATCACATCGACTCAATCGACTCGGAGCTGTGTTCTTTTTGTGCAGTTCTGCTGGAGCCTGCCGACCTGCGAGTGCCGGACCCTTTCCATACGATGATTGCAGTGTCGGGTCCTCAGCTCTCAGACTAGGTGGGGCTTTAGTTTCGATGATCTCGGGAAGATCATGGGATACCATCGGAAACATGGGAAACATTGGGAAACCATGCGCTGATCAGAGACCTGGGATTTGATGATTGATGTTCAACTGATTCAACCCACACGCTTTTGGAAAGTCAGGACCAGTGCCGAAACTTGGCTGCAGCGGTGTTGAGCGATGGATAGAGCATAGAGCACTGTGCAGCTGACGCGATCGGCTCCAGGCATCCAAGGGAAGACAGGAGCAGAGGCAGGATGCAGCGTTACGATTTGGTCCCAGCGCTACAGTTTGCGTTAGATGGTCATTAGATGGTTCAATGTGCAGCACTTGATGTTGATGTTGAACCCATGCAAGTGGCTTTTGTATGCTTTTGTCGTGTTTGTGTGCATTTGAGATGTTTGAGGGCCGTGTGCCATCTTGCCCTCCAAGTACGGTGTCGCAATGTCGCTGGGAGAGCATTTATACACAACATTACACAACCAAACTGCGGAGATTTGGCATTTGGCTTACACAAATGCCGGATTCCCATCATTCCCATCATTCGAAGCACACCTTCCCAATTCCCAATAGTTGACCCAATTTGGCCCAAAAAGTCGGTGTAAAACGATATCGTTTTCCCAGTTCCCGAAGGATTATTTGTGTTGAGTGCAAGATGTGCAAGTCTTTGCCAGAATCAGTATCATCCATTTCGAATCATTGAGACTCATTGCATTGAGCTGCAACTGCTCCGGCAATATGCACAGGTCCTGCGGAGTGGAACTGGAAGGGTCCAGGGGGCTTCCATTGTGACTTGGAAGCAGTCCAAGAGCCACGTACCAAGAGCTTTCAAGCCACGTGCCTGTGGTAATTGTCTCGCTTCCAAATTCTTGGAGCGTCAACAAGTCACTTCCCACAAAAAAATCAAGACGGAAAAGGCATCAAGCAAGCATTGGCATTCAACTTGCACAAAAGATTGGCCATAGATCGTAGAATATCGTATAGCATCCAACATTTAACTTCCACACAGGTCTGAGGCAGCTACACTACCAATACAACACGAAGGCATTCTTGAGGCCAGCTGTTGTTGCTGTCGTTGATGACTTCACATTTGGTACGTTTGTCAAACAGTTCTTCTTAGGCCACAATTTTATTCTTAGCCCGGCCTTGCAGTGCCATAGGGGCCCCACAATGGCAAGTCAAATTTTACAGCTAGACCCTCAACTGCGAATTCTGCAACTTCCCAGCAGTAGGATGTTGGAGTCTTCTCGCAAATGACACAGCTGCAGTTCGGACGGAGCCTGCCGACCTGCGAGTGCTGGACCCTTTCCATACGACGATTGCAGTGTCGGGTCCTCAGTACGCCTCAAGGGAACCTGGTAGTCGTATCGAGTCGTAGTCATGGGAGCTGCCACCGCAGGATCAATGCCGAAACTTGGCTGAAGCTATAGCAGCTATGGTCATTGAGACCAGGAGGTGGAGATGTGGAGTTGTGTATGAAATTTTACTCTCAAAGGTGGGATAGCTTATTTAGATACAGAGAGATAACTGAAACTGGTAATTGGGTAATTGTATTATATGGATTGATATGCAAAGGCATAGGCATTGTGACGGGCATGTTAGATCCCTGGCTCAACCTGGCGCGTCTGAGGCATTGGTGGTGCCTGGGTCTCAGTTGTAACTCGACGCTGCCGAAACATGTGCAGATTCTGCCGATGTGCCGAGCTGGGTGAACTGGGCGGTGTCAGCCGAGAGGTGAGCGATGACCACCCTGAAGGTCGCCGTGACCATAGTGACTATAGTGGCTTGGAGGTGGGAAATCGCATGAAATCATTATATTCGAAGCCATTTGAAGCTGAAGTTGCTGGGAGAGTTTTATAAAGTTTTGCACGCTTGATGGATAGTCCATTTGAACTTTCTTGATTGAGTTCTTCACCGTTGAGATGGGTTCAATTTTTTGTGGGGAGTGTTTCACCTTTCCTGTGAAAGGTGTTGCTGGATGCGTCCACTGTGGTGTCAAAGGCTGCAACAGCTTCTGCCAAGGCTGGCTGGGGAAGTCATTCGCACGACACGATGCATCTCAAGGTGTATCATATCCTATCATCCTATGTCTCATCTACTGTATGTCTACTTGTGTCATGAATTATAATGCAAGATATCCCTAGGCTGAACTTGACCACATTGCAATGGAGAGAAAGAAAGGGATCCCATATTCAACGCGTGCACTACTTTGCCATATGCTTTATCACACACATTGCGTCATCATGTGGATGATGTATTTTCCAAGCTTCACATCCCCAAGACGTCCCCAAGACGTCCGCCGTTTGAGTGGCGAAATATGTGGCGATGCACTGCCAGGCCCATCTGGAGCAGTTGACTTCCGCCATGCATTTTGGAATGATGGACATCCCAGGTGACGAAGCAGACCTTAGCTCCTTGATTTGCAGCAAGCTTGCTCCGACATATCCTCCTTTCAATCATTCTGGTACGTAGATTCTGTAGATTTTGGAATGCATTTTTAATCATTTTCATGTTCCCCCCCCTCTCACCAGTTTTGAGTTGTGCCCATTGGGTCTTCTCCCAGCATGAAAATTGCAGGTTACAAATACAGCAGCATCTTGTGGGGGGCCTTGGAGCATCGGTGGTGGTTCTCAGTGATAGCTTTGCTAAAGCTGCCTAAGGCATGGGCCCACTGCTTATTGCACTCTCTACTTCGTACCCTTCAATGCGGACAACGTGGGCATTTTCGAGACTGCGAGCTGGTGAATTGAGCTGCAAGCAGTCCTGTCATGTCAAGCACTTGCCCATGGATTTGATGTAATAGCAGAGCATCCTACGGAGGATGCTCAATGGTCAATGATATCAATGATACTTCGAGAATCTTAGAAAGATGTTGCAAAATTGTAGGCTTTCATATCTTTCATTTGGGCGCCTGCCTTGCATGCGATTAGGACCTTTCGCACCGTCGATATTTCATCCTTCGCCCGTGGTGAGTTCAAGTATTCTTCGAGAGCAGCTTGTCCGACCTTGTTACAGGATCCATGGGAATGGCTGCAACGACTGTCATGACTGTCATGACTGCCATGGCTGTCGCTTCCATGATGTAACATGTAACAGATGTAATGCACATGTTATGTTTTTGCAGGGTGCCCCATGGCTACAAGGTGCTTTACAACGAAGTGGCATATTTCACGCCATATGGGGCTGACCACGTGGGAGTGTTCGATCTAAAGACTGAGCGTTTCGGAGCCATGGCTGGAATGTGAGGGGCCGGAGATGGGCTGTTGACGATGTTTGGGGCGCTGGCGATCGCTGGCGTTGGTGTTCTCAGGACGGTTGGGGATCTCCGCCGGCTCTGAAGAGTGCAAATACAGCGCCGCGATTCAACGCGGATCCATGGCTTACTTTGTGCCCAGCAGTGCGGAGAACATAGGCGCGCCACACGCGCCACGCGCCGCGCCACGTGCGCCACATCTGTGTGTCGAATGTGGTGCCAGGCGTCCTGGACATGGAGTCGAGGAGCTTCAGAACCATTCCCATTGGGGCGGGCGCGGGCAAATGGAAATACCGTGGAGGAGCATCTTGACGGCAAAATACAGCAAAATGACATGGAATCATAGGGAAAGTAATAGGCAGAACCTTCAACTACTCGTAGGTCTCAAATTATAAAGTGTTGCAAGGTTTAGTTTGAAGATATTTTGCCCGAAGTTCATTCAGGTACTGCATGATGGAAAGTGCTACTTCGAACCTTGGCCAATTGTTAGCCAGGAACTGCCCGCCTGTATTTCCAAATCTCCATTTTTTAGATTTGCTTAGAAAATCAGCTGCTTGTGACCACATCCACGTCAGGGTGTTGCACCCCCAGGCTCCATACAATGCGGACAACATCGGCGTGCTGGATGTCCAAAGTGAACACTTCCAGACCATTGATATCTCCAGAAGCACGGTCGGGGATATGAAGTTCCTGGGCAGCAAGCTGTGGAACAAAACAGCGATCCTTGAAATGCACACCCAGAGATGGCATAGATGGCAGAGATACACACTCAGCCTCACCATAGAGCGCAGGCATACATTCAACAGCAATTTGGCAGGAAAACCATTGGGTCCGAGCTGGAACACACCTTATATCACCTTATGACTCATGACATCTCATGACTTAAGACAATGCTGTGGGACTTACTTGGAAGGTGCGGTGAAAGCCATTGCCCGATTCTCACGAGTCAAGGTTTACCGATGCCTTCGTGCAGAATGGTGTGATCTACTTTGTGCCCTTCAACGCCAATGCTGTGGGCGCCCTGTATCTCGAGAACCACCACTTCGAACTCGTGAAAATCCCAAACCTCGCTGCAGAGAATTACAAGTTTTGGGGTGCGATCCAGGCTCAGCCGGGTTGGCGCGCCAATTCCAATGGGAAACACTAGGATTTTGCTCCATTTTTTGCTGGACATATCCTGCATATTCCTGTCATATTCACATTGCCAGTTGATTATAGTTGATTGATGTTGATTGTGCTTGGATGATTTGCCCACATTGGCCCTGTTTATTGGATGATATCTAAGGATATGTATCGACATGTTCTGTTTCACATATTTTCCATTGGTAGGTTCTCCTGGGTCGACGGTCCATGGTCCATCCATGGGTTCCATGGTGCAGGTGGGCAGCTTGACGTACTTCGTGCCTGACATGGCAGATGCTGTGGGCGTTTTCGAAGCAGCCACCAGGGAATATGCTCAGGTGGATACTTGGCGAAATACTTCATGGGTAAAGCTAACCATGACCCATCCCTAATTGGGGTTTAAAAGAGGGTCATTGTATGGGATTCCGGGATAATGGACAATGACTGCCAAATGATTGATAATTGACTGGGATGGCTTAACGTTGGGTTTAGCAGTTTACCACATTATGACGGTTAGTGTCATGAAGGGTCAAATTTAGATCACACCCACATTTGGGCCACGGGATGTCGGTACGTGATGATTTTGATCCCGATCTCTGTGGTCAGAACTGGTTCAAACTCAGGACATTCGCAGCAAGATCTCCATGGATTTTAAGCTTCCTGGCAGGACATTTTCGGACAAAAAAATTGTGAACTGCCTCGATTGCGTAGGTTCGCTACTGGCATCTACTTCAACGGGGTCCTCTACTTTTCACCTAGGCGCGGGCCCGCTGTCAATCATCACAAATCGCTGACACAGCGTCTAAAGAGATACCGTGACATACCATTTGTTCTTCCAAATGAAGATGCCATCGTCTAGAGGTTCAATCGGTTCAATCGGCTCAATCCCATGAATTGTATCCGTGCTGTAGTTGGCTTGCACTTTCACGGAGCATGGAAGTGTGCATGGTCCAGTTTGAGCCCATGGCAGGAACGCCCGCGGCATTGGAATGTTGCAGGTGCCTGCTACCTTTCATCCTTTGGGGATAGGAACAGCAACAGCAACTCAAAAAGCGAGAAAGATGAGCTTTTTGAATGTCAACGGGTCGAGTTCTAAAGCCCTTTGGCCCAGATGCAGACCAGGGTCAAACGGCTGACTTCCATGGAAAGCGTATAAGCAAGACAGCTGCATAGGCTGCATGTGTGTTCACGGAATTGAATTAATGCTGCGCCAACAATGTGCATGATGAGTGTTTGCACGGAAAGATGTGGATAAATACTCAACAACCTGTAGTGGTAGAACTGCTCACTGCAGACAGATACATCAGATCCATAGCGTGCTAAGTTCAACAGGTGGCATGTGTCACACCAACACATGTTCACATAATCTGCTACTGTACATATAAGGCAGCATATGCATCATACGTGCATGCATCGCTGAGAACGCACGAGTCGAGAGAGATATAATATGACGTAGGTACAGATCTCAGATGTACTGTGCAGATTCATTGAGCACAAGACGTTTTCAGGTAACATCATCCAGCAATAGTTACATGTACAAATCACGCATACAATCATATACACAAAAATACCACCCTCAACCGATTATAATCAACATTAACCAACAGTTTCCGGAGTTTCCAGCCACCTTCCGGCATCTTCCGGCATCTTCCGGCCATGGCGCTGTCCCACGGCCTGTCCCCTGCGCTGTCCCCCGCCTGTCGTTTGGTCCTACCGCAGGACGCGGCGGAGTTGCGTCAACCGAAGGCCAGCGACATCCTGGAGCCGCTGGAGCCGCTGGAGCTGTTGGAGCGAGATCGCACAGATCGCAGAGATCGCACCTGCTGCATCTGTTTGGACGAAAACGCCGATGCCAAGTTGCCATGTGGCCATCAATATCATGGCAGCTGTTTGGAAAGCTGGTTTGAACAAAGGCCATCATGTCCCACCTGCGGCCAGTTCTATGGAGATCGCATGGGGTCGATGCCAGATGGCTCGATGTCCTGGAGTTGGAGAAGAGCTCCCTTGGCAGGTCACACATGTTCCACCATCGTTTTGCATTTCAACTTTCAGAGTGGTAGCTCCAATGGCCAGGTCTATGATGGACGTTCTCAACATGCATATCTCCCCAACAACGAGGAGGGCAGAAAGCTCCTGGCCATGTTTCAGTTGGCCTTTCGGCGCCGGGTGCTCTTTAGCCTCACTGAATCGCTGACTACACGGCGTTGGCAACCAACCTTTGCCATCCATTTGAAGACCTCAATGGCTGGAGGTCCAGCAATGCACGGTTATCCCGATAGCCAGTACTTCGAGTCTGCAACAGAGGAGCTGCGTTTGGCGGGGATCGATTTGGATGCAGCTCTGCCAGTTGCCATTTGTTTACACCGAGGCTCCTCGCAGATGTTGAAACTCCGTTGCGCTGCCTGCACCACTGTTTTCTTCATGAGCCTGGTGCAACGCACCTTGCCTTTTGCCAGCCTCTTGGTTCTGACCATGTCAACAGATGGCAGAATGATCCTGTTTGCGACCATGAGTGTGGCCCTGGCCATTATGCTTCCACCAAAGCCGCCAACCTTAATTCTACTGTGTTGGTTTTTTCTTACTGCTCTCACTTCTGCACCGCTCAACCCAACCCCGTGGATTTCCATTCTCACCATGACAGTGATGATCCTTGCCATGATCTTTGCTGTGGGGCATTTGGTGGCGCGCACGCAGCCCTGCTTTGGCCGCATCAGGCTGGGATTTGTCCGTACCTTTCAGACTTCTGAGGCACGACTAACAACCATGATCCTGCTGTTGCTGGTGTCACGGAATTGGACGATCAACAGCTATGGCCTTGTGGTGTTTGTGGTGGATTGTGCGGCCTTGGCGCTGCTGTTGGCGTGCAAAGGTTACTTGATGTGTCGCCGGAGGTCGAACCGTTCCAGGTTGCCCCTTGGATCCTTTGGCACCGAGCCACTGTTGAGCGACATGCAGCAGGCCTTGCAGGGTCCCATGGGGGATGGCCACAATCACGGCCAGGGTAGCCAGGGTAGCCAGGGTAGCCACGTCCATCCTTTGGGCGCAATCCAGGAGGAGGACTGGGCCTCCTATGCTTCAACCCCTTCATTGCAGGGTCGCACGGACATGAAGACTATCCATGGCAGATTCCTGCAATCCTTGGAAGCATCCGCAAGAGCGAAAGCAAGTAGTGTTGTCCATCAGATGTTGGCAAATGAAAAGCGCTTTTCTGAAGCCTTTGTTCCGCTGTATCATCTTTATTCAATTTCCAGCCTGCTGTACGAGCTTCAGACGGTCTTGGCAGTGGAGCTCTTGGAATATCCAATCACTGCCCCACCGGTGTTGCGGTTCTCCCGCAGAGCCTTTGCCGATCTGCGGTCGCTCTCCAACCTGCTTTCGGTACGTGAGCGGAACGTGAGTGACCGTGCCCATGAATATCGATCCCTGGCAGTGTCGGCATTTTCCTCCTGCTTTGCCAGTGGGGGATACCACAAAAGCATGCAGCAGTATTTGTGGGGAGGCTTTCCGAGTGGAACCGCCAACTATGTCAACAAGCTGATTGAGGACTTGCTTTCAGCCGCTGGCATTACCGAACCAGATGTACTTTCCAGCTTGAAAGCTCGCATCAAGACCATTGGCGATGACTATGGTCTTGGTGGCACTGAGCCACTTGGACAGGTGCTGCAGATCTTTATTCACAAATCTGTTGTGGATGCCTTCGCCTATGGCGCCCAACCACTTGGAGCCCTTGCTCCACGCGGAATTCCACTCACAGCGTGGCTGCAACAGCAATGCCCGTTGGAGGGACAAGTGCGACTGGTGCCTCATCCAGATCTCTTCCTTGATGCAGCAAATCCATCCCCAGCCCCAGCACGGCAGGACGGTCATCGAGGACTCGTGAAGATCTTTGATTTTTGTCCCTCACGGGACATTGACAAACAGGCACTGCGCCGCGACTTGCAGGCGGTCCCGCGGCCTTACTTAAATCCAGCACGAGCCAAGCAACTGCTGGGCTATGCGCCTGAGGATGTAGCTGAATTCCCAGCTGTCCCAGATGAAGTCATTTGAGTCATTTGAGTCATTTGAGTTCGAAAGATGATGCTGAGCAGTGCCGAGGTATTTCTGACCTGGGGCTCTTTGGGAAAGCGGTCGGTATTTCATCAGCCGTAGGTCTTCAGGATGATCCAACGGTCCAACGTGATCTCTTGTCAAATCAACAGGGATTTCCGATTGATTGCTCATGATTGTTCGCTCATCGCCTTAAGGCACTAAATTTGACACATTTTGACATCTATTCTGGTCCAAAAAGCATATTGCCATGTCTTGCCGTCAGGTTGGGCGGATGGATGCTGACCTTTGCCAAGGGCTGGAGCCGGTCAACAGCCAGGTGTTCATGTGTCATATTACGGCAAATCCAGATTCCAAGGGTAAGGGCACAGCTGGCATATGGTCATATATTCTCGGCATGTTTTGCACATTCCACACACATTTTGCCTAGGCGGCGTTGCCGATGGACGTCATTTGGGAAGACCGCAAGGTCACCAGCAGCCATCACCAGGAACGTAACCCTGAACATCACCATGGTCACCATGGTCATCACGATGGTCATCACGATGGTCATCACCATGGTCCCCACCATGGTCCCCACCATGGTCCCCACCATGGTACCCACCATGGTCACCACCACCACCATGGTGACGATGAAGCGCTCAGTGCAACTTCAGCCGAAATCTATGCTGAACCAAGGCCATAGTGGGATCGACATCGTGCAAAGGGTCGTTTCCAACATGACAGCCTCGAAGATGGACGTGCCGAAATCCTTTGAACAACTGAGCATGAAGAGAATGCACCATGGTTATATCATGTCTGATGTATCAGGATCTATGGGGTTTTAGGTGCTGTTAGGTCAGTAGCCTGAGAAGACCAGGGAAAAATGGAGCAGAGGATTTCATATAGTGGGATATCCCCAAGGACAGACCCAGAAACAGATCATGGTCTGCACTGGTCTGCCAGAGGCCTTCGTGGGCTATGGCAGAGGAGCAGAGAGCTGGAAAGACTCACGGGGTGCGGGATGTATTCATTGTGCCCTGGCCGGATCAGCTCGACTCAGCGTGACCTAGCTTGACCCTAGATCAAGAGTAAACTGAGCTGTCAGGCTGTCCGGATCTGTCGGCAGAGGCCCGCGGCACAGCTGAGGCTTTGGCCTCGATTGGTTTGGTGTTGCTTCCAGCGGAGCTCTCCCGCAGCTGGGCGTTGGTGGCCGTTGGTGACTGTTGGTGAGAGGGCAGGAGATGATTGAAGTATATTGAAACACAATGAAGCTCCATTTTACGTAACGATGAGGATGAGGAACAATGAGGAAGAATCAGGAACAATGAGTATGGATGCTTATGTCAATAAAGTGATGAACCGCAGTGGAAAAAAGGAGGTTGACAACTTTGACAACTTGACAGAATTGCACAAGGTGAAAAGTGGGATGGGAAGATCAACGACGGTTCTTTGCCAGTGCCCCAGAGTGACTGCGGAGTATCGGTGCTGACCACGGACCACGTTGGAAGAATCCTTTGCCGGTGCCGAATTTCAGGTCATTCTTGCGAAGTCTCGTTGCCTTGGCCTCGGATGCAGATCAAGCAGCATGCAAGAGTCTGATTCCTTCAGGCATATGGAAAATGAATGAACATGAAATCGTCAACTGCCACTCATTGGAAATTTAAACAGGTCAGCACGATTTGTGCTGTGTGCTTCTTCGTGCTGCGGAGTCTTTTTGCTGGCGGCGCTGTGCCGTTCTGGGTTGGTATCTGAGTTGTGGATCCTGGCCAGCCTGGCCATGAGCAGCATGAAATGCCCATGAGATGCCCATGAGATGGCCATGAGGTACAGGTAGCACCAGCCATCTTCTTCTTCCTGGTCCTGTGGCTTCTTTTTCAGGCAAGGAACATGGTGGCAGCCTCTTTGAACTAATGAAGCAAGGGTCACTTCACACAAGCTCAGTATGTCTCGTATGTAAATCATTTGCTGGCCAAGCATCATGGTTTTGTTTCCCCCTTCGAAATGAATCTAAATGACAGAGTGTAATCTACTTTGGCTGACTTGTTTTGGCTGCAAAGAGACTCAAGATACTCAAGGTCCTCACTGTGAATGGAGTTGCTCACAGCCCCGACTGGGTCATTTCAGATTCCAGGCCAGCCTTTTCTTGAAGCCCTATGACCGGAGGAGCTTGCCATGTTAACCCAGCCATGAGGTGAATGGACAATGGACCTTGGACAACTGAAAAAGCACGAAACATGGGATTTGTTTTGTTTGGGTGATTTATGAGGAAGTACCTGGCCCGAAACAAGCCTGGAATCTTTGATGCCATTGGAAGAAGAAGACGACGACGATGACGATGACGATGATGAGCATGGATGATGATGATGATGATGATGATGACGATGATGATGACGATGACGATGACGACGGTGACGATGACAAAGAAGAAGAAGAAGAAGAAGAAGAAGAAGAAGAAAAAGAAGAAGAAGAAGAAGAAGAAGGAGAAGGAGAAGGAGAAGGAGAAGAAGGAGAAGAAGGAGAAGAAGGAGAAGAAGGAGAAGAAGGAGAAGAAGAAGATGATGATGACGATGGTGATGGTGAGAGAGAGATGGCAATGATGATGATGATGATGACGACGACGACGACGACGATGATGGTGGTGATGATGATGATGATTATGTTGATCATGAATCATGATCATGATCATTGATGATGATCATTGATGATGATCATTGATGATGATAATTGATGATGATGATGATGATAATAATAATGATGATGATGATGATGACGATGATGATGATGATGATAATGATAGTGATAATGATGATGATAATGATGATGATGATGATGATAATGATGATGATAATGACGATTATGATGATGATGATGATGATAATAATGATGATGATAATGATGATAATGATAATGGTAATGATGATGATGATGGTGATGATGATTATGATAATGATGATGATGATAATGATGATGATGATGATGATGGTGATGATGAGGGATGATGAACCGATGAACCGATGAACCGATGAAACGATGATGAACTGATGGCCGATTGCAAATGGATAGGCCCAAACCATGGTTGGCTGAACCTGGCCCAGCCACAGGACCGCCCGTTTGGATATCGTGGAGATTTTGGGTGCCTTGATCCTGACAGTCATGAAGCAAAGCAACTTGTGGAAACAACATGTATCAGGTTTACATCAGGATCATGAATCTTCTTCTACCTAACGTATCTAATCTAATCTAAATCTAAATTTAAATCTAAATCTAATCTAATCTACTCTCTCTATATCCTAATTTTATCTCTTTACATACGTATATATCTCTCTTTATATCTCTTTATCTATCTGTATTAAATTAATTAGTGCTACATTATTTACAAGCTGTCAATGGCACCAGTTGTGACAGGAGGCAGTGAATTCAGTAGCCATTGTAACAACGCTGGTCTGTATGGAGGTTTCTCCACCGGCTTGGCGGGTGTAGATGCCGGTGGAGCTTACCTGCGATGCTTTGACAACAGCTGCATGGAGGAACGGTTGGGAATTGGACGATGAAGACATGCTGAAGTAGACCTGTGGGAAAAGCATGGAAATGTCACACTGTTGGATATTGTTGGCCATGTTGGGGCGATGCCTTTGGCTGGTAATTTTAAGCCCAAGTGGTTGGGTACTGTTTAAAGTGGGACGGCCATCACGCCCCGAACTGCGATTCCGAAGCCTTGAAGCCTTCGCGAGGCTGCGGCAGCGCTGATGTTTTACCAAATGCTCCTGCTGGCGCTTGATGGACTGGTAGGCCAGAACTTGGGGATGCACATATTTTTTGTTGTTTTTTCCCAATGCAACTGACCTTTGAATAATCATCATCCAACCTGTGGTGCACCTGTTTGTGGCATTTGTAGTGATTTGTAGCTCACCTTTCATACTGCCCTTGCTGTCGATGGTGAAACATCTGCAATATGCATCAGCTGGAGGCTGGTGGGCCAAGATGAATCGCGTTCCCCGGGCGGATCATCGTTCAACGCTGCTGGCACCACCGGCTTTGCTGTCTGTGGAGGTCCTGACCTTCGGCTTGCTGGGTGAGTTTGGCCCAGAGATTCTGCTGAATCGTCTTGGTGTCGTGCAGGTGCAGCATCCCGGTGTGATGTGGGAAATGGACATGGGGTGCATTCCAGAGAATTTGGACGTCACTGAATGTCTCAGTTTTAGTTGTAGTTGAAAATTGAACTGCCAGCCTGGATCAGCTTGGTGGTGGAACACTGGAACACCAGTCGTGGGACACAGTCCGACACAGTGTGACACAGTGTGACAGGATGGTTTGGCACCAGGAGAAACCGCACCATTCCGCCACTGGTCTGCAGCAGGTCGGCATTTTTGGCGCAGGGTGCATCGTGGTTTCATGGCCTGGAACATCCGAGGTTTGGTGCTGGTACTCTACGCCCTCAGTTGCATCGTTTTTGCTGCCTCCCAGTGGCTGGAACACCGCAAGGTGCTTGGAAAGGTAGTCCTTGTTGCAAGTCTTGGATAAGATATATAATGAATTACAAGTTATAAGCATAAACAACTCACAATTGCTGCTATGGGAAAGGAGATGGCCTGAAGGATACTATATTTTCATTATTGCCTGGATCCACTTGGCTTTGCAGATGCTAATCTAAGCGGAATTTTATTTACTAATGGTTGGGGCACAAATCATGCCCGCATTTTCTTGGTGCTCTCTGCATTCGGATGTCAAACTTTGCTGAACGTTATAAACTTATATCCCTTACCTTCGATAGTGGTTTTCAGCTTTTCCTTGAGATAATGTGTCATGTGAGCCATGTGTCAATCATTGCTGGATCATTCCATTCATTCCTCAGCCTCAGTTGGCCTGAAACATGTCTTTGTGACCTGGCTGCACTGGCTGCAAGGCCCATGAGAGCCATCAGGTGGCTTCCCTAAGTGCCTGCTGGGCTGCCATTCGGGCCTCGCAGTGGCTGGGGAAGCTGCTGCTTTTCCCGAACCAAGGAGATCGACAAAAAAGTGGACATGGAACATCCGTTGATCATCAACCACCATCAAACACATGTGCGTATCTGTATTATCTGTGTATACTGTATACTCATGATGACAGTTTGTTGTGCAGTTTTATTACAATCATTGTGATTATAATCATGAATGCAATCCGAATACACGGATGTGAGGTATATGTTTCGTGGATATTGTTTCACACTTGAAACACATTCCCTTAGTTTCATCCTAGGAGTTTTCCATGGCGGTTTGATCTGTCATGTTAATCCCCCATTGGTTCCCTCATGGAGAATTAACTCCAGGAGCGCAGCTGCTCTTGTGTGTCTCCTTGACCGCCCTGATGGCGCAGCTCTTGAGTGTTGAGCTGCCTGACAGGACTGATAGCAGGCGGGATGTGAGTGTGGGAAGAATGTTTCAAGTATTCTGAAGTATTCTGACCTGGGAAAAGGGTTGAGATGGGTTGAATATGAATGCCTGAATCCATCGCAAGACTTACCGAAACACTTCCTGTAAGAATTTTGTTTTTTTCCATATTTTTTCCCGTTTCAAATCTCCGTTTGAACAGCATCTCCTGCAGCCAGTCTGGACCAGATTCAGCAGCGCCAGGTCGGCGACGGTCCCAGTCACTACTAGTAGTTTGCCAAAGCCTTTGGGTTTCCCGGCCGCAGCAAAGAGATGCGACGTGTGGATGTGTGGATGGGCAAGACATGCTGGGGATCCAATATGAGAATCATGGAAATCATGGGAACGGAAGCCAAAACAGCTTTCTCAAATATTTTCAGGATGTAGAATGATGTAGACAGGTAAGCCCTCAGGTAAGCCATAGTTCATAGACATGTGGATTTCTGTGGCTTTTCCCATTGTGATCGGAATGGAAAGGATGGATCTGGCATATGTGGCTGTCACCAAGGAATAGCCGTGGGCCTTCTATGGGCATCCTCCATCGTTCGCTCGAGCTGGTTGCTGGTGATTGTGACGGTTCCACAGCGAGTCGTCTACGCCCAGGTGCACTTCATGGCGGTGTGGCTACTTGACGCCGAATTGATCGAATTGATCCGAATTGTCGAAGTTGTTTGCAATGTCGATGTCCGCAAAGTGGTGTAGTGTAGCATCCAGTGGCCGGGTCTCGGAAGGTGTTCAAGCAGTTAAAAGTCAAAATAGTTCTGTAATATTCTGCAACAATTAGAGATGGCTTCACAACGGAATCTGGACCTGCTACATATCGATACCTGTCATTTGCAGCTCAGGCTGGTGCTGAGTTTGTTGGTGGCTGCAGCCATGTTCTACATCAAAGCGCGGTCGCCTCGTCCAGGCTTCGTTTTGGGTGATCTCCAACTGGATCAAAAAATCAAAAAAAAGAAGCACTTCAAAATCTTCAAAAGCAGCACAGAATAGCAGAGATATCATGAGATATCCATTTTCCACCAAGATTCCGTCAGCAACATCACATTGATGGCAAGACATAATTTCAACGATCGTCCATTTGTTATGTATCAAACCGCTTTACCATCTCTCCCATTTTGCCAAAAGGAGAACATATAGGAAAACAATAGGAACCTCCATTTCCAGATTTTCCAGCCATTGGCAAAATTGACCCATCTTTTCCCATCTTTTCCCAAAATCCCTGGGTTTTTCCCGTCGCAGGCTATGCCTCGGTGTCCCCAGCGTCGCCGCTGCGGCGCCAGGGCGCCATGGATTTGCCCAGCTACGAACGCCAGGGAGCAGTGGATCTGCCGCCCATGTACACGCGCCAGGGGGCAGCAGATCTTAGGTGCCGATTCCAGGGAGAAATTTGATGGAAATGATAGGATTTGTAGCTGATGGTGGCTGATCTAGCTAGTCTTCAAAGGGTTTTTTCCGGTTTGAAATGAAGTCGGTTGCTTGTGTGTGATTTCATGAAATATTGAAATTCAAATTCAAGAGTGCCAGAGTGGCTGCTAAAAGGATGTGTTTGGAAATTCCAGGGGAAGTGGCGTGAAAAGGTTTCTGTTGCAAGTTGCACCTCTTGCTTTGACGAATAAATTCCCGATGTGTTTTGTTGAGTCTGTGTTCCGGAAATCTTCAAGAGTCTGGTCCTTGGAATTTGATCACACCCAAAAAAAACCCCAAAAAACATCCCACACAGTGTGCCACACAGAGTGATTTTGTCATGTCACGCCGTAACACAATAACGCCGTAACGGCCGTAACGGCCTTCTCTGCGCCAGTGATGCTTCCCCCTCAAGAGCTTGGCTGCTCAATCCGCGGCTCGCCTGCAGATCTCAACCAATCTCAAATCTCAACGAATGTCAGCACTTTTGTTTGGAAATCTTTGGAACATTTGAAGCATTTTGAAATATTTTGAAGCAGCCCCAGTGTTATCTTTGGACCCTGACCTTTTTCTCGCAACACGGTCTTCGAGTCTTCGAGCTCTCGAGGTTGTCATGGTTCGGACGAGGATCTGCAGCCGCGACACCGGCTGCGACTAACCAGGTTGGATGATGTCGGGTGCGATGTTCAAAATTTTGTACATGATCCGACACAAAGGCAAAAAAAGGACTAGGATATGTCACAAAAACATTCCTAACATGTGGAATGGTATTGATTTAATGGTGTTTTCATGCAGTTTCCATTCGCGGCCTAGCGACCTAACGACCTAACCCCACCACAATAATCGCTCGCCAGGGATCAGTCAGACTGACATTTTTTTTTTGCAAAACTTCTATCTTTAACGTCTTTGGGTCAAATTTGAAGCTTATGGTTGACGTGTGAATACGTGTGCACCTGAGCAATTGCAGAGTTCTATGGCCTGCAGATGTGTATCTTTGTGAAGCATTGCGGATATTGCGGGTTCTCCTTTGTGGGTCGTGACCAGGCAGACAATGCAAGCGACTCCAAGGTGGATGATGCAAGCAATTCCAAGGTGAACGATGCAGGCGACGCAAGAGACGATGATACCAACTCTGGCCGCACAGATGACACTGGAAGAAGGAATCCCGACGATCATCACGACCATCACAACCATCAAGGCCATCACGACCACGACCACAACCACCACGACCACCATCATGACCACCATCATGACCACCATCATGACCACCATCACGACCAGCATGACCATCACGATGTGAGTCGGAGAGAGGTTCATGATGATAGCGACAACAAGCCTGAATTGGCCCGGTAGCTGCCTGGTCCACCGGGACAACAGAGCCTTCTATAGCTGAGCTTTTTAATGGCTGCTGTGATCATGGAAACAGGGTTGGGTATGAGTTAATAGCTGCAATGCGAAAAAGGCCGAGTTGGGGAAAACGCCCAAGTCGGTGAAGGGCTGGGCAGCTGGGCACGAGATTTCAAGGAAGTAATACACTTCCAGAGCGCAAAGAAGCATCTCCAATAGCTGACCGATCAGTGCTCAAGAAGAGCTGCTGAAAAGAGAAAACAATAGAGTGAAGCTGCCAGATTTGGTGTGAGGCGCACATCGCAAAACGGTAGCGGGGTGATCCCTTAAGGTGATTTAAGGTGTGGAGTCTTTCTGTTGGCCGCACTCTTGACATCTCTTGACTCTTGCATTGGAGCGCAGTCAGATGTTTTACGCCTCTCAGGATGAATTTGGGCACAAATCTGGTCGCTGCATAGTGTTGTCCTTCCCAGGATTGAGACCTGCGCAAGCTCATGAACTGCAGACTTTCACTTCGAAGCGCCAAGGGATTTCTCAGAGAGAGAGAGAGATATTTATATATATATATTACAGATATGTTATGTAAATAAATATGCATATGCATATATATATATATGTATACGCACATGTATATGTATACACAAAGACACACATACACACGCACACACACACACATATATATATATATATATCAGATGCGCAAACATTTCGGAATTGTTTTTGGCAGTAGCTAGCATGCTTGAGAGGCATCATGTAAGACAGGTTGTCACATCTATTTTATATGCAGATCGAAGGCAATTTGATCCTTCCATGAAATTCAGCTTGCCCTGCGAGCGCCATGACCAACCGAAAGGCCGGGTTTTTTCTTAACATGTGTGGCAATGTCCACGTTTTTTTTCTCCCAGCCTGGTATCAGATCAATTCCCCTACCAACATGATCAGACAAATGAATTCCAATGAGCATCTCTACACAATTTCCTACTGCTATTTGAAACCAGCTGAACAGTTTTAGTTTCCTGCTTGCTATATTTGTATGGTGTGGCCTATAGATGTTTTATGTACATGTGTCCTTTCCCACGTGCATATCATGTACCCACACGAGTGCACCCTCGTGTGCTGGAGAGATGTTTATCAATGACGTGGCGAAGGCACCCAAACAGGCGATGCAAGCGCTGTCGGCAAAGACCGATGCAGTTGGGAGTTCCGAGTGGGTCCGGAGCGGCTGTGGGTTGGTGTTTCTGCCTGGATTAGCCGATTAGCCTGGATTGGCTCAGAATTGAAGCACCATTGCGCTGGCTGCGCTAGTCAGTCTATTTTCAGTGATTTTCCCTCTGTTGGGTTTCCCACAATCCTTTTGGCACCCGAAGCAGCGAATGCGGTCAGCGGTCAGCTGCGGTCAGCTCTCCACTGAGATGCGCGCGAATGCGGTGGATCTCCTGAAGCAGCTGGAAGATCAGGTGCGAATCCGGCAGTTTGCCCTGGTCCACCCTGGTCCGCCTTGGTCATACCTCCACCTGGTCAGGCTAACGGGTGTACTTGCCTTCAGGTTGAAAAGTTGAACCAGATGGCTGAGGAGAACTTGGAGCAGGGGATGTTTGCTGGCCTCAAGGCTTTTGTTCGGACAGCCATGGGTCACAAGTTTGAATCCTCTAGCTGCAAGAAGAAGACATGCGGTTGCATTATGTTGCATTATTTTGAGTTTCATTTGCGCATGCAATTCCACTGGACATATGCATTCTATTGATTTCATTTGATTTCCTGTCATATCCTGCCTGTTTTTTCTCCATTTGAGAGTACCTCCATGCCAACGCCGGCTGCGTGCACCAAGGCTGGGGCACTATGCAGAGGCCATCAAGATGCGGGATAGCGCCAAGGAGACCTTGCAGGCGCCTCCCAGGTGGCCATGGTGTGGGTATCAGTCTGTACGAGTCTGTATGTGATGTGTACGCGACGTTGCGTACGTGTCTTTCAATGGAGCGCTTATAATGGCTCTTTACTCTTGATCAAGACGTTTTGGATGTAGAAATGTCTTTACTCTTAGATGATGGCGAGAAATCTACTGAGCAAGCACTCGTCCCATCAAATGCATTCAAATGCAACAACCCAACTGCGGGAAGGGACTTCGCCAGAAGCTGGGCTTGGGCGTGACAGGCACAGGCTTCATTGGTTTGGCCATTTGTTCCATGTTGGCACCTGTTGGTACTCCCTGGGAATATTGATCTGGTGAGGTTCACCAGGTGAAACCCAAAGACCGGCAGAGCCAGAGAATCCGATGCTTGGCAAGTGACTTGACTGCCTGCCTCAATGGCCGTGGTGTGACTTCGCGGCTCAGGAAAGTGGACGACAAGATGCCGAAGATGCCGAAACCAAAGGAAGGAGATCCGAATCCGAAAGAAAATCCGATGAATCCGAAGGAGATCGTGGTGAAGGAAGTGAAGGCAGTGAAGGCAAGGCCCGAGACGTGCTGAGCCGCTGAGCCGCTGAGCGCTTTTCGTCATTTGCAAAGAGGGTGTGCCTATGACATACTATGACTTTGATTCGTTTTTTTTCGCAAGGCTGCCCTCCCCGCAGAGCCGGGAAACCCAACAAAGCCTTGATTCTTGGGTCTTGACTTCTTGACATTTCTTGGTTGTGAAAATTCTGTAGATTTAACACGGATCATGGATGATCAGTGGTTCAAGGTTCAGGCGCCTCTCACTTTGCACATGCACATATTGATCATATTGACTAGTATTGGAGCAGGAAGTCATCATAAGTAATCCTTTTGACTCTTTCAACTTGACCCAAACAGTGGGTCGCACAGTTTGAAAGTGCTGAGTGGTACGACATTGACTTGGATGATATTACTTGTAATCTTGATACGCTGCTTTTCTCGTGTGTCTTTCGGGCTATAATCCATTATATTCATTTGAATGACAGCACGCACACATGGCCAACTAGTTCGGGCTGGCGCGAGCATGCTGTTCATATTTCAGGCGTTTGTGCTAGTCTTGGAGGGGGTGATGTAGGAATATGTAGGAGACGCAGAGCAGAAGCAAACGAAAGCGGGATGAACCGATTCTTCTCCGTCCCTTTGTCCACCCAGTCCTTCATCCGAGGCCATGCTACCGCTGGATTCTGGAAGGAGCCGGGCTGGAGATTGAGGATCCCTGTGATGCAGATGAGGCAGCTGCGGCGGTTGTGACATGTTGTGGCATAGTGCAGCTGTTCCAACGAGAGGGGGTTACATCCACGACTCATGTTGCGTGACCACGATTAAAACACATCACGGCTAGTTCATGTGTCCAGAAAGTCGTGCATACAGCGCCCTTGTTTCAAGGTCCCAGAAGTGGAACTCGCTGATGCAGCTGTGCGATGCAGCCTGGGGCAGAGACGATCAGATTTTACGATGCGAACTGGCAGATACTGGCAGCAAGCATATAGAAATATAATATAGAAATATAATCTGTGGAAGGTTTTGGAAGGCCCAGGGCTTCCCCGAGGTTGGCCGAGCAGTGGCTGGCTGTTGGGTCCCCAGTTGTGTCCCCAGGTGTGGAAGGATCATAGATCGACATAGATCGATTCGATGCCAGGCTCAGACTGCCAGTGGCTTTTCCCATGGACCTGGAGAGCTGCAAAGTGATTCGGAGGTGGGATCCAGATTTCTGACGGTCACAACGGTCACTGGACCATGTGACCATGTGGAAGAGAAGTTTGACATGTGGAAGAGAAGTTTGACCATTCAACATATTCAACATCATTCAATATCATTCGTGTTTTGATTGTGTTGGAAGTAGCGTTTAATCAAAACGGTCCGTCACAAGGTGGAAGCGGGGCTTGAGCAAACAGCCATGGCATTTCTTTAGTTTCGAACAGTCCATGCTCAATTTTCCCAGGCGCCGACGGCGGCTCTTGGAGCCTCTTGGCAGCCATGAAACCATCAAGCGACAGTCCCTCCTCAATTCTCCTGGGTCATTCCATGTCATTCCATGTCATTTCATTTCACCATACCAAAAAAAGAAGAACCCCCAAAACATGATCAAAACATGCCAAAACACATCCCAAAAACATCTGAACATCATCCAAAACCATCCAAAACACGATGAAAGTCGGTGAGATTTGTGCCAAAGGCTGCACCTGGCTGCCGCGGCGGCCTTGGATGCGCCGCTCTGCCCACTGTTGGAGGCAGTACCGCGGCAAGGCGGGGCCGAAACTTTGCCGCCCTAGGTACCCACAAATAGCTGGCGAATGGATGTTGATGAATGTTGATTTCCCCAAATATGGCAATCACCTGGTAATCATTTAGCATCAATTTAGTAATAATAGGTTTTGACATCTTTTGACCCATCCCCAAATTGCTGCATGCACCAAATTCTCGAAAGGTAGCGTCAGCTACCTGACTTGATCTTGATGTGCTCCAAGATGCTGTAGCACTTGGGTGTGCCATTTTGGCACTAAAATATACTAAAATCTGTTTGGATTGGAGAAGATTCAACATTCCAGGGAGGAGAACCAATGCCACAAATATGGTGGACACTGGTCACTAGATCTTGAATTGATTCTGGTATGAATGGAGCAGTACCCAGTACCAGTACATTGAAGTCATGGATGTGGCAAAGTCACAAAGCAGTACTGAAATACCTTAAATGACTGAAATAATTCAACACAACTGGCTGGTCACAGATGGGTCTTTGTTTTAGGATATTACGCTTCCTTATGCACTCTTGCCTTGTGCTTCTTGGGATGCATGTTTCTAATGCATGTCGACTCTAGTTAGCATTTTGTTCACACTTGAACGTGTTTTGTCAAACCTGTCATTTTCAACAACAAGACCACAAGGGAAAAACACAACTGCATTCTAATTTGCAATGGCTCCTTTCTATTTTCCAAACTACTGGATTTTGGATGATTTTGGGGTACATGTTCTTGTGAGAGAGATGTCTGGAACAGTCGTCGAGATGAAGCATGAGGAGATCAGATCTTACTAAATTTTACACTCCCTCCTGCAGCGTGGTGTGAGTTTTTTTTGGAATTTGTCAAAATGACCCGGTGGCATATGTAGATTCACATAATGTCACGTCATTTGTTCGCCATGTTCCCCTGAAACCGGCACATGTCAGAGCGCTATACTTTGATGATTTTCATGAGTCACAAATCGATAACAAATCCTCACGCTGCTTATACTCATCCATCGCAGGATTGAATATCAGCGGGTCCATTCCAAGAATCTCACCAAAAATGGGCAGCTGTGAGGTTTTGGCTGGATGGACGGGTGACGGCCTCAGAGAGCCAGGCACCTTGGCGCGTTGGCGACGCGTTGGCGACGCGTTGGCGACGCGTTGGCGACGCGTTGGCAGCGCCTGCGCCAAGGTTTTTGGCGGGGCCAGAGGCTGATGTGGTGCGCCCCCAGGGCCCCCAGGGCTGGGAGGATGGTCAAACCTTTTCATTTTTCAAAAGAAGGATAGGATGATAGGAAGGCATCATTTTTTCACTGAAGGGATTTGGTGCGATGGATTGCCTTGGTCGGGTACCCCAGGTTCGAGCTCGCGTTCTGGAGCTGTGGACGAATGGCGATTTGAACGAGGGGGAGGCGTGGAAAGTGCCATACTCCTTGCGGAGCCAATGATTTGTCATCGTATTCATCTGCATTGGGCCACTGAATTTCTTTGAGCATAAGGAGCCTAGTCCAGCCTAGTGCTTAGATGTGCTTTGTGAATTGTCAGATTTGTCAGCTTGAAGGAGGCAACAAACAGCACTTGCGCTCGGATCGATACCTCTTCATGGAGGCGAGGCTCGATCGCCCAGGCATCGCCCAGGCATCGCCCATGTTGCCATTGATCGAAGGAAGATGATCCGGCGGTGGCCCCCTTCACGCGATGCTTGGATCAACTGGCCAGAGAGCCCAAGTTGGGGGGGAGACAGGGGACAGGGAGATGCCCCGAGATTTCGGGAGAACTGGGAGAGCCACAGGGAAATGACATATTTGAAAGTGGGAGTGAAGCAAGTGCTCCCAGGCTGGCATATATCAACAACATACATATTATATCATCAAACGAGTCGTGCTACGTCGTGCTAATCAGTTCGCTTCATCCCCGATTTATACAGAAGCACGAACTTTCATTGCGATTTCTGGGCAGGTGCTCTCCATTGCAAAGGAGGCCTGGACGAAAACACGGGCCACGTTAAACCTATGTTGAGCTTATTGAAAATACTTAGAGCCCTTGTTAGCCCTTGCTCTGATTGTTCTTTTGATATTTTTTTTTTTCCTCTCCGTCTTTCAGTGCACGATTTCCAAAGCTAGAGATGTTAGGATCTGTTAGAACCATTAGAACGGCGTTTTTGCCCTGTAGGATCCGATGTCAGGTGGATGAGCTCAAAGATCTGTGGCTGATGCGGGGTCGGCCCATGGCAGCCGCCAGGGCCCCAGGGCTTTCCTTCGAGGGCAGATCCGGCAGCACAGCATCCATGGCATCCATGGCCTCCATGGCAGGGCACGGCCGCTAAGGTGTATGCTGGGGCGGGAGCACGATACACCCCGCACTATGACTGCGTGGCTGGTGACAACGGCCGTAAGGTCACCTGTGTCTTGCAGGACACTCAGGCTCAGGTGGAATTGATAAATGATAGATGCATATCATATATACGTTGATAAATCATGATAAACAAATGAACTATATTGATTGTTCGTCAATAATAATACATATCATAACATAGCCATATAAAAAGATAAGCGCATGCCCAACTTGCAAACAATTTGCAACATCACGCTCTGAGGTACCTGAACCCTTTCTGGAAACCCGGGGATGGAGCCGAGCTTCAGCTCTTCCCAGAGGCCGCGGTGACTATGACATATGACATGTGATGACATGTGCCAGCACAGTGTCGCCGAAGGCCAAAGGAATTTCACCTGAAGGACAATGTCATGAGGCGGATGGGTATGACAGGAGTATGACATGGTATGACCAGATGGTCGATGCCACCCTGCCTTCAGACGAACCTAGCCTTGCTATCATGATCAATGACGTGTATGACTGTATGATGTGTATGACGTGTACATACCCATGCTTTCTCCCTGCTGAGTCCCACAGGCTTCATAGAATCTGACGCGTTCAGGTGGAGCCCTTGCACGGCCGGTTGGCCTGTTTCCTTTGTGACAGCAGGAATCTGCATGCAGTCTGGAGCTGATGAGCCGTGGCTTTCTATGAATTTTCTGAAATATCTGAACTTTGAACAACCAATAGTCACACGGTCGGCCTGACTCGAGCATGTCTCGAACTTGGGACCCCATCCCCCATGGATTGGGTGCACTTCACAGACTTCCTGTGCCCAGGTCAAACCTGTGGCTGAGACTGCGAAGCTGCCCCGGGTGGCCATCAGCTGTCCGGAGAGCCAGTGGTGAAACAGGTGGACGTTGCAATTGGAGGGCCGTCCGTGGTTCAGGGATGTCATGCTATGTCTATATTCGAAGGAAGTTTAGAAGTCAAACTTCCGACAATATGGACAGATGAAAAGCAGAGGTGGAGCAGAAGAATAGAGAAGAGAAGAGCAGAAGAGAGAAGATCAGAGAAGAGAAAGAGTCAGAAGA
>Ga0126342_10001955_pt1 | contig 30858 bp, 31 predicted proteins | sample Cyp1metagenome_FD_92528 | JGI IMG/M metagenome (GOLD analysis project Ga0126342, IMG submission 92528) | Coral microbial communities from Lord Howe Island, Old Settlement Bay, Australia - Cyphastrea 1 metagenome | ecosystem: Host-associated > Invertebrates > Cnidaria > Coral ...
AATCAGCCTGAAAATCAGAAAATAGCCTGAGATCACTCTCAGACCGAAATTTCAGTCTGAGACCCCAAAAGTTTGTTTTTCCTCTTCAGGCTGAAATTATGTCCTTTTGGAGTTCCTAGGTATAGCCATTGATGAATGAATGGGATTTGTTTAATGGATTTTGATGGGGATATAACCATCGATGATGGGAATTCTAAGAGACTTTTTCGTTTTTTTTTCTCGAGTTTTGAAGGATTTAAATGGGAAAATCATCGAATTACATGGGTTTTAAGATTCTTAGCCGTCTCGGCAATGTAACATTTCTATGGAAACTGTCCCAAGATTGTGGGATAAACTAGGGTCTGCAAGACCTATGGTTGAAAGGATCCAAAAATCATGGCTTTGCCAGATGTACTGTACGCTGGTTTGCTGCAAGGTAAGATTATTATTATTGTTGCAGTTATTCAAAGACGCAGTAAAAGATTAGGTTCCTGGTGATGACTATGTTGTTATTATTTCTAATGCTATTGTCGTTTTCATATATCTGTGGGTCTTTGGAAAATATGTGAGTATAGGGTAGTATAGTGTATCTCAGTTCCTTTGGTGGTTGGCATATCCAAACAAGATAGAGGATGAGGAAAATGCTTCAAAGTGGTCTATCAACAGGCACGCACAAAACTTAAAGACTGGAACCAAGGTGCCACAATTTACAAGGGGTAGATTACCTGTTGGGTTCCATATCAAATTTGTGTGGGTATGTCATGCTATATCCCAACGGAGTTGTGAATTCCACCCCCATCATCCGAATGGCTCTGCATACTATTTCTATCATGGTTTTACCCCCAAGTCTGGGAACGCCAAGTGTTTTGGAGGTCAAACTGAGATATTGACAGTTTCATTTTGTGTATGTACCTTCTAGATTCCTTTTGGTAATCAAACATGGCAATGGAAAATCCACCATTTGTGGATGATTTCCTAATATAACCCTCTCATTTATAGGGAATTTCCAGTTGCCATGCCATGTTTGATATCTTCCCCAATTTGGGAAGCTAACCCCCACAGCCACCAATGCTACCTGTCAGAGCTGCGCAGCAGGCGCTTCTGGAGGCGGTGGTGCCAGCCGTGGTGGATCATGACTGGATTTGGGTCTACGGCGCTGCGCTGAGACCGTCCAACGTGGCTGGGCACCACTCGTGTTTCATGATGTTTCATGGCTGGAACTCAACCAACAAACATAACTTGGGGGTGCCTCACCTTGTAGATCATGTTTCGTTTTCCCTTGATGGGTTGTGAGAATGCGGCTTGTCCAGGAATGATCCTGATCGCAGATCCGCATTTCTGTTGGTGAAATCCACATGTTTTTTTCAGGTCGAATCCCCATTTTTGTTGGTGAAATCCACCTTCTTGTAGGTCAAATCAAATCCATTCAAATCCCATTTTTTCGATATTTTTCTTGGTTACCCCCTGGCTATTTAACATAGCCATGGAAAATTGCCCATAGAAATAGATGGTTGGTAAACGGTTTACCTATTAAAAATTGTGATTTTCCATTGCTATGTTAAATAACCAGATGGTAAATCCCCAGTTTTTCACCGCCATGGGACATTGGATGGGACCGACAGGGCCCTGCCCGGCACCGAACTCAGGACATCTTCATGCGTCGTTTAGCTGCCATCGCTGGCACCAGCTTGTCCTGCCATGGGGCGGTGATCGAGACCCGTTGTGGGAAATGTCACGGGGTCCAAGTGCGAGAGGAAACCAACGTGTTGCTGTGGAAACGGAGCGAATGAGGTGGGTTTTTGATGGTTTTTGGTTGGAAAACTGTTGGAAATTCCCATGAAATGCCAACATTTCATGGTGGATCCATGATGATCCATCCATTTTTCTAAAATTGCACGTTCTGGAGCATCCCCCATTTTGGAACAAACCCAGGTAAAGGTCGGGTGAGAGAAAAAACCGACCTCAATGGACCTTAGAGCCTTAGAGGTGGTTTGTGGAAAAATCATCCACAAAGCCATCTAAAGCCCAAAGCGGCTGCTTTTAGATTTGAAAAAAAAGGCCGGATGCAGACTGTGTTGATGGCATGCCCTTCTGGCTGCATTGCAAGTGCGCAGAAAAAAATATTCGACTTGCTAATGGTGGCGATTGCACTGACCAATCGAAATATGTCTGTAAGGTTCTGCCCATTAATTAATCCACTTCCTTGGTTTGATCTTCATTTTTCCATAGTAAATCTTCACGTTATTTCAACTCAAATCATCTAAAATTCACAGTTTTTCTAATCAAATGCAGACACAAGTGGCAATGTCTAACACCAGTCAACCACCTTGTTTTGACTTTTGTTCCAATGACATAGCCCCAAATCAGATCACAGCAGGTGAAAGCCTGAAAGCCTCAACCACCGAGGCAAAATGGGGCTGTTGCTGGGATGGCTGCTGGGCCGCGTTGCGGCCTTCCTCTGCGGCTTCCTCTCCGCGAAGCAGCTGGGACGGATTGGGACGGGGATTACACCCAAACAAGTTGGGATTTCACATGATTTAACCTAGTTATGGAGAGTTAAGCAACAAATGATGGGGATATCATGGGAATATCATTGAACAGCAGACATCAGGGTGTCTACGTAGTGACGTAGTTTCTGACCAATGATGAACCCGTATTTCGGAAGAAACTGCCTACTTGATTGAGGGGGTGCAACCACACTGCATTTGCACCGTGGGGATAGGAGCGAGCGGCATTTGTTTGCGAGTGATTCGGGCCATAAGTTTCACTTGGAGTTCAGCTGACACCGGGGGAGTACCGCTGACGAGTTTATGTCGCTCTTTCTTCTTTGGTGGCTCTTATTTCCCATCCATCTTCGGAAAAATATCCCAGCATTGCCTCATAGTGATTTTCCCTCATGGTAACCAATAAGCCAACCCCAACAGAGGTTTATCAAATTAGCTTTTGGGATCATGGTTGGTATGACCCCCAGCCATGGTTGGCATAGGATGGTGACTATGGCAGGTGAATCCCACATCAACTCAGTGATGTCCCAGGTTGGGCACACCGGTAAACATCGACTCTACAATCATGCAGGTCTGGCCGGCTGCAAATCGGATGTTGTGATTTGACATGGTCCACTTGATAATTCGCTAAGGATATTTCTAGGGGTCTAGAGAAATAGTACCCTCATTGTAGACAAGCATGATGGGAAACCTGCTCTTTTCATCGAATCCATTCGAATCCACGATGTCCCTAATGAATCCTAATGACAATTGAGACTGTCCATGCCCATGTTTGCAGGAAATCTTGCTGGAGGTTGCTTCCGCGCTTGGCGCCATCCCTTTTGGCTCAGCTGTCGGGTTTCGACCTGCCGAACTTTACCCGCCACCATGCAGGACCTGGTGACAGGTTGGCTGAGTCGCTTCACTGCCGCCCTGGAGCAGGGGGCAGTGAGCAATGGCATCTTTGCTGCCGAATGCTACTGGAGGGATCTGGTAGCCTTCACCTGGAATCTGGATGCAAAAGGGCCTGGGGAAGGTTTGAAATGTGAAAAAGCAGAATGACCCCATGGTACCCTTTGGTAATCAAACATGGCCATTGGAAACCGATCGAGGTTTTTCTAGCGATAATCAATAAACTTCTTGCAGATCAATGGCATTCAATGGCCCTATGGAGGTTTTCTAATTCATCACTATTTCCAAATTAGTTAGGTATAAATTCCTAACTACAGATGATTTCCAAATTAATTTAGGTACATAGATTTTTCAACTAATCTATAGAAGATGTTGCAATTAATCGCTATTTCCAAATTTCCAAATTAATTGAGGTATCGCTATAGAGTCTTAACTATAGATTTTCCAACTATAGATGAAGCTTTTTCCATCACACCTGGCGCCACCATGTGGCTCCTAGGAATCTGAAAACCATGGAGGGCCAGGAGGCAATCGAAGAGATGGTGAAGACCGTGAAGCCCAAAGCCACCTGGGCCATCAAAGGCGCCGCATAAGCGGAGTTCGCAAGTAGGGAATCCGCAAAACATCACAAAACCATGGGAGAATCATGGGAAATATGAGAAAACCATGGGAAAATATGGGAAAATCATGGGAAAATCATAGGAAAATACAGGGTTTCATGGGAATTGATGATATTGATGTGGGAAAACTAGGAATATACAACCAACAATAGTGGGATATAAATGGATAGAATGATGATTCAGTAAGCAAAACGTGGCTGGAATTCCCTTTTACTAAATGGAGGTTCAGTTCGCTGGGAAAATCAACGAGCTCAATAGCCAAGTTTTTCCGGCCAGCCATGTTTGATTGAGCTTGTAGCTGCTTGAGCCTACGATCATGCCTCTAATCTCATGAAGTTACGAAATCATCATCATATCACTGTATATCCATGGATATCCAACTATTGTTGGTTATACGTGTGTCCCTATCATATCCGCATAAATTCCATGATGCCCCCATTTCAAATCCCATAGAAAGCCCTAACAATTAACAGTAAATCCCTCATTCCTCATGATATCCTCATGATATCCCACTATTGCTGGTTATATCCCCATGTTTTCCATATACACCCAGTATTTCTGGTTATATCCCACTGTTTTTCTTATGAATTCCCATGAAACCCCAACGAGCCTGCCAGGTGATGCGCAAGACGCCGGCGAGGGTCGCGTGGAAGCATGGCTCACTTTCGACCCTTGGCACAACGAACGAAGCGCGCTCGTTTCTCTTATTTCTTCGTGGATTTTTTTTTTAAAGCATGGGATTTTATTCATTAACCATATAGATATAACTGATATAACCCCCAACTTAATCCTAGTTGCTGGACTTATACACCAACTTAGCCAACGACTGGGGCACCCTGCAGATCGCCCATGGCTTCAGGAAACGGAGCTGCTCCATGGGGTGGGTCATGTGCGGCTGAATGCGGATGGCACATGTTGGACCCTGATGACCGCAGCAGATCAGCTGAGCCTTGGTGGTGTGGAGCAGTGACGAAAGCCTGGCTCCAGGGATGAGCCCCATAAAAATCATGGGAAAACGCACGGTTTCGGAGTTTTTCACAGAAAAAAATGCGACATTGATTTCAAAAGGGATAATGGAAGTATGTGGTTTCCTGTTGATTTCCCCTTCAAACCAATCCAATGACTGGCAGATTCGGGTGAATACCATCCATATGGATGGTTGATATCAACTAATGTGATGGAATTAATGATTGATTAGGGTTGACCATCATGCTTAAATATACATCATTCAATAGGGTGAAACTTTTGTTTGTAAAGATGTTTCATTACCCCAAACTTGGACTATCCAGTGTATATACTTCATCAATGGTTTATGACTGGGGATTGGACATGATGTCATTAGGTTGATGAATAAATTCTAGGTAAATCTTGTTTTAGGATGTTTAAGCGTTGAAATTTGGGGTTGGACCAACAGATTATCGAAATTAGAGATACAATTCTTGCATTCAAGAAATAGTCGGTGACTGCCCATTGAAAAGAAATTAGAGATACATTGGTGAGGTGTAGTGCAAGGAGTTATTTCTATCATTTTTCTATTCCATCCAAGTGTGTGGTTTGGGCGTGTTGACGGCAAGGTCATTGGGTTCAATTTACCGTTGGGTGTTTCTGAGGGTTGGAATTGGGTTTCCATTGATTCGGGTTTCCATTGAGTCTTGAGCCTGTTTGTTGGCAATAGGCCTAATAATATATCCTATAGTACGGGTTTGATTGAAGATAGGGTACCCCAAAATCTAGGGTAACTCAGGAATATTCAGGATCTATGTATCATCATCATTTTCTCACACATGAAGGTAACCCTCACTTTTGGATACACCCAAATATCGCATATGGAACGCAAGGCACCGCTTATGAATGCTTATGTGGCAGGATGATCGCCGGCCATTCCAGGATGAATACCCTCTGGTAAACTAACATAACTCTGGAAAGATCCACCATTTTCGATGGGTAAATCAACTATTTCTATGGTCATTTTCAATAGCTTTTTGTATGTATACCAGAGGGTAGCCATTTGGGGCAGTCATTCTGCTTGAGGAAAGCTGCTCCGGATCCGTCAGGGCCTAACCGCTCTGAGGGAAGGCCCTATGGTGCCCTGGCATGACTGGTTGGGACCCACGACCCCGCCCCCAACTCCAGCAGAAACAAACAGATCGAAAAGGCTATGAATCTAAGCCATGCCCCAATTTTACCAGATGTGGAATTCATGTCGTGAATCCAATCTGGGTACAGTATAGTGACCTCACGTCGTGACCTCAGTGGAATCATGATTTATAGATGGGGAATCATTCTTATTTAAGGTTAGCCAGATGAATATCATCCCAATATTAGCCTTATTACAGGTTATTTCATTCAATATTCTAGTTTACCCTAGGGATATTGTTTGAATCATTGGGATAATATGGGGGTGTTTCCCTATATATATATACTGGTTGGTGGTTTGGAACATATTTTATTTTTCCATATATTGGGAATAATACTCCCAACTGACGAACTCATATTTTTCAGAGGGGTTGAAACCACCAACCAGATATAAATCATGTGATTTACCCAGATCCAATGGCCAACCTCCCCATGTTGTTCACCCAACGACCTTAGCGCAGAGCGCATCGCTTCCAAGGTTCCATACGAGGTCGTGTGCCAATCACCACGCGCCCTGGAACAGATCGATATTGCATGGATCTCACATGGTTAAAATGGTTATATAATATGGGAATAACACAAAATGAACCTGCCAACTGTTTCAGGAAACATGGGTTTTTGCCACTGAGCCCCCAACTTTGAAGAATAGCTTGGTCCCACAGGTCGTGCCGGCTCCGGCCAGTGCGCCCTGCGGTCTAAGGCAAGCGGAAGAGAAGAGAGCAGCCCTTGGAGTTGATGAAGAACCTTTTGCCGCTGGGAAAATTTGTAGAAATCATGATGGGTTCCATCAACATCTACGGAATACCCTCCGGTAAACGTTTACAGTTTGCGAACTGGAAAACAACCATTTGTAATAGGGAAATCAACTATTTCTATGGGCCATGAAATCAATAGCCATGTTGAATTACCAGAGCGTATCTACGGTAATTATGGGTTTCCATTGCCAGCCCAAAGGTAGCTGCTAAGGGATGGATGTGTGGATGCTGAATGCACCATTTTGCGCGGAGGGTCTTCAAACTTTTCACAAAAAAATGTGTGATGGAGTTGTTCGAGCTAGCACCGGGTCTAGTACTGTCTAATATGATTGGCCCATTCGTGACTTCTCAGGATCATCGCATATTTTAGTGCCTGGAATTTTCATGGCTTTTGCAAGTGGATGAATGAGGTTTCTTTTCTATCAACAATTGCAATGTTATTGTCCATGTTGCTTTTCGCAGGCATGTCTGGCACATGGGGTTGTGCTTCACCTGCATGATACACCATATGGCACAACTACCCATATATGTCCATGTTCAATGGCTGAATGAAGGACACCCATCTAGTTCAAGAAAACATGGAAAATTGAATAAAGTCGAAAGTTTGCCGGTCTTTTCCCATCCACACTGCAGGATGTCATCAGGTTGCCATAGCTTTTCCTAAGGTTTCATAGTTTTTGTTTTCTGCTAGGGTTCTCACAGATTCATAGGTCATAGGTTTTGTCACAGGGTTTTCCAGGGGTTTTCCAAGGGTTTTCCAAGGGTTTTCCTAGATTTTCAGCTTCATCCCCATGCCCCTTCCCCCAGCCATCCCCATCCCCAGGTGGTCATCGTTGGCGGTGGCCAATGCGGCCTGGCTCTGGCCACACGGCTGCAGCGGATGTCGGTGCCCTACGTGGTGCTGGACCAAAATCCGCGGCCCGGGGACAGCTGGCGCAACCGTGGCTTCGACGATGCGGTCCCGTGGGGCGATGGATTTCTGCATTTTCTGGTGAATTTCACCCGTTGAAAATAGGCAAATTGTACAATGTGAGGCCCCCCAGTTATAAGTTGGTTAAGAAAAGCCCCAGTAACTATAGTTATAAGTACCATAAACCATAGTTATTGGAGTTATAAACCAACTTAGCTATCTTGGGGGCCTCACATTGTAGGAATTTGGTCGGATGGTGATGGATTTGAACAGTTGGGGTCTTGACCCAAGCGATTTTTGGAGCTTGGTGAATGATTGTAGCCAGATGGGATGGTGATGCCTTATGAGCAGGAGGTTTGAAAAGATGTCATTTTGAGTATTAAAGTCATTTGTAAAAAACCCTTCCTAATATCAAACAGTCCCCTGAAACCATGATTTTAGTGGATGAAAACCACATCTTTGGACCATATAGAATGATTAAAATGGTCGGGTTTAGTATTGGGGGAGATGTTATTGATGAATGATTAGCATTGATGAGTTGTATTCAGTTGTCTCATGTTTGGCAAGGGAAATGGGATGGCAATTCTCACTGACTCATATTTCGTTGGGATCACCAACCCCTTTGGGACTGGGGAGAGACAGACTTTCCCGTACCAAGGATGCTTGGAGATAGTCATATTATATATTTGATATTATTTGTATATGTTTGTTGCAATTGGATATATTATGATGTATTGTTGCCATGGTTTGCATGGGTCATTGGCGCTTCGTTTTTGTTTAGATGGTGTTCAGTCTTGATGGCAGTCGGCCCTTTTGGCCAAAACTTGGATAATTTGCTCAAAAAAACATGGTCATCAATCACCTGGTAAAGAAGCATGTTACATGAACATGTGAATTTATAGGATGGAGGACTTTTTCGATTTTTTCCCTCAACATTAGACACATTAGTCGCATTAGTCACCCATCACCATAGCGACCGTTGACCGTTTCGAGCTCCAGAGCTCTCAGGCTACGACTGCCTCCACCTGCACGATCCCATCTTCGCCAATCATCTGCCGCACCTGCCGCTGCCGGACCACTGGCCACTGTGGATGCACAAGGATCAGATGGCCCATTGGTTGGATGCTCGACAGACGACGGGAAAGCTTCTGAGGTGGGAAAACGGAGTTAGGCAAAGAAAAACATGTCAGAATCCAGCATAAACTAACTCAGCAAGTGTCTAAACTTTGAACTTTTTTTTGGGTTAGGTTCGCGCACGCAAGGGGGGGGCTCCATTTTATACCCCAAAATCGCGCGCGAACCTAACCAAAAAAAAGGTTTACCTTTTTGTTGCACAAAAACTCACTGAGTAAGTAAATAATCCCTATGTTATTCCGTATTCATGGCTTGTGTTTTACTTTTGTTTCAGGTGGTTGTGTTCCCCTTATGCTCACTGACTCGGAAGCCTCACCTTTTTTGGGTTCATGGAGCTTGGGAAATCCGGAAATCCCCCATCAATTCATGGATATCCCCTATAAAGAATGGGCAACTCATCGGAAAAGATGGGAAGTCCCTCTATAAATGGAGGTTTAGGTCGCTGGGAACATCGACTGCTCTGCGTTTGCAAAATGAATCGCCATCTCAAACAGAAAGGCACATCTCTGAGATACATCATACAGTGATACAGAAACGGCAAAAGTGGCACAGCTTGAGACTCTTAGACTTCCACTATCCCCTTTTTAAGCGGTATTTCTATCCCCATCCAGCAGGCTACACTGCTGTCCCCAGCCATGTGAGGATGTCTGTGCTTCGGCCATGGAAGTGAACTTCTGGGGCAGTTCCACTTGTTCCTCCGCCAGTTGGGACGCAACGCAGAAGCAATGGCTGGTCACTTGGTGTTGTGAAGCGACCTGCCAACTTGCGGTGAGGTTGGGATACAATTGTATGCAACAAAATTAACAATAAATAACAAATAAATACGATTAGATCAGCGTAGATAATTGGGGCATGGAGACTTGATGGCGATGGAGAGAGAGAGAGAGAGAGAGAGACACAGAGAGAGAGAGAGAGACATAGAGAGAGAGAGAGAGGGAGAGGGAGAGAGAAAGAAATACATATGTATAATGTTTTGAGACCCAGGTTATTCTCACAAATATTTTGTTACTACTGTGTATATATATAAATAATATAATATACATATACATATTTGAAGGTCATGTCAAACATCAATCCTCCAACGTTCACCCCCCAACCCCTGCAGGTGAAGGTCTCTCGCGAGGGATCAGAGGTGACATTGAGACCGAAACACCTGGTGCTGGCCACGGGTTTGCAGCTTGGGATGATGGGATGATGGGATGATGGGCAGCTGGTGCGTTGATCTTCAGGGTTTCTATAGATGTTTTTACTGTAATGTCAAGCCCGGATAAATTGCTAAACCATGGTTTATGAATTTTAGGGGGGGAACTTCTCCAATAGTCATTTTGTCTGATACTTAAACGCATGGTTTTGGGGGTCTTGGGGCCTTGGGGATTAATAAACCATGGTTTATTTAGGGGGATATTCCCCCACTAGTCATGATTTGATACTTAAAATGGTACCCTCCCAATTCAACAGCCGTTTGGACGGGGTGGACATCAATCCAGGGTTGACATTATTCAGGAAGAAGATCACTAAGAACGAATGCGTAACCCCTTGCCCCAGCTTATTGTTTCAACACCCCTCAGAAACTATACTGTTTGGTGGTTTGGAACAGGATTTTATTTTTCCATATATTGGGAACAATAATCCCAATTGACTTTCATATTTTTCAGAGGGGTAGGTATACCACCAACCAGTATAGGTTGGTTTGAGGGATGGGATTGAGGCATATGACCATAGAAGGGGGGTTAATTTTGTCGCGGAATGGGATAACGATGGACGTGGATGTGCGGTCACCGCGGTCATGGATGTCATGGCGGTCTCAGGTATGGCAGCCCCATGATGCCCGAGCTGCAAAATCGCGAGAGCTTCAAGGGCGAGGTGATGCATTCCTCCGCCTACAAAAATGGGAAGAGCTACCAAGGTCGACCCGGGAACAGCTGGGCCGGGAGGTTGTGGATGTGGCAAAAACGGTTAAATTTAAAGCCATATAAGCCATACTTCACGGGGAGATTGATGAGGAAACATGGCATGTACCCTTTGGTAGTCAAACATGGCAGGGGAATCTAAATTTGTGATGGGATAATCATTTCCGAACGGATGATAATGGATGTATGTTCGGGATTTTCAGGCAAACCAGGTGAGAGCAAAAAAAGATGCACCTAGACATCCAACAAAATGATGGCGACATTTACATATCCAACAATGGTTGGGGGAGACAGCTACACAATGCGGAGACGATACTAACCAAATGTTGCGGAAATAACGAATTTTGACCAGCAAAAGCAGGAAAAAAAACTATATCTCATGGATTCTCATGGTTGGAAAGTAGAACAATGATGACGCATTTCCACAATGCTGAGTCTGATCATTGAAGATGAGTAACGTCAGGAAATTCTGGAGACGATTGGTTTGTCCAGCATGATGGCCTTTTTTCCATAGGCAAGAAGGCAGTGGTGGTGGGTTCCAATACCTCTGCACACGCGCCTTGCCAAAGGTGGGATAGGTGGGGCTTTGGAACACACGGATGAAACGGGAAATGTGTGTGAAACCTTATCTGTTATGCTGTTATGCTGTATTAGCTGTGGGCATTGAGTTCTTGTTTGAAGTATAGTTGAGCTTCAAAATTCAGGGTTGAACAAAATGCAGAGGTTCAATGAAGATATCTCCCAAAGAAAATAGTGCTTCACATTGCTTCACATATTCCCTGAATGGCTTTGAAACGGTTTGAACATGTTGGAGTCATTCTCTTGCACCATTTTCGCACCATTTTCCCGGTTTCCTGAAATGAGTGCAGCCCCAAATCATCCATTTTGAATACGATTTTCCATGAAATAAACCATCCAGCTAAGGACATTGCCGAAGACCTTTGGGAATGCGGCGCTGAAGTGACGATGGTGCAACGTCACTTGAGGGCAAAAATAATCGGAATGGTGCACAGCGTTTTTTTGTTGGGGGGGTAGAACAGACATGGCTATGAAAACTCTAAAAACATACATGTAAACATGGAATGATGATCCCAGAACTGACTTTCGAATGACTTTGGGATGTGCATCATTTGTCACGGATTGTCAATTTGTCTTCTCATTTTTGCTCCTATTGTCATGGCTTTAAGCATGGCTTAAGCATGGCTTACCCTCTGGTAAACGTTTACATAGCTATGGAAAATCACCATGCTATTTATGGGTAATTCAACTATTTCTATGGCCATTTTCAATAGCTATGTTAAATTACCAGGTAAATCCCATTAGATCACCATTAAACCACCATAAAATCACCAATTTGCCATATGTTAGTCATTACCAGAGGGTACCAACCCTGAGAAATTCCCAGGTAGCGCCACCATGGTGATCCACATCGACACCCAGCTGGAGACGGTCTTCGATCTCTACAACGACGCCGCCCAGGCGAAAGGCATCACCACTGAGGAAGCGGATTTGAAGAGCACCACGTGCCGTGGCCGCCGGGGATGGCATGCAGTGAACATAGGACAATGGTGACAATGGCATCCCATCCAACAGTAAGCGTTCATTTACCATCATCATCATCATCATCATCAAATCTGTGGTACAATCATCATCAACCAATTCCATCCGGTTCATTCCCAAGGCCCAAGGCATTGCATTCGTCACTTCCCCGTTTGTGAATCCCAAGGATGCCCTACCGCATCGTCACGGAGCTCCAGAAGAAGCGTTGCAAAGAGATCAAGGAGACGCTCGGTGACGTTGCCGTTGGGTTTTTGTGTCACCGGTTTGCCAATGACACCGGTGGCACCTTCGAAGTTTTGATTTACCATGATTTAATCAATAGCAATTATTCATGGTATTCATGTTTTGATTTACCATGATTTGGCATGATTTGGCTATCAATTCTCCATGGTATTCAATGCTGCTTTTCAATAGCTGTTTAGCAAATCATGGGAATGAACCCAAAATAGCCTTAGGTCAGGTTTGAGAGCTATTGCAATATTTACCTTCCAAAGCTGGGACAAAGCGTTCCAGGTAGTCCTAGGAGAGTGGCTTCTGCAAGAAAGGGAGCGAGGTTTACTTCAACATAATTTCCTGAATGGTGTTATAGCAAAATATAGGAGATAAATGAAGATGGGCACAACAACTCCGCTCATTGACTCATTGATAAGTATTGGTAGTATGATCTAGCACCTCAGATTTAGTATGATCTAGCGGCTGAGATTGAGAAAGCTTAGGAGTTGATTGAGTTGACAAAGCTGCTGATAAATCCACACTTCAACTGGCAAGGTCGACCTTGTAGCTTGTATAGTCTGTCACGTGTCATTGTGTCATGATTTTTCTCGCCCAGGAAGGATGCGGAGTACTACAAACAACTGGAAGATGCCGGTTTTCGCCTGGATTTCGGTCACTTGGTCCAGGCAGATGCCCGGGCAGCTGCCCGAGAGAGTCCCTTAGTCTAGTCGTCGCCCATGGCAATCCCAAGGCGAAGACGAGAGCGCCAACATCATGATGTTCCTCCGCCGTGGCTGCGGGTACCTCGTTGGATCCAAAGGGGGCCAGGGATGGCCATGGCGGCCCAAAGGGCGATGGTTGATGGTGGAATGATGCTGGAATCTCCGAGGCTGCAGTTCTGATGTACCGATGTCAGGATATTGTAAATCATCTTCCCCCCCAAAAAAAACGCACACAAACCACCATTGTTCTGACAGCCCGCTGGAAGGTACTATTTCGACACGGGCGCTTCTGATTTGATCATCAAACGAGAGGTGCAATTGAAGCACGGCTCAGTGACCGGTGCCATGGTTCCTATGGTTCAGTGTGGAGCATCCGATTGAGTGGGGATGTGCGCTTAGAATGTAGGTTGGCAGTGAAATTGGGGACTGTGTTTGAGAGGAATGTTTGGGATTGTTTGGGATTTGTTGCACCTAAACATATTGAACATAAGCTTATTGCACATAAAGTTAAAAGATCTATTAAAAGAAATATTTAAGATTTTATATAGATCACACAGGTGCACTCATGGTGTCATGGTGTGCGGTATGGTATTCTCTGTTGATTGGAGCTGCAAAGCTCAAGTTATGGGAGATCCATTCCTTGCAGCTCCTCTACGTCCACTTTGCAAAGACGGCGAGAAAATTGATAGATCTGCAACTGCTGATGTTTGTTTACCAAGCGTTCCACTTAAATCCCATGTTTTCCACTTCAAATCCAAGAGTTTCCTGCTGCAATCACGTTTAAATCTCAATTGGTGTTATCCAACTCCCACTTTTTCTCACTTCGAATCCCCCATAGATCCCAAGTTTTAGTTTAGTCCTGAAACCTTAAATTATCTTCAAACCCCATCAAAAACCCCGTCAAAACCCCCAATAAAACCACCTTCAAGTCCTGTCCCTAGGCCTCTCGGGCTCCGGCTGTGTGCTCTCGGACGGCCAGACGCTCGACGCGGAGCTGGTGGTGATGGCGACGGGGTATCGACCGCTGAACGAGGCGGTGGAGAAGTGTCTTGCAGCGATTTTGGACGCGGTTCTTGGGAGGTATGGAGGTAAAACCCTGTTTTTTTGCTTCAGCATTTTTAATGTTCAAGCTATGATCAATTTAACATCATTTGATAAATACAGTGGTGATTTCTGGTGATGTCTCTGTTTCTCTGGGGGACAAGGAATGGGTTTGAAGCCAGTAAAAGATGGTTGAATATGGTTTAACACGGTTCAACTCAGACTTTATCTATCTTTATCTTAGGTAAGCAATAGTAATTGGATAATTTTGTTTGGGAGAGCAACTTGGGGTGGCTTTGGAAAAAATGATGCTTTTTTTGCCCGTGAAAACATGGGATTGAATCATCAAGAAATATGGGGCCCTGTAAGCGCCGCTTACCGCTGGAAAAATGAAAGTTTGACTTGTACAAAGAAGTGGTTCGAAAGTTTCATCAAGTTTGTAAAATGATTCATCAAAAAACGATGATTCATCAAAAAAGTGGTTTGTGGCAATCAGTATGAAGGTGTTGAATTATAGGGATGTGTCAAAAATTAAAAACTGATATTGAGAAACAGGCCAGCCTTTGATGTGGTTGTGAAGGTACTTGTGCGGTGCCTTTTTTTGGGGATCAACGCCTGGCTTTCTGATTGGAAATAGTTGGGATGTATCATCTAAACCTGAAGCTGGGATATTAGGATATCACTCATCAATATTAAGCAACCTTTATCATGTATACATATGTATACTGTATACTGTATACTAACATCATATCCTCAGATATCAACCCCCATCATCCCTCCAAATTCACCGTGTTTCCCCTGTGTTTCCCTATGGCTTTTCTCCCAGGTTTTTGGGCAAAGAGGTCTCCGCGAAGCTGGGCCGCGTCTGGGGGTTGGGCTCCAACATCGGACCCAACGACCCAGGGCCCTGGCAAGGCGAGCTGCGGAACATGTGGAAACCCACAGCGCAGGAAGGGCTTTGGGCGCCTCGGATCAACCCATGGGGGTCTTGGGGGTACATTGGGGTCTTGGGGATGAATAAACCCATGGTTTGTTTAGGAAGTTTAGGGCTATATTCCCCCAACAGTCATGATTTGATACTTCAAATGGTAGCTTTCCAATTCAACAGCCGTCAACGGGGTTCGGTGGGGGAAGCCACCGCTCAGGTGCAGGGCGGCAACTTGGGACTGTCTCGCGCCCCGGCGATCTGAGGAAAACCATGGAACTCCGTGGTGTTTCCAAACATTCTGTGGGACTCAAAAATCATCAGAAAAAACATGCGCCATATTTGATGTCAATTGACCGGTTTGAGACAGGACGCTGGGATAGGTGGTGCGAGGTCTTACTTTTTCATACTTTTTGTTTGTTATTTGAGATCGCTGTTGGAAATTGACCAGCAGTATGTTTAAAAGAAAGGATGGTGCTTACTGACAAACCCGCTGATCATGGCATGGCAGAACTGAAGAACACAAGAAAACGAAAAACTGGTTGGTGGTTTGGAACATGAATTTTCTTTTTCCACATATTGGGAATTTCATAACCCCAACTGACTCATATTTTTCAGAGGGGTGGCTCAACCACCAACCAGAAGATGGAGTGCTCCAGTACCAAGAGTTTCTGGGGACAGTGGCTACAGAATTTCGATCGCGCCCACGGATGATGCCACGCGCTGAGGGAACTACTCCAAATACCTTGCCTTGCAACTTCAGGACCTTCAAATGGCCGCCATGGAACACAGACATAAATAAATATAGACTGTGTTTATCACCATTAACGAATATGTCTTTGATAGTTGTCAAAAAATATATATATATATATATATAATATATATATATATATATATGCATACTGTACAATATATATATATATTATGATATATATATTTATATATCTATATACGGATTGATTATATGGAGATTATTGGACTATAGTTATCATAACACTTGGGGGATCATCCTTGGGTCGTACTTGGGTCGTAAGTGGCTTTGCCCTGGAACGTAAGTCCTCCAGCAGGGGCTACGGTGATCCTCCAAGTAATCTAGCTGTGGCTGGGGAAGTCGGGGCATGGCTGGATTGGGCCCCACGGAAGCTCTAGCAGTGAGGCTTTCGCCAGGAATAGTCAGACTGTCAGACAAACAAATTTGGGTGGGAAATGGTGGGAATTTTTGGAAGTTGGCAACATTTCCACCACACATTCCATTTTTTTTTGGCTTAAGAACCCTGGAATTCCAAGGGAACATGTGCAGGATGCAATAATTTGGATCGAAATGCTCATAGGACTACTGGCTTTCTAGAAACGTTCAATGGAATTGGCAAAAAAAACAGTGGATGCTCACCCTGTTTCATTTGCAGATGCTTAGCCATTGAAAACTTGGACAAACCAGCAAGATCAACATCAATTTTCCAATGTCTCGACTGTTTTAGTTTTCTTGGTAAAGTATGTTAAAATTTCAAATTTAAGCTGGTTAAATCCAAACTCTGTTACTATATATATATATATACTCTAGATGTCCAATTCAAGCTGGTTACTGTAAATCCTAATTGTGGTTGGTGGCAGTTCCATTGAATTTAAGCTAATTTATTCTCATATTTGGTGACTATTTCATTTTTTCCTGATTTGATTGACTTGAAGATTCACGCACCTTCTGGTAATCAAATCTCTATTACATCCTATTACTACCCATGATTCTTTATATACAATTATGCAATATATATATATATATATATTATACTATGACAATTACAATTCTTACCCCATGTTATGATCCCATGATTTATTACATAATATATCATGATATATTACTATGCCAATTCCTACCCCATCTTTATCCATGTTTATCCCAACATTCTCCAGCTCACCAGGCGCGTTTCTTGGGTCTTCCAACCGTGGTCTACGCTGCGAGCTGCGAGTCGGAGACCGAGCTCAGCGTGGCCCAACGCGGCGGCTGAGCCACGCGGCCGGTTTCTTGTGTCGAAGCAGTTCGTTTTTTTGTGTTTTTTCCCATGAAACTTGTACCCTCTGGTAAATAAACATAGACCCTGAAAATAACCAATTTTTAATGGAAACTAATCTGAACCAAGTCCTATTTGCCAGGGTCTATGTTAATTTACCAGAGGGTAATTTTCATGAATTTTCCCAAGAAAAATGGTGATGTTCCAATGAAAGATAGTGATTTTTCCATCAAAACTGATGTTTTTACCATAAACAACTGATGTTTTTGCCATCACAACTTGTGATTTAATGAGATTTATATATATATAATGGTTGTCTTTTGGGGATTATCGAGAGGAAATCATGATAAAATCTCATTGCTTCGTTTTTGTTCATGCTACCTGTACAAAACTAGAACCTTTGGCTCATGTGATGTACACGCTTCAAACACCCGAAATTTGAGATGAACTCTGAAAAAGAACCGTGTTCTCGACGAATTGCAATGAAACAAAACAGCTTTTGCATTTCCAAAGGTTTGCTTCACTCTGCTTCACATCGGTGTTGAGGCCTCATTTGATCTGTTTTCCTTGTTTCATGGGTGCTGAGGTTGCAATACTGACCAGCACTGACCAGCGCAATGCGTAGCATCCGAATGCCTGCAGAAGACGGCATGGATGTGCCTGTCATCAACAAATCATTCGCTACTGGCCTGCCGGCCATGGATGATGAACATGATGAACCAACAAAAATTTGTTGTTTTCCCTCACATCCTCAAGAATTGCTCTGAAGGACTTCATTATATGAGGCCAGGTTGCAGTTACCGTTGTCCCAAAATTTGCAATCTAGAAACAAGGGAAACTTGGGCAGCTCCTGGAAAATGCCCAGCCATTTTGGGTGCCATTAGAGAATGGCAGCCATGTTTTCCGTTGATTTAATCGAATTGGTGGGGTCAGTCACTGTCAGTGCGCCGCTGTTCAACAGGGAACGCGAACAGGTTGTGTTCCATCATGATATCCATCCTGGAAAATATCCGGTCATATCCTATGTGAAAACTTGAATGAAACCACCAACCAGATGATATCCAGATGATATCGCTGCCGTCCCGGCCTTGGCGTAAAGTTGTACAGAGAGGACCAGGCTGCTTGTCGCAGCTGAGAAGTGGCTAAGAAGGAAAAGCGGGCTGTGGTCCAGTGATTGGGGTACAAACTTACCCCCTGGTAAACATAGAAAAAGCTATTGAAAATGGCCCAGTCGAAATAGTTGATTTACTTCTTAAAAACGGTGGATCTTTCCATAGTGATCTATAGACGTTTACCAGGCCGGGTATGTGGATTTTTGTCGCAGCTTCCATGGCTTCAAGAGCGTGCTTCCTTTTTTCGGGCCCTAAAATCCAGAACCTCGAATCATGAAGAAGTAGCATTTGAATGACATGAGGCTACACTATTTGATGGTGATTTTTCATGGTGATTCTACTATAAAACCGTTTTGGAAAATTGTGATTTAACCACTATAAATGGTGATTTAATGGTGATTTAGTGGTTTAACAATGGGTTAACAATGGTGAATAATGGGATGATATGGGAATTACCCTCTGGCTATGACAAACATAGCCATGGTTTTTCGATGGCCCATAGAAATAGATGGTTTACCGAACTTGAAAATGATGATTTTCCATGGCTATGTTAAATAGCCAGATGGTAACTAACAAACGAGTATAAATACACTTATAAACAGTAATCCTCAAAAAGATCGAACAGCAACATCCACTCCAAAAATAATGATGGTTTGAAACTTTTCTATTTTTTTGTTGGTGTTGCTGTACTTGGGTTGGGCTTATAATGAAGTTAATACATCTAATCTAATGAACACATAATAGATGTATTTTTTTGAAAAAAACATAGTAATAAACCAAATAATAGCATTGTTTCAACCATCCGACACAATATTTTATTTGCACATCCTATCTAATAGATATATATATATATATATTGTAATATATATATAAACAAATCATCGGATAGAATTGGTGCTTATTTTATTGTTACATCACCATATTATTGTTTTATATGCAATAGACGATTGCAATAATATATTTTTGAACAGCAACATCACCATCTAATCTGGGCAAATTATAACACCTCACTGCGACCTCGCTGGAATAATGGTTAATAAGAGGAATCATCCCCAAATGGCCGAACTATTCAGGCTAGTGAGTTATTATAACTTGCCCAGATGTTTGAACAACATCACCATCTAATAAATATCATCCCTTCCCCCCAATATTAAACATCCCCTACTGTAAACGAAACCATGGTTTAGTCGTGGGAAATTCCACATTAAAACCGTCCAGCGATGTAGGTCCTGGGTGCGCCCGTGCATTGGCTCATCGCATGCATCGCCGCAGCGTGGTTGGGCAGTGGGGACGCCCAGGAATGGCGGTATCCAAGAAATTGTGGGAAAGATGGATTAGATATGATTAGATTACATAAATAGATAGATAGAACCATGGATAGATAGATAAATGGATAGATAAATGGATGGATAAATGGATAAATGGGTAAATGCATAAATGGATAAAGATACATTTAAGGCATGATAAAGTACACTTTGGAGATTTGCAGAACGATTTTCTGATGAAAAAAAGGAGATGTATGAAGGTTTTCCACGATGTCCATCGTGTTCGTCGGGATTTGGGGAGGACTTTTGAGCCGAGCAACAATCATTTTGGAGAATGATTGGTGGTTTGCAAGCTGCCGGAGTTTTTGGCCATCACTTACTGTATGATTTGTATGTTGTTTGACGATGAAATAAGGGTACAACGGGCCCATCGCATTCCGATGCATTCCGGAGAGTTGCCGTTGAATTCTTTTCACGTTACATGGTGGAGCATCCCAATCGCCTTTAATGATCCACAGATGCAGTCACTTGCTGCACCAAAATCATTCAAACTCGACATTTCTCCAAGTTTGGGGGTTTCCCAAGTGGCATATGAAACCCCCAAAAATTTCGTGCTTCCACCGTGACACCCCATCCCAGCATCCCAGGTCTTGCTGTAACGAGCATGGAAAACCATTCAACTTGGAAGATCGGTTGCCGGGATGCCCAAGACATCCCAAGACCTGGAAAGATCCCTGGAAAGATAGATAGATAGATAGATAGATAATCCACTATACTTTGGAACTTTGGAATGTCTAATGCGCCCAGTTGGAACCACCAATCTCAGAAATCTCTCATGGCAACCGCTTCATGGCAACCACGGTTGCTGGTCTTTTCCTGAAGTTGTAGAGAGCACGCCCGGCCCATCTGATTCCTGTCACTGGGTGAAGAAATCCTAGGAGTAACAGCCCCATTGGGTAGGTTGAAAGACCCAGTTGCCGTTGGACCGCGCTTCACTTGCCATGCAACCGTGGAGTTTCTGGTAAAACCATGCATTTTCAACCATATTTGTTATTTTCATATATCTTATCTAAATTCATATGTTATTTTTACATCGCATCTACCACTGTACGTATTATAACATAGCGTTTGCTGTTGTGCAACGTATATTGTTTATTTATGTTTATTTCAACTGCCAAACATCTTCTGTAGATGGCCGGAAGTCTTCCAAAAAACCCAGGTTTGGCCGCCTGTGTGTTCACCTTGGTCGTTTAGGCGGGACTACATGTGGAGGTACTGTTTTCGAAGTTGGCTGTAAAAAGTGGTCTTACTTGGATCATATTTGATATTCATCTTGATGAATTAATCGTAGATAGTGGTTTTCTTTTGTAAATGAATCATGGAAAAACATCCGTTCACATACCATTCCTTTAATGTTAAAATATGTGAAATACCCCCCTGATACGGGCCACAATTCATCAACGGATCCCAAGCATTCCCCACCAGGGTTGCTTATTTTGTGGTGTTTAACACTAGGGGAAAGGGATTACTTGGGACTATCATCATCTTGGGGCATCAAACATCTTGGAATCATGTCAACCACATGTTTGATACACTTCGCCTAGTAAAACATCTACCCTCTGGTTATTTAACATAGCCATGGAACATGGCCCATTTATAAATGGTTTACCTATTAAAAATGGTGATTTTCCATGGCTATGTTAAATAACCAGATGGTAGTAAAAAATCGATTGGTTTGAGTAGCACATTCTCATTTACCATGATTTACTTGTCCCATTTTGTCCCCATGTTTGTTGGTTACATCCCATTAGCTTCAATGATATCCCCCAGAAAAAAAAACACTATGGTAAGCCCTGAAAAGATAGAACAGTACATAAAACATCACTATTTTTTGGAGTGGATTCTACTCCTCCATCATTCCAATTGCGGGTGTTCGACTTGAAAGTCATGGAGAAACCATACAGAAACCTGTCCCGACCTGTCAGGACCTTGTACAAATGCCGTCCTGAGAAATGGTGGATGTGGAGCCCATATTTTTTTTGGGGGTGGAAAATCTGGTGTGACCATGTGTGAATTCATCTAGTCACACTTCTGTGATTTGTATGATAAGTTATATAATGTTAGTTATATATATATATGTATATATATATATATATATTTTTATTCATTATCATATATACAGTATACATACATACATGTGTGTGCCCGCGCTGTTTTGAAGAGGAGATGAAAGTGTTTCAGATGCTAGTTTTCCATGTCATTTCAAGGATTATCAAGGATTTTCCAAACACCAACAGCAACTGGAAACTTCCCCATCTCATGAGTGCACCGTTTTAAACAGATAAAACAGATTAAACCTGCCCCCCGGAAATCTCTGTTTTAATATTGGATCAGTTCATTTTGTGGGTTTCACTTCATATCTAGAGGTATTGAAGATTAGGACGGGATCAAATCAACCCCAGACTTTCATGGCCCCCAAAGCTTGCAGCCGCGTTGGAGGGCATACCACAACCACTGGCGATCAGATCGACCACTTTCAGACAGACAGAGACTGCAGACAGCGAAGTTCGCCACAGTAGCCCTGATTTGTAAACCCGGCAATTGGCTGCAGCAGGGTCAAACCACATAACATGTTATATTAAATCAATTGGAAAACATGATCAAGTTGCAACAAGTTGAACATATATGAACATATGTTTGTTGGGATATCCAGTAAAGTCATTCTCATCATCATGCCCGTCTTTTCTCAACGTACGTCTCATGTCTCTCCTGAGAAGTTGGTAAGCAGATGACATCTGCCGATTAGCCGCATGATTTTTGTGATTTGAAGTTGGCCGCGTGAAATTCACCTGATGGAGTGATGGAGATCTTCAGGCTGATGTTTTTTTTGCCCAAAATGTGGCCAGATTGCTTACCTGAGCCGCCTGGGCCTCGATGTGACTTTCATTTCGCAAAGTAGCTGGCTACGACCCAAAAACATCATTCTGGACTGCCTGGAGACCCAAATTCATCCAAAGCCACGGTGTGAAACGTCGCGCGGTTGCGGCTTACCCCTCTGTCCAGCAGGCGTGAAGCCACCCATTTTTTCTGCTGGCTATCGTAGCCATGGGCGTTACCAGGATTCAAGCACCATTGATTAATCGAGGAATTACTATCTTGAAATATTTTGAAATGGGATCTAAGTGGGAATGACATGGAATTACTATCTTGAGATGAGGATTATACATGGAGATCTAAGTAGGCCTTGTTCAGTCAGTGGTGCTTACTATCATGAAATGGGAGTGCATACTGGGGATTTCTCATCGCTGTGACCCCGCCCTGGTCTCACCCAAAATGGCCGAACTAATTTGGTTTGGGGAATATGACTGGTTGGTGGTTTGGAACATTTTTTATTTTCCCATATATTGGGAATAATCATCCCAAGTGACTAAGATTTTTCAGAGGGGTTGAAACCACCAACCAGATTTTCATGGGGATTCACAACGATTACAAATGGGGATGATACATGTGGATTATTTTCATCGACCCATAGGTCTGGAAGACTAGAAGACTATGTGATTGTCAGGGTGGAGCTGTTACCTTGGGGTGTGATCGGCAAACATCGAAACATGAAGAACCAAAAAAAAACAAAGCTGATCCCTTTTTCATATTTTTGGTATACCAATTATTTAAACATGTTGTGTACCCATGATGTTCCGATGGTCGTTGTGTTTGGGTCCGTTGGACAACAATGGCTCGTCATAGTCAACCTTGGCAGGACGACGCGCGACTTTTTCGCGCAGAGCGCGCGGACATGCGCGCGGGACAGGCGAATGGCCAGGTAATGCGATTGCTCAGGAATCTGCGATTTCGCCTTGATGAAGCGTTTGTTGTTGATGTTTGTTGAGTTTAATTTGATGTTGGAAAAAAATGGTGTTCAGAATTAAAACGTGGTTTTCATATGTTTTCATGGTGAGGTTGGCAGTTGTTGCCACGGCAACAACAATACCCGGAGGGCCTGAGATTTGATCCAGTGATTTGCCCCAGGGACTGCGAACTGGTATAGATGACCCATTTATAGCTATGGTTTACCTATTAAAAATGGTGATGTTTGATAGCAATGTTAAATTACCAGAGGATATGTCCAATGGCAAGCAGGAGTTGAATGTTGTCAACTTAGTCGCTTTGCAGTTAGTCGCAAGCCTGGTCGGCCATGCAATTCTCGAGAATGGAGACAGCGAGGGAGCTTTCTCTTCCCGGCTGCCAGAGAGACTGCTTGTTGATTACTATTTTTTCTCGGGGGGCAGCACCCACTCAAACCACTAGTTGCGCTGTGTATTTTCTATGATTTTCATTGATTTTCTGTTTGAAATGTGAACCTTTGGCATTGTCCCAGTCAAACAATCTCAAGATATCTCAAAGTTTTTACCAGTTTAAACCTGAAGCATTTGGCCGCACTTCAACTTTTCATTGTCCGAGATGACACTGCCTTTTTTCATCTTTTTTCCCATCAGTCGATTGAAGTGAAACCGCCAAAAAGTCATACAATATCTGGTTGGTGGTTTGGAACATGAATTTTATTTTTTTATGTATTGGGAATTTCATAATCCCAAATGACTCATATTTTTCAGAGAGGTAGGTATACCACCAACCAGAGAATCTGGGAAAGCCTCCAAATTTGAACCACAAGTTCAATTTTTTTGAACCGGTCATGTTCCTCTCTTGTTGCAGCGCTTAGCTGACTCCGACCGCGACATGAAAAGCAGCGAAAAATAACAAAACAGAACAGTAGCCGCCAAAGTGGGCGTCAGCGCACCGAAGCTGTGCGCTGTTTCGGTATGGGGCCGGCGGGTCTTTTGGGAGATCATGGTTCGGAAGCCCTGTGGGCCAGATGTGTCCTCTAAGAGAAATCCAACAGACCCCTGAAGTGTCTCATCTTATTTGAAGAGGGTTTATGAAAGGACTGTCAGGACGGTATAGTTGGATTGCCTTATAACTATAGATGTCTCCAATGTTGATATCACAAGTCCATTTGATTTGTTGCTGATGAACACAAAAAGAATACCAGCAATGGGGTGGCCTTTCTCAATTTTCTTGGACATTGTTTTTTTTTTTTTAACGCACATATATATATAATATTATATAACATATTATATAATACAATATAATAATACAATATAATATAATATAATAAATTAAATAATATGATTTAACATACTATAATATAATATAATATAATATAATATAATAATAATAATATATACATATATATATATAATGTTTTGTTTTACTTGTGATCTTCAAACTTTCAGCTACTTCCCGTTATCTATTTTGAGTACGTTGATTGATTTGTGTTTTCCTGTGGTTATATTTTTTGGAAGCCTGTCATTAGCATGTGCAGAAGGGGGGCCAGATGGGTCTCACCCCCAAATCACCGCAAGATGTGCAACACGTCGTTGACACAGCCATGTCACAGATCCCATATATATTCCCATATTCAGATCCCATAATATAATTATTCCCAAATTTCCCAAATATATTCCCATATTTTGGATACCAATTCCATCCACGCAGAGCATGGTTGGAGTGTGCGACTAAAAAAAAACCATGGGCAAAATGACCATCCTGTGTCCTGGGGTGACCTGGGAAGAGCAACAGCTTTCCCGATCCCATCATCCAAGATGTTCTACATGTGATTTCAATGGATGATCGGATGATCGGATGATCGGATGAAGGTTTTACAATTTGTGATGATCATCCATTATGATTTCAATATGCAAAGAGCAATGGCCCCCTTGTGGTTCCCTTAATTTTCCAAAATCGGAAAGATCCGAAAACTGTTCCCACGTTTTACTGTCGCATTTTGTCCATTTTTGTCCATCATATCTCAACGTCGAACCATCTCCCGGCTCCCGGCTTGGCTCCAAAGGCACCAGCTCCAGCGCCCTTGCGTTGGGGGATGGTGCGTGGCGCAGCGAGCGCAGCGTGTAGCGCGGGGTGGCCGGGACAGGTTGTAGACCGCTGGTATCATGGAGATCATGGAGTGGATGAGTCTTTGTTTGGATGTTTGATGATGTTCGTATTGGTTGTTTAATGGAATGGTCCCCCAAGTCAACAACGACTAGGTAAATGATACTGAATGGTATACCAAACTGGCCTTTTTTTAACAAAAAGGGCAATGTTGTTTGTGTTTGTGTGTTGCTTTCATCATCCCATGCCTATATGATCAATGGTTGATACAAGCCATTTATACCAACTAACATGGCGTTTCTGGCAACAGGAATGGGTCTAGAGTCTAGAAAACCATCAAACTCGTTGATGGTGTTGTGTCATTCGCTGTTCCCTTGAAAATTGGATGATGATCCTCGTCAGCTTTCACAGCTATGGTGTGAACAGGACATGGTGGTCTACTTGGTACATGTTGACAAAGTTCGCAATGCTACTAAGGTGATATGCTCATGTGCCCTGTGCCCATATGGTCTTTCAAATGATGTCAGTGCATCATTAGCAACCCTGCCCTTGATGTATATGTTTGTTTTAAACATAATGTTTATTATTTCCCCCAACCCTCATTGTCGCGTTTCTTGCTATTCAATAGGCTTGAAACCACCAATTTATTGGGACGTCCCCTCCAGTCCTGCGTGACTTCTGTACAGACGGCTTTTTGTCGCCGTTGCTCCGTGGCGGAGCGTGGCCGAGCTTTCGGCTGTCGGCTGTCGCGATTTCGAACGGCGGAAGGCTGCGATGAATTTGAAGAAATGGGCTGCGGAAAGGGCTGCAGTGGATGGGATTAGTTGCCTGACACATGGGGAGTGTATCAAAAACGTGTCTTGAACATGTTTCAACCCGGAAAATGGATGTGGTAGACCCAGTGCTAAAGCTACAAAGTCTGGATGGATGTTACCAATATTTACCAACCATTTATGGCCATAATGTGAGGATGGTTCATTATTTAGTTCACCACATTAGCACCCATCAAAGTGAGTTTCAAAGATGTGACATGCATGTGACATGCCATCTCTACCTTCCATGGTTCCCCATAGCTGATATTTAGAACGGGGGGATTGAAAATCTGTTCTGAAATCTGGATACTTGCATGTACTTGCAACCAATCCCAAGAGATATCAAGAGATAAAGATGCATTGGTGCATGATGCATGGTAATTATAAACCGCATTCGTCGTCCTGGACTTTGGGCTGTCCCCTGGTTTGATCTTATTTCTATGTCACTATTCGTGTGAAGAGATATGGTTGAATAATGTTGAATGTTCAATCCAAACTGACGAATCTCCGGATGGATTGCCATCATTTCTGCATTTTTCCATGGGATTTCCATGGCTTTTCTGATTTTCCATTGCCGTGGTCTGGAACCGCGATTTTCCCAGGACGTCTACCGTGGACCAAAGGTCCAAAAACACGCTGAATCCACGGTGAATCCACGGTGAATCCACGGTGAATAGACGTGCAAATCTAAATGCATGTGATTACATATGTATACAAATATATGTATCATACTGTATAAACATATCATGTATATGTTTATTTATATCGGAGTATCGGTTGTGTGATATGTTCCAACATGTTCTGAATGAGTCAAGCTGGACCTCTTTTGTTTTTCCGTTTTTGCTCCATCCACATCACCCGGAGAGGCATTTGGAGATACCGCGGTATCTGCCGCGTATCTGCCGCGCCACGCAGTGCTCCCATAGCCAGCGGGCAAGCGAGGTTGGGTTGAGCATGAGACATCGGGTTATGGTAAAACCCAGATGTGGAAAGTCAGGTGCAAAGGCTCAGAGGCCACACATTGTCACTGTACAGCTGTGATTTTGCGCCTACAACGTCCCGCTTCAGCTGTTCCAATGCCCCCGAAAGATCCAACTCTCCACATACTGACAGCGATGGAGAGAGATATACCAGAGTTTCTGGAGAGTGTCGGAGGAACTGATATGGAACGAAACCCCGATCATATCCTCATATCATAGGTGTTGCAAGAGTTTCTGGTGATAGCTGTTAGGGCTCCTGCGGTGTCAGCTAGGGGCTGGAAGCATCCTCCAATGGCCTGATTGCAGCCTCAGCTGAGTGAATCATTATAGCCTGGATTCAATTCAGATATCACTATCAATTGGATTAGTGATTAGTGATTCACTAGCATTTAGCAACGCCTTAGCATTACTAAATTGGATTAGTGATACAACTCATGAATCACTATATAATCATTGTATCAGCAAACACTAACATTTAGCCATGTAGCTATATTCACTAACATTACTATAGATACCTACTAGCTTTATAGCTAACATTTCCCCGGACATCTGCCGACATCTGCGGACATTTGAAACGGGCTTTCCATGGGTATCCTTACGGTGACTGTGAACGAGGAGACAGGGCTGAGCCGGTCGTGAAAAGCCTACACTTCCAAGGTCCAGTATGGGGGTTTCCATAGCCATGTGGCTATCCAACATGGTTGGTTTATAGTGGAAAATCCTACTAAAATGCTGGTGGTTTGGAATATGAATGTTATGACTTTCCATATGTTGGGAATAATCAATAATCATCCCAACTGACGAACTAATATCTTTCAGAGGGGTTGAAACCACCAACCAGATTTTTTTTTGGGGGGGTACCCCATTTTAGGAAACATTCATATCATATCATAGATGGTCTATTTCAACGCACCCCTATTCTTTAAAAAATGAAAATTTGTTTATCAGAGTTTATCACCCTCTAATTTCCACCAGAGATGGCTCTATGATGCTCTACGCAGTTTTTTCCTCACCAAGATAAAGATGTTAAAGGTTGCAAATGTAGGATAATGTATGCTGAAGATCCCAGTATCATACCACTAGCCAAAGACCGCTACGATAAACTTAAGGACACCCCCCAAAAGGTTTTTTCCACACAAATCAAGGGTTTATTGATGACTTATTGAGGAACATCGGCCCCAAAAACAGGGGCTTATGAAAATTCTGAAACCCTGCCCTACTTAATAGTGCTGCGAATACACAAGTATTGTTAGTACATATTGGCAACCGATGTTTTTTCACCTAAGAAAAGTATTATGAAACCATACTAAAGCCTTAAAGCAACCCTATAAATTCATATGTGTGATGGTCACAAGATGAACTGCACATATATATATATATACATTATATACACATATGCCCATATTGAGGGATGGTCATCAATCCATACGCTTTCACACGCCAACATGTCCGAATTCCCATTATGGGGTGGATGACTGTACCATATATATATATATATATATATGTGTATGTATATATATATGTATATATATATATATATATATATCATATGCAGTCATGTAGTCGATTACATGCAAACCTATAATGAAATGACATAACATGATATAATTTAATATAATATGATGTAGTATAAAAGAATATAGTATAACAAAATTTTTGGAGGAATATATTATAATATTTAACACAATATAATATAATTGATCTAATTAATATAATATAGTATCATATGTTTTTACATATATAATATTGATATACCATAATTGTTTTTAATATAATATAGTATAAATATAGTATAATATATATGACATGATATGATGTGATATGATATGATATTATTTGATATTATATGATATTTCATACTTGATATTTGACATGATATATGATTTTGATATGATTTTGATATGATTTTGATATGATACAGTATGATATGATATGCTATGATATTATATATGTATATGTGTGTGTGACATGTGAAAACATCCAATATAATATACGTGTTTTTTTTAAATCAAACAGGTCAATAAGTTCCCAATAAACATCTCTGTTTGTAAGTCAACGGAGGGCGCGGAATCGTCAGGAGATTCTGCGGCAGCAGAACTGGCGTCAGATCTTGCAGCATGCCTTGGAGCGGGGGGAGGCGCCTCGGGACCACGGTGCCAACATCTATGGAGATCATAGGACAACTCATAGGAAAGTCATGGAAGATGTTGGACAAATCCACATTTGCCTGGTATTTTAACAGTTTGCTATTGAAACTGGCTGATTTATAGTTGATGTACGGAATTTCAACATGGTGGTTTTTTCATAGCTAGAGGATAAATACGGGAAAAACATGTGGATGTGACTGATTGAAACATGAAGTAAATGGTGATTTTGAATAATTGAGCTGTATTGCTTGAGATGATGATCGATGATCACCCCAATTGAACTACACATGTTCAAGGGGTCAGAACCACCAGCTTTTGGCCCCGGGTAGAAACCAAAGTTTCACATGTTTTTTTTTCCATCTATTGGCTCTTGTTGGCAAGCCAACAAGGAATGGTGGAATGTTGGGATCAACTAAACCTTGTGAAGATATCAAGAAAAGTGGGGTGTGAGTGCTGCAGTAAGTGGAGATAGAACGAAGTCAGGATGGAGTGTAAGCAACAGAACATGGGTTTGGCTCAGACATCTTCGGATTTTCTGGGTCACTGTTTCCCAATTTTTCTTCTATCCGAATACTACCAAGTTGGGTGTACAGTGTACCAGTTTCATTGGTAGTTATATCCCAATTCCGGGTATAAATCAATCATATAAATCCCTTTCTATTCCCGTCTTTGTATATCCCAATTATAATTGTTTTTAGAGACCTTTGTTTATCTCAATTTGAATCATCATTATTCATTACCAACACGAGAAAATGTTCCTAGTATGACTTTATGGCAAATCGTCGGTAAGGCCCCCAAAGGATAGCTAAGTTGACTTGTATTTTGCTGAATTCTATGGTTTTGTGAGGGACATAACTTATAGCATTCCGGGGGCTGTACAGCACGAACCATACCCTCCGGCAACCTAACATAGCTATGGTCAATGGCCATTTCAGGAACCTGAATCGGAGGTACCTACCATATATAAGGCCTATGTAAGGCCTATGTAAGGGAATATCCCCCCAAAATATGGCCTTACATGGTACAGTACCTCCATTTTATGAATCTGAAATTCCCATTGATATGGAAAACGACCATTTTCAATAGGAAAATCATCTACAAATGGGCGATGCTCATCCATCTATACCATATAGCTATGTTAGTGTGGTGGAGGGTAACTCTTATATCTTGCTGAATTCTATGGTTTCTGGTTGATATAACTGATATAACCATAATAGTATCCATGTGTTTTTGAACAAATCTGATATAATCATATAGTATCCATCTTTTTTAATAAAAATCTGTAGC